>Ga0209337_1000122_pt1 | contig 62838 bp, 65 predicted proteins | sample LinPmetageLP53_FD_184044 | JGI IMG/M metagenome (GOLD analysis project Ga0209337, IMG submission 184044) | Marine viral communities from the Pacific Ocean - LP-53 (SPAdes) (version 2) | ecosystem: Environmental > Aquatic > Marine > Oceanic | place: Pacific Ocean | collected 2010-02-08
TTGACGAGGAGGAAAAGAAGGTAATATACCAACAGTTAGATGAAATGACCTATATTAGACCTGACGAAAAAGGTGACGAAAATAGTGTAATTGTAGAAAAAGACTATGAAGACTGGTGGGCTTTTAAATTTGAGTGTTATGGTTCTTATGGAGAACACAAATTTGTAGTGTTAGAGGAAAGTGATGACAATGGTGGTGACGCTACTTTTGTGGAAGGTGAAGATAAATTTAGTGAAGAAGAACAAGAATTAATTTACGAAGCAGTAAATGAATACATGTAATATGAGTGATTTACCCAAATGGTTTACAGGGGAGTTATATGAAGACGGTGGTATGGTTAGTAATAGATTTTCAGGTGAAGAATACGAATTAACCGCTAAGGAACTATCGATGTATGATTTTATTATGGGAGCAACCATAATTATGGAGATGGGAATCTCCTGTAAAAATGATAAAATGATTGATGAGTTACGAAAAGGTTTGGGTTGGTTTAAAGAAAATAATAGCAAGGCCTATATGGTCTTATTAGATTAATTAATTAAAAAAAAAGAAAATGACAGTAGAAATTAACATTATGGAAAATGGACCTATTTTGGTCAAAGGAGAAACCACAGTAAAAAAAGGTGGTAAAGATGTAACAGTAAGTGAAAATTATGCATTATGTAGATGTGGAAAATCTAAAAATCAACCAATGTGTGATGGAGAACATAAATCAACTAATTTTAAAGGATAATAATATGTACTATCAAGCAATCATCGCATTTGAAACGGGAAATGTAGATAGCGAAGGAAACCCAAAAGTTAAAAAATATAAATATATTGTAGAATCAGAATCAGTTTTTGAAGCAAATAAAAGATTAGCTCACTACATTTCTGAAGACACTAGGGATTCGGAAGTAATATCTGTAGTTAAAGCACCTTATGAAGATATATTACATCCAGAACTAACACCAAACTACTATAAGTAAATTAGGGTATATTTATAATAAAAACAATTATTATGAATTTCTTTAAAAACATGTTAAGTAGTGGTAGTAAAATCTCTAGTAAGAGGACTGTAACTTTTATATGTCTTTTATTTATGTTGATTGGTTATACGTCTAATTTATTTTGGGACTTTACCGTCGACACTAAATTATTCGAATCTTTACAATGGATTGTGATGGCTGGACTTGGTTTTACAGCTGCTGAGAATTTTTCACCTAAAACTGAAGAACCTCCGGTAGAAGAACCATCACCATCATCGACAACTGTAACTCACGAATATAATTACGACGACGAAGATTATTAAAAAATAAAAACCACTCGAAAGAGTGGTTTTTTTATTTAAGTTACTTTATTTTCTAAGGTCTAAATTTTTCACAACATTTACACATTGGGTTTCTTCTATCTGTTTTACATTTTTTACAAATGTCTCGTTGTTCTACCCTATCCAACATACTAAATTCTTTACATGGGTCAACTGGTTCTATTATAGGTTTACACGGTTTACTAATAAATGCTGCTGTCATATTAGGGCTAGTTGTTATAAATAAAGAACTAACAGTTCCATGGGCCTGACTTGGAGTTGAGGATATTTCTTTTCCAATATCATTTTGTGTTACCGGATTTCCATCTATTATAACTGCAGCATCTATTGACATTGGTGATGTATTTGGTTGTCCACACAATTTAAGTTCTATACCCATTGAAGGCATTGTTGGTGGTGGACAAGGAGATTCGATAACATCAACTGAATTACTTAAGTTTTGTGTTGCCACTAATAAAGAATCTATTTTTCCGTTTTGAGCGTTAGCTTGACCCGAATTAACTTCGATTTCTTTCCCTACATCATTTTGTGTTACTGGTACACCATTTATTGTAATTGGCATAGGTATTTGTATTGGTGACGTATTTGGGTCACAACTTCCGAATACAATACCTAATGGAGGCATAACCGGTGGAGGGCATGGTGATGAGATAAGGTCAACCGTGTTATTTAAGTTTTGTGTTGCTACTAATAAAGAATCTATAACACCATTTTGAACGTTAGCTTGACCTGAATTAACCTCAACTTCTTTTCCTATATCAGATTGTGATACTGGGTTTCCATCTACTGTAATTGGCATAGGTATTTGTATTGGTGTTGTATTTGGGTCACAACTTGCGAACACAATACCTAATGGGGGTAATACTGGTGGTGGGCATGGAGCTGAAGTAACATTAAGTCCTGGTGATAAATTTTGTGTCGCTATAAATACAGAGGCTATAGACCCATTTACTGTTTGGTTTTGACCTTGTATTGCTATTTCTGTACCTACACCCTGATTTGGTAAATCTCCTAACATCTGTCCGTCTAGTATGATGTTAGCGTTAATTTGACTTGGAGTAGTATAAGGGTCACAACTTTGAAACACAATACCTAATGGAGGCATAACCGGTGGAGGGCATGGTGTTGAGATGGCGTTAATAGGGGTACCGTTAGGGTTGGATGCTGGAAATATACCATCTATTTTTCCATTAAAACCAGGATTAGTGGGGAATGATATTTCTGTCCCTACATCACCATTTGTTAACGGTTGTCCATCTAATGTAATAGGGTAGTCAATAGGCATTGGTGTTGTATTTGGGTCACAACTTTGAAACTGAATACCCATAGGTGTTGATTGTTGTTCGTTAATAACTACCGAATTGTTTTTGTGTAGTTTTCTAATTCTATTTTTTTCCGGTTCACTACTGTTAAATCTATTTCTCATAATTTTATTATCTTATTTTTTTACCCAATTTCTAATTTGGTTTTTTTGTATTTCTTTTAAATTTTTTCTAACTAGTCTGTCCACCCCTGTACTTACACCTGAAGCTGTTTTACCTCCTTTTTGGTCATTCATATCATCAATACCCATACTTCCTCCTGAAGCTTTTTTACAAGCAGCATAAGCACTAAAAACACCTTGTACACAGGTACTATAATCATCGTCAGGTCCTTCATCACAACCAGCAAAACCTGCTTGTGCTGTTTCTTGACATGTTGGTGCTTCTTTTAAGATTCCTCTACTTTCATACATTCTATTATCACCACAACCTTCATACATTTCACCATCACCACAACCTTCGTCCATGTCGTGTGGGTGACCGTGAGAACCTCTTTCTATACTATAATCTTCACCCATTTCCCAATCTTCCATGTTTTGATTTGCTGCATTTTGGTCCATATAATTTACATTAATTGTATCACTAGTATTAGTGTCTTGACTGTCCTCATCTAATTCGTATTTGTCACTAGGTTTAGAAACACCTAAGCTTAACCCACCCATATTACCAAACCCTAACATAGCTGCTTGTTCCTTAACTATTCTATCTATAGAGTTAATTAATTGTGATTCACTAACTGTCATTGTTTTCTTTTTAGATTTAGAACCACCATTACCATTATCAGGCCCTATCTTTCCAGATTCTCTATCTTTTTTTATCTGACAACATCGAGCATGTCCCCAATCGGTACAACACTTATCAACCCAATCTTCATTTAGTAATTGTGTTTCCTTAATTGTTCTTTTAACTATTCTATCTAATGTTGTTTTTTTCATATTTTTTATATTTGACTTACTACTTGGAACTTTATTATATTTCTATAAATATTAACTTCTTGGTTAGAATTTGCTTTAATATCTATAAAGTATTCATTTGGTATCATGTCTTCGGTATTTAGAAGAAAGTAATTGTGATTATATGCCCTATTTACATTTGCCCAAGGATGTGTTTCTACTTCAGTATTACCTTGTCTAACATATAGTCTATATTTAAGTCCGTCGATTAAAACGCTTTGACTTACTGTGTATGGTACTCTAACAGAAACAAATACTTTACGTGTTTCTCCAGCTACTAATTTTTCATCCATTTTTATACCGTTAACCGAATATCCATATTCTTTTGGTAGTTGGTCTTCTGGGCCTATCTGGTAGTATTCATCTGTAGGTAAAAGAGTAAATTCATTACTAGCGTTAGTTAATATGTTAGTATCCATAACCATACTAGACCAAGTATCTGTAAATATAGATGGGGTCCCATATGTACTACCGGTAACCGCAAACTCTACGTAATACAACCCACAACTTAAATTAGTAGCTGTCATAGAACTATATACAGCATCGTCACAATCATAAACTGTAACTTGTGGTAAAGAATCTAAATTTTTTGGTATACCTTCTGTATTGGTGTATAAGAATAGTCTATTGGTTTTATTTAGATAAAACCTTTCTCTGTCATCGGCTATGTAATCATCGTAGCTGGTTTCTAAATATGGTTCAAAAAATGTTTGTGTATGCCTTGTAAAAAACCCAACACTATAAGCCTCTGTTAATCCTGTTAAATTTTCTAAAGTACCTGTGTATGCAATTCCGTAAGTTATGCCTGTGTTTGGTGTGTTACCAGTAAGTCTATTATTAATTTCATTAGTTATATCCATACTAATATTTTCATTACCTTGGTCAAAATCTTGACTATTAACAACCGTAAAAGTGGTATTGTCTTGATTATCGTAAACACCTTGGGTGGACCAAGGTGTTAATGTCGTCGCTGAATACCAGTTAGATGGTCTTGTACCATAACTTTCATCAAACTCAGGTTCAAACCTACCACCATATTGTTGGTAGTCGTACCCAACACCCTCATCCCAGGTAATACCACTACTTCTAAATAATAGTAAAGTAAAAGAACTTGCTCTTCTTTTCCCATCTATTAATTTGTCATTTAAGAGAGTTTGGTCAAACATGGAGGTGTTGGTCATTTTTAAAGTGTGAGTAGCTCCTGTACCCCCAGATAGGTTTATACAACCATTATTAACCTTAGATATAACATCATTAAGATTTAAATCAAATATAAATCTAGAAAACTTACCACTATTATCTAAGGTATGTCCTGTTCTACCACCACAACTATCACCACTTAACCCAGTATATTTACAACTAGTTGTAGGTTCTTTACCATAAAATAATTCAGTTATTGGGTTACGTGCTGTATTAACACTATCTTTAGCTACGATAGTATTGTTTTTAGAAAAGTAGGATTTAAAAGTTGACATATAATAATCTTTACATTATAAATATCAATTAATTCTTATATTTTTATTTAAAACTTCTTCACGAGCTTTTAATAGTTTATTTAAGATTTCTTGGGTGGTACTTCCTCCGTGTGAAGTGGGTACTGGTGCCATACCTGGAAAGGCGTGAGTATGACTAACAGTAAAATCAACAATTAAATCTAATAACTCTAAAAGTTTTTCACCACGAACTAAAGAATTTGTTTTATTATCAATATCATCCACATATTGTAACTGACCAATACCATAATTGTTAAGTAATTCAATATCACCTAATTCTTTAGAATTATGGGACAATAAATATATATTTTGACTACCCACAGTAACATAACCTTGTTGTCCTTCTTCAAAACTAACAACCCTAATAACTTCTTCTTTTGACTCTGTAGGTATTTTTCTTTTATCTGGTTTAGATGTAAAAGCTAAACCGTACCCTTTTTGGACAACACCCTCTAGCTGTATTTCTTCTGTAAACTTTATTATTGAGTCTCTAACCGCATTAAAGTTACCTGAGTTTAAACTACCAAAAATACCAAATTCTGGTGCTGATGGGTCATTTTTAGTTAAAAAATTTATTAGGTTAGGTCCTGGTCTAAAATATAGTGGATGCCCTTTCATACCAGAAGTATTTAATTTTTTCTTTAAACTAGTTTCATTTACTGGAGAAAACCCATAATGTGGATTGTTAGAACCTGTGGTACCAGAAGGTGTTTTACAAATTTCTACAAATTGGTGTTGGTCGAAATTTTTTAAATAGTGGTTAATTTGTTTAATAGCGTCATCTTTATTTAATGTAAAATTAGAAATCATAATCGAGTCTGAAAATAAAAAATTAGTTTCTAAATCAACTTCTGAAGCCATATATGACTGTGTTTCACCTTGTCTATCCATGTTAGGTAATAATGATAACCCCATAGTAAAATCTATGTTTGGTAATGGGGATGTTGAACTTGTAAAATCTATTGGGTCGACACCACGTTGTATATCATATTCAAATATGACTTGTACTTTTTCATCTTTTAATTCCACAGATTGACCTTTTGGTTCTTCTGTTATTTTTAAAGTTTGTGGGAAATGATTTATCTGTACAAAACTTAATTCTTTATTTCTTAATGGTTGTGAACTTAATTTTTTATTAGGATTTTTAATAAATTTACCAGCTCTTATTAGTATTTGTGGGTGGTCTTCTATTTCAGGTTGTTCAGCTAAATCTTTAACATTATAACTCTTAACTTGGTTTTGGTTTTTTTCTTCTTTTCTGCTAGGAAGTCTATCTGACATACCTAAAATTATATCAGTATTATTCCTACCTTGTATAGCTATATCTTTTGGGTTGGGGAAGACACCATTGGAGTCCGGATTTTGTGTTACAGCAAGTGGTGGGTTGTCCCATCCTTTTGCTTGTGACGTATGATATCTACCCGTATCTTCAGTTTCATTTTCTAATAAGTGTGGGTAGGAGTGGTCAGGGCCTATATATAATTTATTTTGTCCTTGATTTTCACCATTATAATAAATTATTTTAATAGATTCTTGTTCTTTAGGTATTGTGGTTAAATTTAAAGGAAGTAAAGGTAAGTGAACGTCTGGGTCCATAGTATCTGGGTCAGAACTCCAAGCTACAAACTCACCAGCTTCGATAAAGGCTCTTCTTTCTTCTTTTTTAGTCGCTATATCTTTAGCCGCTGATTGAGCGTTAAAAGAAACATCGTCAAAGGCTATAATTCTGCCGGCCCTTAACGGGTCATTACTGTCTATACATATACCGAAATATATAATATCGTTTAATTGAGCACCACCACTTCTATTTGACGTTACTGTACTCATTTAGTTCTTTTTTTTATTTCATCATTAAGTCTATTATAAGACTCCTCAACATTATCTAAATGGTGAGATAAATTAATTAATAAAGATTTTGTTTTTTCAAATTCTTCTTTTAATAAAGACATTTCTGTTAAAATTTCTTTATTAGGTAATTCTTTTGGGTTTTGAGTTTTATTTTCCATGTTAACATTTTAAACCCACTACTTTAGTAGGTGGTACTAATACGGCTCCTGGTGGTCCACTAGCAACAACAGGGAATAAAACCCCATGTACCACACCATTTATTGTTTCTTCTTCATCCATAGCATCCGCTAGGGCAAACTGAGATAACATAAATAGGTTTGGTGTGCCGTCCGGCATATCACCTGTTGGTATTCCTAGATTTTCTAATTTTACAGTTAGTTTTTCAAAAGTTCTTAGTGAGTTAGTCCCACTTCTAGCCATGGCAGCAAATTGTAAAAATTTTGGTGGTGGGGCAAATGGAATATCAATACCTGTAGCTGCAATCATTTTCATGATTATCATTAATATTTCTTTACAATTTTTAGCATTATTAAGGTCAGCAATAAAAGGTAGTAAAGTTTGTATTAAAGCCAAAATCATTTTTATTCTTTTACCTTTTTGAGTTGCTAATAACATTTTTATGTATATTATTAATAATTTTATTAAAAATTGTTTTAAGATTTTAAACACAATTTTTAACACTTCTTTTAGAATTGCTCTACATATTCTAACAAAAACTCTTTTAAATAATTTAACAAATTCTGCTGGGTTTGCAGCTAATAATGTATTATTATTAACTATAATCGCTACTAAAACTATGGGTAATATTACTTTGGTTGACATCAGAGCTAAGCACAGAACTAAAGGGAAATTAATAACTAATTCCTGCATAAAATGTATATTCCAATTCCAATTTAAATCTTTAAATGTATCACCAGTATGTTTTGTTATTGAACCTTCCACTCCGGTTTGTAAAACCATTAATAATTGTTCAGTACCAGTACCACCTTTTACTATTTCTGCCATAATCTCATCAGCCGCATTTTCAAATATTTCACGGTCTAGTGGTATTTCAATATTGTCACAACTTGCGAATTTCATAACCCCATTACTTTTTCTTTCAGCTTCTACATAAAAATTCTTTTCTTCTTCAGCTGTAAAATTAAAGTAACCATCATCATCGGTTAACTCTTGTAAGTGACTAATCGTATCAGTACTTACCTCACCCAAATCTAACCCATCACAAGCTATTATAAATTTATTTAATATGCCTATAAGTTTATTTATACCTAATATGTCTGCGAAATTTTTCTTACCATCATTACCAAAAGACAGAGATAAACCAGCGTTTATCTCCAACATCGCCCCCAACAACCCTTGTAATTCAATTACTTTTATGTTGTACAGATAATCTTTAAGAAATTCTGCTACTGTAAATTTAACCCCACCACCCGGTACTGAGGGTGTGTCTGGTGCTATGTCTGAAAACACAGTAGAGTTAGCAGCTAAACCTCCACCTCCTTTATAGTGTGGACTTATAATAAAACTATCAACACCATCATACATAATTGTAAATAAAACTTTACCACTTTGTCCTGGTACTTGAAATTTTGTATTTGCATTTTGGGCCACGTGATATAAGAACCTATTCATTGGGAATGGTGATTGGTATGGGAAAGGTATCCCCATGTCAAATTTACTGGCTTCATAAAAATATTTACCAACACCCTTATCTGGTGTTACTTTAAGTTGTTTAAATAAATCTACTTGGTCAATCCTTATAACAATGTCCGTATCTAGTCCGTCACCAACTACTGGTATTTCAGTAGATAAGTCACAGTCAAAAGACCTTAATATTTCAGATATTATAATATCTGGTATTTTGGGTATTACGTTTGATATTGCTTGTTTTATTATTTTTTTTAAAACTTTACCGTAGTCACTATCTAACGCGTCTCTTACTGGTTTTAATTTTTCACTAATATTTTGTTTAGTAGCAGCTCTTTTGTCTGCCCTTTCTTGTCTTTTTTCACTACGTTTTTGTTTTTTCTCTTTCTTACGCATGTTAGTCTTTTCCTCAGACTCTTCACTTCTAAATTTTTTTCTACTTCTAGATTTAATTATTTTTATTATAACTAACATAAAAGCTATTTGATTTTCTGTGATATTACCAAAGGTATCCTTTAAATCACCAAAAAGTGCTTTCCATTTGTTTAAATTTTCTCTATTTTTTTTTAACTCTTCAATATCAAGCAAAGACAATATGCTTCCAAGCTTACTTAAAATATCACCTTTTTGATTTAATACGTCTGAACCTAATGGCATTTAACTAATGTTTATAATTTTTAATCGTCTGTACCTTTATCTAGTAACTGACTAATAGTATCTTTAATGTCATCATCTAACATAGTTATATTAGTATCTGAACTACTACTTTTTTGAAGTAGTGTTGTTTGTATTTTAGATAGTTGTAATTTTTTTTCTATGGTAGAGTCTATAATTTTTTGTTGTTCTTTTAATACTGGACCTATAAGTGTCATATCTGTAGACTCTTTCATGTAAGAAATCATTTTATTTTGAATTCTAATAGCTGTGTTTCTTTGTTCGACACATTCATTATAAATTTCTTGTAATAACGATACTACACTATCGTGATTAATATCTATTTTTTTCTTTTTAGGTCTAGGCATATTAATAAATACAAAACTTATTGGTTTTTAAAGGTTTCTGAAACTATTTTATAAATGTCTTTATACCGTGTTAGTGAATTTCTAATTTCTTTAGTAGTTAACCCCGTCATTTCTCTAAGTTGGTATAGTATAACGTTTTTGTTAAATTTATTTCCTGAACCTGATATAAAGATTTCTTCGTAATTTTCAAAAACCTCTATTAGTGACACACCAACCTTACTTTCGTTTTCGGTTAGTTTATTTTCGGACATAAATGTTTTTATCTTATCTAATAATCTCTTTATTAAAATTTCAATCCCTAATTCATCATCTTTCATTTCATAACTATACCCCTCTCTATAACCATTTTCAAAAGAAGGAGCTATATCTTCATATGATATTTTTCTATTCCTTTCTTTTTGGTCTTTCATAATCTGACCCATTAAATAGTTTTTACAAATGGTACCAAAATAAGAATAAGCTTTTTTACCTTTTTCTGGTTTAAATTTTTCACATTTTGTCATAAGAAATGAAAGTGTGTCAGCATGTATATCTTCATATACAAAGTCTTTTCTATATAGTTTGTAACGTCGTATAATACTCTCAATCATCTTATTTAACGGTGCACGTAAATCAGCGTTGAAAACTTTATTTCTTTCATCGAATGTGGTTGCGGTTAAAAAAATTCTAACAGCTGCTTCTTGGGGAGCACCAAAGTAAGGTTTAGTTTTGGGTCTTCTGCCTTTTTTTGGTTTTTCTACCTCAGTTAATGTTGTTCCAGTGGTTGTTCCAGTTATAGTGTTAGTTATACCCGACATACGCATTTAATTTTCGTACTCAATATCCCTATCATAAGTAAAGAAATACTCTTTTTTAGCTTGTTCTACCCAAAAACCAGCTTCTTCATTTGTTAGTTTGGTTTGAGGGCTGTTTTTGTAGTCCCAAAATAAGGAATTTTCCCTCATATTCATATGTTTGTACCCAATTCTAGGTATTGTCATTATACGTAAATCGTTATAGGTAGCTCTTAATAAAAATTCATACACAAATGTTAACCTCATACTTGGTTTTAACATACCTATACTTTCAAAAGATTCTTTTCTTACAACAGCTCCAGATGTTTGGTAGTTTTGGTAATTTAGTAGGGTATTGTTGTCTAACTCACCCATTTTTTCTGAAAATTTCATAGCCCATATAGATTCATTAGTAAAACCTAAAAAACTTTGTTCACTATCTACATCCACAACTAGTGGTAAAAAAATATCAACATCATCATAAGATTCTACATATTTTTCCACATTTTTAAACCAGTTTTTTGAATACTCATCATCAACTTCTAATACTGAAAACCATTCAGTTTCTATACTATTAACAGCGTGATTTATTTGTGAACAAAAATCTGTTTTATTTTTATTTGCTAAAATATTAACATTTAAGTCTGTTGGTTTTTCCCAAGAATTAAAAAATTCATTTAGTTCTTTGGTGTCAGCGTGAACCACACACACCTTTTCAGGTTTTACTGATTGATTTGCAATACTTTGTATACTGTTGGTTAAATATTTTTTTATTGATTCATTAATTTCGTGAACTGGTACTACTACGGTTATATCTTTCATATTTAATTATTTTTTAATTGTTATATAGTTCGTTTACAGAACCTTCTAATGTCTCATCTTCTGGACCAACTGGTGTAAGTTTTTCTAAATTTCGTCTAACGTCAGTAATTTTTCTTTCGTTTATAGAACCAAAAACTTTAGCTATAGAATTTTTAAAAGTATCTTCACTGTATTTAGTTACAGTTTTTCCCATTTCAGTATAAAGTTCTTGTGGCAACTCATCCTCTAACCATTTTTGTACATAATTACCTAGTATGTCAACTATCGGGTGAAACTCGTGTGACCAGATTCCATTATCTTCTGTCATCCATTCAGGCTTTAAATTAGGTACTTTACCTATTACTGGTACACCAGACTTCATAGATTCTAGTGGGAATGTACCGAAACCACTAATATCATCTACCCATACAGAAACAAAAGATTCTTTTAAATCTTCAGCAAATTTCTTTTTTGCTAAATTTCTTAAATCTCTAAATGTTAACCATTTAAATTGTGGGTATTTAATATAGAAAGTTTTAATAATTTTCATAGTATCTCTAGGTTCTCTGGTGTGGATAGAGATTATTGGTGGTTGTGGGGCTTCGTATTTTTCAAATAACTCACCTATTCCTGGAGTTAATTCTAAATATTCTAAATTACCCATTATAGTTTTTAAGTACTCTGTTTGTGTTGGTGACGTGGTTATGCAGGTTCCAACACCATAATTACGCCAAGTGTTTCCTGGTGGTAAAGTTTCTAATATATAATCATACGCTTGTGAAAATATAATTTTTTCACAAGGCATATTTTGTGTTTGTTCTAGTACGTGACCAAACACTTCTGGAATAATCACTAAGTCACTAACAATAACCTCAACTTGTTTTGATTCTATTGAAGCATGGGGGATGTCTTTATAATCATTACCCAACCAACTAGACACATCATGAAAATCATTTTTTTCATGCATTATCATCGCGTTATATCCGATATTTCTTAATTCTTTAACTATATCATATGTTAAAGCCACTGAAGCTTTTGCATGCCCTTTTGTGTCCATTGTTAAAAAATATATAGCAGCTTCTTTACTTCTTAATTTTTCTAAGGCATGTGTTAATTTAATAATTTGGTCGTTACTTTCACTCATTTATTTGCATTTTTTTAGTATTTTATATTCTATTAAGGTGTTTATAGCTAGCCTAAATGGAATAGTAGTTTTATTAAGTCCTAATTGTCCTAAAGTGTCATCCACTTCTTCAGCATAACCTAAACATACATCTAACATTAATTTAAAAAATTCGAATTTAGGTAAATTAATACTAACTTCTGATTTTTCATCACCATCTTCAACAATTTCTAACGATTTTAAAAGTTCTATTTGTTTCATGAATTCATTCACATCCATGTACATATACTCACCTCCTATCGCTATTTGGAAATTTCTTAATGGGTTATCTTGTTTTTTAGACATTTTCTTTTTTAAATATGTTTAAATTTGTTATTTTTTGTGCTGACTTTAATCTATATTCTGGGTCTACATCAGTAGTATCACCAACGGTATATAGTATTTTATTGTCTGGTTTTGATTTAATTATAGGTTCGTCATTAGTTATTATCAAGTCAAACTCTTCCCATAATTTATCAACGGAACCTACTGTGTAAAATTTTATGTTTTTAATAGAACACCCATATTTCGCTAAGAACCAGTATGTCGCTGGAATACCCCTACCCACTTCATCAGATATTAAAGTAAATGTGTGTTCTTTTGAATTTTCACCATTTAATTCATTTAAATTTCTCACAAAGTTAGGTGCGATTTCATTAGCATGTCCAAATATTTCCATAGGAGCTTCTCTATATAAAAATTCTAATAGTTCATCGTCATTTTTAAAATTTAGTAGTTCATTTATATTTTCATAATTTAACTCTTCCTCCACATCACTATCGTAATATTTTTTATGAACTTGTTTTATTTTACCAAATAAATCTCTAACCACACCGTTAATACTTATCGCTATTTCCATATTTTATAATTTAATTAATTTAATTTTTTTGTAAAGAATCAAAAACTCTTTCTATTTTTGCTATTAAAGGATTTCTAACCACATCAGATTTGTTAAATTGGACGCACCCAATCTCATCAATATGTGAAAAATGCTCCATTAAAAAAGTTAATCCATTACCACCTTTAGAATCTTGTTGTCTTTCATCACCCAAGAATATCATTTTAGAATCCTTACCTAACCTAGTTAGTATTGTCCTCATATTTTCTTGGGATATATTTTGGGCCTCATCTATAATTATAATTGACTTATCTAGATTAATACCCCTCATATACGCGATAGGCATCTCTTCTATAGTTTTTAACTCCCTAAGTCTTGATGTTATAGCCTGTCCCACAATCTTCTCAAAATTATGAACAAAAGAAAACATAAACGGTTCCATCTTCTCCCTTAAATTACCCTTTAAAAAACCAATTTCTTCATTCTTTAAAGTGGTGACTGACTTAACTATTACAATTTTTTTATATTTTGCGTATCGTTTAATTAATTTTAAAGCTTCAGCACACGCAAGAAATGTTTTACCAGTTCCAGCTGGACCAGAACAGATAGTGACTTCTTTTTCCTTTATAGAATTTACTAAAAATTTTTGATTTTCTGTTTTACACTTAACATTTATCGTCATAGTGTCAGTCATCCTAGTTTCCTCAGTATTATTTTGGTAAATCCACTCTTCTACTTCCTGTTGTTCATCCCTACTTAATTTTTTACTTCTTCTTCCCATTATTTTTTTGTTTGTTTATTTATCCATTCGTAGGTTTTTTTCATACCTTCGATTAGTGGTTGTGATACCTTCCAACCTATTTTTTGTTCATATAGGGTATTGTCTGAATTTCTACCATTAACCCCTATAGGGCATTTGTGACCATATTTTTCAATAAAATCTTGACCGTTTATATTGTATATATCTAAATCTTTATTTGATACTTCAATTGCCATTCTTGCAAAATTATTTATACTAATCATTTCCTCAGAACCAATATTTAATGGTTCTATAATGTTAGAACGCATTAATCTTATAGTTGCTTCTATACATTCATCTATATAAAGAAAAGACCTAGTTTGGTGTCCTGGGCCCCATACCTCGATAGATTCACCATCATTGGTTAGTGCCGCCTTTCTACATAAAGCCGCTGGAGCTTTTTCTCTACCACCATCCCATGTTCCTTCTGGTCCAAATATATTATGGTATCTTCCAATTCGTACATTAAGTCCTTTATTTCTTGCGAATGCTAAAAATAATCTTTCACTAAACAATTTTTCCCAACCATATTCTGAATCAGGGTCTGCTGGGTATGCAGAATTTTCTTCACAATTTGGGTTATTTGGGTCTAGTTGGTTGTGTTCTGGGTACATACAAGCTGATGATGAATAAAATACTCGTTTTACTTTTTTATTAATTGATTCATGAGCTACATTAAGATTTACAAGTGCAGAATTGTGCATTATATCAGCATCATTTTCTCCTGTAAATACAAATCCTGCTCCACCCATATCTGCTGCAAATTGATATAACTCGTCAATATCTGGACCAATTACTTTATCAACTAAATTAGGGTCTCTTAAATCACCCACAACAAATAAATCTGCTTTAGTTTCTGAAAATTCTGGTTTTTTAAGGTCTACACCAACTACGTGAAACCCTTCTTTTTTTAATCTAGTTACCATGTGACTTCCAATAAAACCACCAGCACCTAATACTACTGCTTTTTTCATGTATTATTATTTTTTATATAGACCGGAATCGGTCTCATTTTATGTTTGTTTTGGTCATATAATTTATTATATAATTCCCAAACTTCTTTTTCTCTAACACCCCAAGAAGAATAATCTTTAAATTCTTCTGGACTTATTTTCATTGCCCACTCTAACTCATCATATGTAGCACCTAATTGGTCTTCATCTGTTCTATCATCACCCCAAAGACCATCAGTAGGTTGTGCGTTTAAAATTTCACTGTTAACCCCCAATTCTTTAGCCATTTCCCTAACTTCTGATTTCATCAAATCACCTATTGGGGATATGTCGACACCACCATCACCGTATTTGGTAAAAAATCCAACTCCAAAATCTTCTACTTTATTTCCTGTCCCAACAACTAAAGCTCCGTTAGATTGTGCTATTTGGTATAGTGTGGACATTCTTAGTCTTGCTCTGGAGTTTGCCAAAGCTAACTCATCTCTTTTACTAAATAACGATTCAAATGTGTCGTACAAGTTAGTTAACTCTACTGTAATTTTAGAAACGTTGCTATATTTTTTTTCTAACCATTTAATATGATTATTTGCTCTATTTAATTCATTTTGTTGTTGGTGTATGGGCATTGATACTAATATCGTTGGTACACCACTTTCAGCACATAATGTGGATACTAAAGCTGAATCTACACCACCAGATATACCAACTACAAATTTACCTATTCCACTAGTGTTTGTGTAATTTTTAAGCCATTTTAATATTTCATTCATTATTTTTAAATTTTACACCTACTTTATTTAATTCTTTTATAACAGAATCTCTTTCATTAACTATAACATTATAACCTAATTTTTCTAAAGTTAATGCAAATTTTAATTGTTGTGATTCTTCTAGTATTGTACTTTCTGGTTTATATGTGATATAGTCAAATACAACTTTTTTATTTTTATCTGGGTTATTCCTCATAAACTCTTCTATCTGGTAGGTTAGGTGTAACTCATTCATTTTGTCCGTAGCTCTAGATATTTGTGCATCTATTTCATTTTCTTCGGCAAATATGTTTAAAGCTCTATTATCTCTAGGGAAACAAGGTCCCCCATAACCATAACCCCATCTTAAATATTTGTTTCCAATTCTACTATCAGAACCTATGGCTTCTAATATTTTATCTGTTTCACCACCAACTTTATTAGAAATATCACCAATCATATTTGCAAATGATATTTTAGTAGTTAAAAAACAATTTAAAGATAATTTAGTTATTTCAGCACTTATTCTGTCCATTCTACAAACTCTAGGGTTAGAGGTACAGTGAGCCATATAAACATCTTCAATAAGATTACCAACATGGGTATTAGCTTCACCTATTAAAACCATGTCAGCATTAACTTGGTCTTTTACTATAGAACCTTGTGCTATAAATTCTGGGTTATAACTTACGGTGTAATTGTATTTTTGTAAGTCTTTTTGTAATTTATCACAATAACCTGGAAATGTAGTGCAATTAATAATTAAATGTTTAGTTGTTTTTTGTACACCTAAAGAAATTAATTTTTCTTTTAGGGTTTCTATGTATTGGTGGTCGTACTTTCCGTTTGGTAGTGAGGGTGTTGGTACTATGGCAAAAATTAAATCATTGTGTGTTACCTCTTCTAAATTATCATGTAGATTTAGATTTTTAGAACTCTTTAATAAGTTAGTAACTTCTGGTTCTGAAGAAATAAAAGTCTTATTTCTTAATTCATTTAAATAATCTTTATTTATGTCGTAACCATCTACTGTGTAACCTACTTTTTCTAAATTAAGGGCAAAACATAAACCTAATTTTCCTATACCTATAATTGATACTGATTTCATATTTTGTTTAAATTTATTTTTTTTATTACACTAAAGTATAATAATATTATATATAAAACTAAACTTAATTCTAGGTTTATATCAAAGTAAAGTTATCTGGATAAAACCCCTCTCTATTCCAAGCGTCAGGTTCCATTGAGTAGTCTTTAGGTGCTATCACCTTTTTACCTGGGTTATCATTTAAGTAGGCCGCCCACCAACCAAAACTAGAACTATGTGACATAATATTATGGTCACATTCTTTAATTAAAGCAAAATCTTCTAAAGTTGTTTTACCATCAGAATAATAAAAATTAGAACCATTTAAGTTTTCTTTTAACCAACCCACATCTTGACTATTATCATCACCATCTCTACTACCACCAGTAAATAATAAAAATACGTATTTATCATCTTCAAAATAACTTAAAGCTTTATTAATATAAGTTCCACAGATACTATCTTTAGTTAATTTACCATCCTTTCCATAATAACTATTAGTAATATTATTAGTACCATCTGTAACATCACCCCTTCTAAAATGTACCGAGACTATTTCTTTATTATTATTTTTACTTTTTAATTCTTTTATAAATTCTAAAGCTTTATTTGTAAATTCTTTTTTTAAAGTAAATTCTTTTCTAATTTGTTTATCAAAGTCTTTAAAATATTTTGTACTCTGAAAAAATCCATGCAGACTTACATTGTCCGGTGTGTCCCAAAAATTTGAATCAAATAAATCATAATTTTGCTCATTATATAGGTATTCTATTTTTTGTACATCACCGTCTTCTAAATAACCACAATCTAAATTAAAATTATCTAATAAACATTCTTGACCATGCCATGTCATAATTTTAGGGTTAGGTATTTTAACTTCATGACCATTTTTAATACCTAAAGCTTTTAACGCGGCGTATTGAAATAGTTGATTTCCTAGTCTACCGTATTTTCCTAATTGTAAAAACGTTATCATATATTTTTTAAGATGTATATTGGTTGGTAGGGTGTTCCTCCGGTACCATTAACGTTATTGGTAAAAGAGTCCGCGAAAAACCCAAACCTATCTAATACTTCCCAACCAGTTAATAATTTTTTTATTCTAACATTACCGTAAACCCTATGTTTGTTAAAAACTACCTTATCCAAACCTACTGGCACTACTAAGTACAATATCCCATCTTTATTTAAAAAATTCTTGGTATTAGCCATAGCTTCAATATCCCCATTTGGGTTTAGTGGGTCTCCGTATCTACCTAAACCATCGTGTTCGTAGGATGAAATTGATAGGCACATATCAAACTTTTGGTCTGTAATTTCATGTGGTTGTAGGTATGTTATTTTTTTATGAAAAGATTCACGTTTAGAATATTCTATAACTGTACAACTTTTAGCTCCATACTCTATTATCATAGCTTCATACCAAGGATATGTAGAACCCATTATACAAACATCCTTATCTTTTACTGGATATTTTTCTAAAGCTTCATACATCCAAGTATCAGTATTCCCATAATAATTAACTTCTTTATTTTTAATTCTTTGTACACAACTATCAAAATTATCTTTAGTAAACCCATCATTTACCACATTTTGTATTTCTTCACTACAATCATTAAGATAACTGTATTCTAAATAAGCATCTCCACCCATAAGATACTCGACCAACATTTCTGAAGGTATTGTTTTAGGTGCTTTTATAATAGTTTTATTTTCCATATTTTTTTATATTGTTGCGACTCCAGTTTTTTGTACTACTATAGTTGTACACTCTTGTGCAAATTTTATTGATTTTTCTATGTCTCCACTTTTAACATACTCATAAACTAATCCAGATATAAAAGTATCACCAGCTCCGGAAACATCTTTAACTGGTACTTCTTGTGTTTGGTACGTTATTCCTTTGTGTTCACACCCCTCTCTACCTTTAGTTACTATTATTTTTTCTTCTAACTTTGGATATGTTGGAATCCTTTCAAAATTCTTAAGGTGTTCTAAATGATTAATTTTTATAAAATTAATGTTTTCACACCAAGAACCTAATTGTTTTTTTGTATCTAAAAATATTGGGCAACTAAATCTACTAGTTATTTCGTAAATATCTTCTTCATGTAAAAACCCTTTACAGTAATCAGAGATTATAATAGCGTCAAAGTAACCAACATCTTGTAATCCGTTATTTATTTTTATTCTTTCACAACTATCATTTTCATCCACCCTTAGGACTAGTTGGTTATATCTTTCGTCCACATATCTAACTTTTCTAATTGTTTTAGAATTTGTTATAACATCTACATCAGCACCTAAAGCTTTTAAATTAGCTACCACATTTGAAGCCATTCCTGGGTTTTCTTTTTTCGATACTGGTTTAATTACCGGCACTGGAGCTTCTGGAGCTAACCTTTCTATCACCCCATAAACAAATACATCCACACAACTATCCCCTATAACTAATATATTCATTTATTTATCTCTTTTTGATAATATTGGGTCTGTAATAGGCCAATTTATATCCACTTTAGGGTCGTCCCATTTAATTGTAAATTGTTCATCAACATCGGGATATTCTCCTTTATAAGACCATTTGTAATGGAATACAGATTTATGACTTAGCACACAAAAACCATTACCAACACCTGGTGGTATAAGTACCTGAGTACGTTTTTTATCATCAAGTATTATGTGGTCCCATTGTTGGTATGTTGGTGAGTCCTTCCTATTATCAACCACAACAAGATATATTTCACCATATAAACATGTTACTAATTTATGTGATTTATAATCCCCATGAATACCCCTAATTACATTTTTTCTAGATGTGGATACTTTATCGTGGTTATAATTAAGTCCGTTTGGAACAAATTGGTCGTTCCATAATGTCCATAAATCACCCCTATAGTCAGTGTGTACGTCTGGTTGGTATATTTGTATTCCTTTTATTTTCATATTATCTTCTTAAAAATTTTCTTCCTGATTTTACTTTATTTCTCCAATACTCCAATAAATCATCCATTGTTTCTTCAAAACTTATTTTTGGTTCCCACCCTGTATGGTTTTTAAATTTTTCAGTATTTGGTATTTGTAGGTCAGCGTCTATTGGTCTTAATCTTTTTTGGTCTGTGACTATTTTAATATTTTTAACGATAGATTTTGATAAAAGATAGTCTAACATATCTTTTATGGTACAACTAAAAGAACCACCTATATTATAATATTCTCCACCTATAGGGTTGTGAGTCACCAACATATAGTAAGCTCTTACCGCATCCCTAACATCCGACCAAGTCCTTAATGAGTCCAAGTTGCCAACATGTATTTCTGGCTCAATTAAACCAACTTCTATCATAGCAATTTGTTTTGCAAATGTAGACTCAGCAAACACATCACCCCTTCTAGGTCCTGTATGTGTAAACATCCTTGTTGTCATAGTAGTCATCCCATATGCTTCTGCATAATACCTACCCACTAAATCTGTCCCTACTTTTGAAATAGCGTATGGTGATGCTGGATGAAATTTACATTCTTCGTTGATGGGTAAAAATTCTTTTGGGACTCTTCCAAAAACTTCAGATGAAGCACAAACATGAATAACTGGGTCGTAAATTGATTTGTAAATTGACTCTAATAGTTTTGCTGTGCCTATAATATTTGTCTCTAAGGTTTCTAATGGTGCGTCAAAACTAGTTTGTGGGTACGATTGTGCGGCTAAATGAAATACGTAGTTTGGTTCCGATTTTTCAACCAAATTAATTAAAGAACTTAAATCATTTAAATCACCATAAATCAATTCAATTCTACTGCCGTTATTAATTTGGTCTGATAGGTGTTCTATGTTTTCTAAAGAGTCATTCCACCTACAAAATCCATATATTTTCCAATCTGTATTTTTTAACAAATAATCAGCTAAATGAGAACCAACCATACCCGCTATACCTGTTATTATAACATTTTTAGTTTTAATATTTTCGTTAATCATATTTAACATGTTAAATTATATTATTTTTATACCAATTAATAGTTTTAGTAATACCACTATCAATATCTACACTAGGTTTCCACCCTAATAGTTTTTTAGCCTTATCACAATTTAAGAATAATGATGTAGGAATTGTAGGTTTTGATAAGTCGTGTTTTATCTCCAAATCTTTACCTGAATGTTTTATTATTTTTTTAACCAAATCTATTATTTTAGTAACTTTTCCCAAACCTACATTGAATAGTTCGTAATTGTTTTCTTGTTTGTTTATCGCTAAATCTACAAAATTAACTAAATCATCAACATGTAATAAATCTCTTCCACCCTCACCAGTACCCCACACGTTTAAAACACCATCTGTGTTTGTCATAACTTTAGTAATTGTAGCTCCAAAAACATGAGATTTTTCTAAATCATATTTATCATGAGGTCCGTACATATTTGAGTGTCTTATTACTGTATGTTTTGTCCTACCTAATCTAGAAAAGAAGTCACACATTTTTTCTATGTAGACCTTTGTATTTCCAACTCCAAAGTACGTTGGGAATATTTCGTCTTGTTCATTCCAATCAGTTTCTTTTTGTGCATAATCTGCTGGTTGGTACATTACGGTACAACTAGGGAATACTATGTGTTCTACATTTTGTTCATAACATTCTCTTAGTATTAAACTATTCATAACAGCATTATCTGTTACATGAATAAAAGGTCTATTAACAATGTCATTTGCTCCAGAAGTTGTAGCTGCAAATTGTAAAACGATATCAATACCATTCATTACAGACTTAACATCGTCTGGATTTCTTAAGTCACATTTAACCCATTTTACATTTTTATGTTCTTGATTGTGGGTTACAAATTCTGTTTTAAAATAAGTTGCTATTATATTATAATCTTTTTGACTATAATATTCTAAAAGATTTCTACCGATAAATCCGGTAGCCCCACATATTAATATATTTTTCATTTTAAATTATTTCTTTAATTACATCCAAAGATGATTTATTCATTTCTGGGTGTAAATTTATTATTTTACTATTATCTAGTGATGGTGTTGAGTATGTATACTTTCCAAAATTACCATTACAATCAAATTTATTATTAATTTCTTCCAAACTTATATTGTCTTTTGTTATAAAATTTATAGTACCGTTAATTAAAGATTTATCATCATCACTACAAGTATACAATTTTTTTATAAAATTTAAAAGGTCTTGTTGGTTAATAATGTTAAATGTTGATTTTTTTGACAATGTTAGTGTGGTGTTTTTATTATTTATCAATTTTACGACACTGTTTGGTTTTAAATCTGGACCGACAATAGCTGAAGTTCTTAGAATTGTATAATTTTCACACATATCTTTAATTATGGATTCCGAAAACAACTTAAACATCCCATAAATCTCCTGGGATTTATTATAAACGTCTATTGATGATATGTAAAGGAACCTTTTACAGGGTATGTTACACAGTTTTTGTGTAAGTAAAATATTATCTTCTAGATACTGTTTGTGGTTGGATATTTTATTTGTAGTGTTAAAAGCACAATGAATTATTAAATCGTAGTTATGTAAGTGATTTTCTGGAAAAGAAAGTAAGTCTTTACTGTTTTTTCTATTTAACCCAGTGGCACCAGGAAAAGATTTTAACAAATAAGAACCTAAACTTCCCTCCGTACCTGTGATTAAAATATTACTCACTATTTCATTGTTTTTGCAAGTTCCATAGCTGTGAGTTCGTGATATGCTGAACCGACTGAATACTCTATTTGCATTCTACCAGAACCTTTATAAATTACAGAATTACCGTCATAATCTTTTTTAGGATAAATTCTAAAATCTACGGACCCTCTAGTATTTTTTTCACAATCATCTCTTTTGATAGCCGTGTGTAAACATCTAGCATCAAAAAACAAAACATTATCCATATTTTCAATACCTTTTAATGACTCCTTTTCTAGTTTTTTTTGTAAGTCTTTATTGTTTATTAATTCTTCTAAACACTCATTTAAATTATAATTTTTTCTATTATAAATTTTAGAACTATCCTTAACACCATAAAATCTAAAACCAAAATCTCTATTTAATGTGAGTGGTATTAAAGCGTTAATTTCCATAGGTGGGTGACCATACTGAATATCAGAATGCCATCTAGGGTAGTGGTCACTATTTTTAGAATCTGGAAAATGGAATCTTATGGTTGGTTGTTTTTGAAAATAGAAATCAAAACCAAAATAAGGTACTAACTCTTCTACAATATATTTATGATAAATTTTTTCTAATTCTGGGTCTAAATCGTAAAATGATTTTCCAACTTCATTAACACCAGAATAATCATCATAATGTCTCATGTCGTCATTTAATAATTCATTGTGTAGATTTTCCATACTGGTTAGTTCACCAGTTATATTTTTTTCTTTTAGTAATGTTTTTACCCTATCCTTAAATTCATTAATGTATTTACTACCCAAAAAAAGATAATCCATACCAAATGTTTTTTGTAAAGTACTAACCTTGTTATACTCTTTTTCGTAATGTTTATTTTTATCTTCTAGTTGTGTTGATAGAGTTTTTTCCATTGTTTTGTTATTCTGTTAAAAATACATTGTATCTTTGATTTATTATTTCTTTGTTTTCTAGGTACCATTCTACTGTTTCTTTAATCCCATCTTCTAGTGTTACTATTGTTTTAAACCCAACCTCTTCAGCGAGTGAAGTGCTCATTAATCTTATTTTATCCCCTGCCGGTTTATCTACATCCCATGAGATTGGTTTGTTGAATATTCCACTAACAGTGTCAGCAACTTCTTTAATTGATATTCCGGTACCACTACCTAAATTAACTGGTTTAGTTATTTGATTTTTTACCATATGTACCATCCCTCTAGCAACATCTTTAGCGTGTATAAAATCTCTAACTGGAGAACCATCACCCCAAACACTCATTATATCATTTTCGTCAGCTTTCCTAATTAAAGATGGTATTACCATAGCATTTTCAGGACTAAAGTTATCATAAGCACCATATACATTTGCAGGTCTTACAATAGACACTTTATCCCAATCATACTGAATTTTGTAGGCTTGAGCCTGCAACTCCCCAATTCTTTTTGCCCAACCAGCAAACCTGTCGTTTGGTGATGGGAATGTACTCCACACATCTTCTTCATAAAAAACTTCAGCGGGTTTGTAGACACCGACAGAACTTGTAAAAAGATACCATTCAACGTCAGCTAACCTAGCAGCTTCCATCATATTTGTATTAAATTGTAACATAGGTACCATAAAATCAGCTGGTTGTTCAGCACACATTTTAGGTGAACCTTTAACACCAACTAAATTAAAAACAATATCTTGTCCTTGACATAAACTAATACATTCATCAAAGTGTCTTAAATCTACAATTTTATAATTTACATTTTCTGGTAAATCAGAAACTTTATCTAAAGATGCTATCGTAATTTCACTAGCACCTTCTTCCAGTAATAAATCTACAAGATAACGACCTATCATACCACTACCTCCTGTTACTAATATTTTTTTTCCTTCTATTTTCATATTTTATTAAGTTTTTTACATAATTTTTTTATTTGTTCATCGGTTAACTCAGTATGGTTTCCGATATATAAACCATTATCATGAATATAATTAGAATTGTCTAAATTTCCATTAATTTTATATCTAAATTTTTCTAAATATGGTTGTCTTGCTTGATTTCCCCCACCTGCAGTACCTAATCTATATTCAACACCTTCTCTTTCAAGAATATCACATATACTATTTTTAACATCTCCATTCCAAATTAGTGGTAATGCAAAATTACTATTACCTTCACAATCAAACTCTGTAAAATATAAATCTTTATCTAAATTTTCTAACCACACTTTTAAATTGTGTATTCTTTTTTCTACAGCGTAATCTAATCTAGGTAATTGAGTTAGTCCTAGTACAGCGTTTATTTCAGAACTTCTCATGTTATATCCTGGTACCGCAAAAGTAAATAACGGATTAACGTCTGGTTTTGCATATTTTAGATGTGTATCCAATGAAGCTTCTCTAGTCATCCCATGAGACCTAAACATACGTGCTAATTCATACATTTCTTCGTTATCGGTAGAAATCATACCACCCTCAATGGTTGTCATATGATGTCCAAAATAAAATGAAAAACAAGACATATCACTTAAAGAACCTACTCTTTTATTTTTATATTTTGCTCCATGAGCTTCACAACAATCCTCAATTAATAATAAATCATGTTCTTTAGCTAATTCTATAATTTTATCATTAATACCGTTAAATCCTAAAGCGTGTACTAATACAATAGCTTTTGTATTTTCATTAATTGCTTCTTTAATTGTTTCATAAGAAATTGCCATGGTCTTTAAATCAACATCAACAAATACTGGTTGAAACCCTGTATTAATTACAGATGATATGTCCGACACCCAACCAATAGGTGGTACTATAATTTCACCGTACTGACCTTTTAACTCTCTAACAATTGCTGTTGTTATATAATTTGCTGATGCTCCATTACCAACCATAACACTATATTTAACACCCAACCATTTAGACCAAGCCTCTTCAAATTCCCTAACTTTGGGCCCATTGGTAAATCGATTACTGTTTAATATAAAATCAGATAGTACTTCTTTATCTGATTGAAGTATGTTGTCATTTATAAGTGGCCAATTAAATTTATTTTGTCCCATAGTATTCACTGTATTCTATCATTAACGTTGGTTTTGAGTCTTCTCTTTCGTAAGCGTGTTTAAACGCTGGAAAAACATCTTCTGGTTCTATCAATTCTACCACATTTACATTTGTTAGCATTTTTCTAAATGATTCTGTATGGTTTTGTGTGTGTTGTGGTCCAGCGTCAATTGGGTGTTTGGCTCCCACAGCTACTCTAATAATAACTCTAGGTTTCATATCACCTTTAGACATTTCTTCCATTTTATCTAAATGGTTGACTAGTTGGTTACAAGCTAATATAAAGAAATCAAATCTAGGATACATTGTAATGGTAGTATATCCCTCTAAGGACATACCTGTGGACATCCCTAATTGCATTTCTTCAAACACCGGTAACTCTATTCTCTTTTCAAGTGGTACATCATTTAAGGTACTAGATATTGCATGCCCACTTACTTTACAAGCTTGTCCAAGAAACATCGTATCTTCTTTTTCACCAAGCCATTTCATTGCTTTTATTAACTCCTCTCTATATTTCATATTAAAAATTTACCCAATTACCTGTTCCATGATGTGGGTAACCCATTTCATAACTGTAATAGATTACATCTTTTGGAACTTCTTGTTTATTTTTCCACGCCAAATCAGTTGGTGTGTGTACACTCATATTATTATCTTCAATTACCCAATTTAAAGGTAAATCAAAGTTCTTTGCATATTTGTAAGCTTCATGGAATATTCCTGTCTCCATTGTCATATCACCAACAAAACACCAAACACGTTTATAAGATTTTTGTTCTTTTAAAGCTAACGCAGCTCCTAAAGCTAATGGTATAATACCACCAACAATAGATGATGAATAGAAATTTGGTTTTATATTGTTTGTGTGCATGCTATTTCCATCAACTATACCATTAAATAATTTGTCTTTATCCACCCCGTGTAATAAAGCTTGATAATGGTTACGCCATGGAACAAATACCCAATCTTCTTCGTGTATGTACTCAAAAATCTCTATTAGTTCTTTTTCGTTGTTTTTTGAAAGGTGTATGGGTCCACTGATTTCACCTTTTTCATATTTATCTTTAACTCTAGTTTCAAAATCAATTAACTCCTGTGGTTTTATATTAATTTCTCTAACTTTTTTATATTTTTTTGGTATCTGCATTATTAATAATTTTCTTTTACTATCTTCTTAATTAAGTTTTTAGTTGTATAGTTAGAAACTGCTTTATCATAAGCGTTTTCAACTATTTGTTTATAATCAACCCAGTTTTCTAAAATGTCACGTATTTTAGATTTTAATTGACTTTCACTATCATAATAAACAAAATCTACTTCAGGTTCAAACCAATGTTCAATAACATTCCATGGGTCTCTTTTAACCAACATTAATGTTTTATTAAATGCTGCTTCAAAACCTCTAGTTTTAATTTGTGGTATTGTATCTGTATGTAAGTGTTGGAAGGCTTCGTTTTTAATATAGTCTGGTAGTCTTTTAACCCCTTCTATTTCCGGTTGTGATAAATAAAGTAAGTTTTGTATGACCATTATTTTACATGTTCTGATTGCTTCCCACAAATTTTTTCTAGGTAAATTTACACCTGTTGCGTATTTTCTAGCAAAATGTATATTACCATCTGTAAGCATTGTAAAATAGTGATAGTCAAATTCAGATATAGATTCTACAATATCTTTTACAACGTTTGTTTTTTCTATAAAAGTATTACCCCAATAACAAACTTCTTTATTTTTTTCAAACCCTTCTGTTGGTACGTATTTTTCATTTAACACAAACGACCCAACTTTATATTTTTCACTTTTAAAGTGTGTTTCATTTAACCAATCTACAGTGTATGGACAATTAGAATATACCACATCAAAAGGTTCTCCTAAATTCATGTGTACCAAATTACCTTGATGGTCTGGAGAATGTAATCCTGAAGGGTGTTCGTGTTGGTATAGTATTTTATGTTTATCGTCTTTATGTTTAGATATCAATTCTTTGTTAAAAGGTGTTTGGTACCCCCAAAATAAAGTAATATCTTCTGAAAACCCTAAAACTGTAGATTCAAAGTCTATGTATGACATTAAACAATCCCCATGTTCTCCACCACTTTCTCTAATTACTTTCATTTTCTTCTATTGTTTTATATTTTTTAAATACTGTAAATTCGGTTAAATCCCTATATCCGTTATGTTCACCTAAATCTGGCACATGTAGTGGGTAATTTTGCATTAACGATAACCCGTGTGATGCTTGTTGTGGTGTCATGTACATATTCCACCCCAACATTTTAATATCGTCCTCATGATATAATTTTTCATTTCTACCTTCATACCTAGCTTGTTTAAACCATTTTACCGCCTCTTCATTATCACACAAAATTACACCCCCTTTGGATATCGCTAATTGTTTTTTTATATGAAAAGACAAACACATAAACGAACCAGGTATGTACATATCTGAAGTTAGTCTTTTTGCTGCGTCATATATTGGGTATGGTTTTAGTTGGTATATCCCCTTCCAGTCGTTAGTTTTTTTTCTTTTATCAAAAATAACCTCCCCACCAGAATGGATAATTGATTGGGGTACTGATAGGTATGTTTTTGAAGGTATAGTAACCTGTTTAACCTCTAAATATTTACAACATAAAAATAAAGCATTCGTACAACTGTCCACAGAAACCACATAAGGTGCACCAGTATAGTCCGCAATTTCTTCTTCTAAAAGAGTTACTATTTTATATGGGTTATGTTTTGGTTTTCTTAATTTCATTTTTTTGGTTCTAGTAGGAAGTATTTTTTTTCATATCCAGCTTTTTCAAACGCTTTTATACTTGATATGTTGTCTAGTTTAATTTTTGCATATATGTGCGGTCTTAGTTTAGTGATTTCACTTATCATAAAAGACCCAACACCCTTACCTTGGTGTTCTGGGTCGGTACATACTCTTATGTCACCATCAATTTCCCCAATAAACCCACAAGGTTTATCATCACATAAACAAATATAATAATTATTATTATATTTTTCCATATAAACCTCTTGTTGTGTTTTAGAGATATTTGAATTCTGTATGAACCCATTTTGTACTCTTTCATCTGACCTGAGAATTCTTATAAATTCCCAGTACTGTTTTTCGTTTTGTTTTAATTCTAATTTCATGCTAAAATTGGTGTTGTGTTTTGATTTGGTTTATTTTTATCGTCGTGCCAGTAATCTACTCTATCACCATAAGGACTACCACTTTTTAACCAATAATGTGTTAGGTAACCTCTATTCACTTTCCAACCCTGTATTTTATCACCTAAATAGGGGTTTAAATTAGACCCAACATCTAGGAATGTATTATTTTCAAATTTCTTAAATCCTTCGTGTATAATGTAGTTTGATAACGCTGAAGCTGAACAAAGTACTAAATAATCTTTAGCGTTTTCTTTATCCATATATTCTAGTACCTCATCAATGGTGTTTATGTTATTAACTATACAATTAGTACCAACCCTAAAATCTTTTTTAACTTTAAATGGTAGTTCTGTTAAATCAGCTAATTCATTTACAACGTATATAATATCTCTTTCTTTATATAGTGGTAACATTTCATCGACATATCTTCTATAGTTTGAGTTAATGAGTACATTAGCGAATGTTAAATGTTCGGTATCGCCTGGTCCATGTATATCTAGTAACCACTTATGTGTGTCTGGCCCTATATCATCAAGTGAACAAATACCCTTATAGTGTCCTTTTTTTCTAAAAGTAAAAGCTTTCATTAATCTTTTATGTTGTTCTTTGTGTGTTCCTGGTATAAATTCTTTTTGTTCTTCTACTGGGTAGTGACCACCCATACTTTTATCTCCGGTTATAAAATAATTTTCCGCTAGGACTAGGGGTTGGTTTTGTAGCATAAAAAGTTCACCATCTGAAAACCTATTAAATGCAAAATTTTCCCCAGTTTTTAATTTATCTAAAAAATTATCAAATTCGTTTGTAAATGTTTTTGTCATGAGTTAATTATTTTAAAACCATTATTTGTGTATTTCCTTAATTGTTCCGACATTAAATGAACATTGTCCATATTCATTGATAATGCAGCACTATCCTGTCCTATACTCCAAGCTGTGTCTGGTAAACTACCCCACAACTCTTTATTATCTTTTGGGTGTGGGGGCACATAGGTGTTTAACCCTAAATATTTTTGTAACATAACTGAAAAGTGCATATCTTCTCCGACAATCATTGGGTGGTTTTCTTCTGGTAATTCTCTCCAAAATGTAGATAACCACTCTCTTTTAAAAAACCAAGCATGTCCTACAATATCTACCCTTTCTGTTTTTTCGTTAGGTTCTGCCCAACCAATTCTATTCATAGGGTGGTACGAATTAGGTGTGTGGTAAACCACACCAATAGTACCCAATAAACCTTCATGTTTTTGTATTGTTTCATAACAATTCTCTAACCACCTTTTTCCAGGGATAGTATCATCATCAAACACACACACATATTCCGTTTTAGCGTTTAAAGCATAAGCAAATCTAGCCCAAACACCAAAATTTTTATTACAAGATGCCCAAGTTGTTTTTCCAGCAATCTGTGGGTCAAAATCTTCACCAGCATTTTGCCATAACATTATTTCTTTAGGTCTAAGTGTTTGTTTTTTGACCGCTTCTAGTTGTTGAGAGAGGTGTTGGCCTCTTTTGTACCCATTAAGAACTACTGTTACCATATATTTTTTCTTTTAAGTATTTTACTATTCTTTTTGATGACCTACCGTCCCCATAAGGACACTTTAAATCTACCTCATAATTGTCTTTAAGTGAATAGAACAGCCCCTTTAGGTCTTTAGGTTCTCTACACATAAAACTATGCTTGCCAACCGATTCAGGTCGTTCAGTTATTTTTCTACAAACAATTACTTTTTTGTTTAAAAATGAAGATTCTTCTTGTATACCACCACTATCACTAATTAAAAAACGACATTTACTTATTTCTTTAATCATAACATCATAATCAAAAGGAGAAACTACATTAACGTGAGTTAATAAATCTTTATGTTTTTTAACATTAGGGTTTGGGTGTAGTGGTATTTCAAATTTAAGTTCTGGATTGTCCATAGCTAGTTGGTTAATGGCTTCAAACCAATCAGCCATATTAATGTGATTTTCTCTGCGATGCATAGTAACTAGAACTTTATCACTATATGTGGTTTTGATGTCTACCAGATTATCTAAAACCGTATTACCAACCACAACAGACTCACCTAACACACCTTCAACAACTAGATTATTTTCGTTTAATTCAGTAGGGCATAAATTTATATCAGATATTCTAGATATCATCTGCCTGTAAGCTTCTTCAGGGTATGGGTTTTGAAAATTATAAGTCCTTAACCCAGCTTCTAAATGTATAACTTTAATACCCCTATGGAAAGCTGCTAAAGCTAGTGAATACGCTGAAACAGTATCTCCTTGGACTAGTATGTGGGTAATCCCCTCAAAAATAGAGTCTTCTAAATTTAAACAGGATTGGACTACGCTGTCCAATCTATTTTTACCATCTTTAATGGTTAATATATGGTCAAAATTTATATTTTTTACTAAATCAGTATGTTGGCCAGTAAATAATGTTTTATAAGGTATAATACCACCCATTTCTTTCAAAAGTGGTGATATTTTTATATGTTCTGGTCTAGTTCCGTAACAAATTAATATCATAAGGCTAATTCGTAAGTTTTTATAATTTCATCTATGATTGTTTTAGATGAAAATTTATTTATATCTTTTGGTGGCTCGTATATATTTTTAGATTTTATCTCACCACTGTTATTTATATCATATATAATTCCTGGTTTACCACACAACCACCCTTCTATAGTTGTTCTCCCTAATAGTATACCAGCTGTTTTATGTACTTGTTTTATATAGTTTTCAACATTCCAAGTAGGTTCAAAATATTTAACATGTTCTTTATTAATATTATCCAACAACTCAATTCTTTTTTTACCTAAAATCCAAAGCTCCTCATTATTTTTTTCAGTTTCATTTATTAAGTCAATTATACTATTTTCCCTTAAATAATCTATTGTGCCAACAAATAAAACTCTTTTTTTATCTGTTTTTGGTGTTGGGTATTTTTTAAATCTGGTAGTGTCAAAAGGATTATATATTACGGTTGTTTTATTTTTATCTATTTCAAATTGTGAAACTATATAGTCTTGGATTTCTGGTCTTATACAGATGTAGTTTGATACTCTATCGTTTTTTACTGGATGTTCTAAATCAATAACTTCTGAATGTATAGTACACACTACTGGTGTTTTTTGGTATAGGTTTAAAAAATGTTCTGTTATTGGTTTGTGGTGTAAATGCATTATATCAAAATTTGGTTCCCCTATTTTATATAACTGACCTTTTTTCATAGTAATAACCCCATCAGGTCCATTTACTTGGGTTTCATCGTCACCCAGTTTAAATCCTGGTGGTTCTTGTGTTTGGTACGTATTTATTCCTAAAATTTTAGCCTTCTTTTCCATATCCCCACCTACATTCGATACTATGGTTACATCGTGACCTTCTTTTTTTAACCCCTTAGCTAACTCATATACGTGTAATTCTGAACCGGTAAAATCATTAAAATTTAAACAAGCTATTAAGATATTTAATTTTTCGTTTTTTCTAAGTATTTTTTTAATTTTTACGGGTAATTTTTCTTTATACTTTTCAGCAAAAACTTTTCTATTTTCTTCCCACTCATCGTTAGTCCTACCAATAGATAGATGTGTTACCCTAATATCTGTACACACTCCAATTTTAACATCTTTTAAATAATTAGAGAAACAAAAGTCCACATCGTAAAAATGAAAACCTTTTACATTATTGTTAAATTTATGTTTTAATAATTTTTTATTTACAGCAAAAAACAAACCGTCCACTAAAATAACATCGTCTAAACTATTCCCAACGTCTTTCGAGTATCTAGTTAACCACCTTTTACCATTATCTTCATGATAAACAGCTCCATGCATTTTAGAAAAATCTTCCCACCAACGACCAGTTTCTGCGAGATATCTAGTACCTGCCAACCCAATAATGCCATACTCTGGACTACGTTTAAAATGGTTTAATAACTTTCTACCCCAATTACGAGTATCAAATTTTAAATCATCATGACAAAAAAGAACAATATCGTTTTTAGTTTTTATAAGCCCTTTATTATATAAATCTGTTAACGACTCCCCGTTTGGGTTTTCAAAAGCTATTACTTCCACATCTTTCACACCAGATGTTGTTTTTAATAGGTCAATGTAGTATTGGTCTATTTTTCTTGTTGAGAATATTATACTGAATGTTTTATTCATGTCTTTAATTTTTACCTGTGGACCCAAAAGCACCGTCATTTCTACTAGTGGTATTTAAACTATCAACTTTTTTTAGTTTACCCCATTTTTGTTTTAAAACATAAGAAACCACACCTTGTGCTATTCTATCACCTCTTTTTATTGTATATTTTTCTTTTGATAGGTTTATTATAATAATTTTAATCTCACCTCTGTAATTAGAGTCTACTGTGCCGGGTGTGTTCAATACAGTAATTCCATGCTTTACAGCTAAACCACTTCTTGGTCTAATTTGTAATTCGTAGTCCTCGTGAATTTGAAAGTATAGTCCTGTTGGGACTAGTACCCTATCTAGAGAAGATATCGTAATATCTTCCGTTATATTTGCTCTTATATCAAAACCAGAATCTTCTTTATGGTTATATTTTGGGTCTTCTAGTTTAGATTTATTAATATATAAAATATCAATAGTGTTGTCCATACCACCAAACATTTCATCAGATAATTTTGTTAATGAACTTAGGTCAACACCCAAACTACTAAGAATTTTTTCATCATCATTACCAGCATCTTCATTTTCCAAAGTTTTTTGGAAGTCTTCTAATTTTTTTAAGGTTTCTTTCATGTCATTTTCGAAACCACCTACGTCTTTTTTTTCCATTTATAAGTTTTTTAATTTTTTTACCAAATTAATTGTACATTTAACATCTTCTTCACAATAATTTTTAATTTTTTCTATGTTATTATTATCATAGTAATATTTGTGCATATTTGAACCGTTAACTTCACCTTCTTTTGATGTTTCCAACCCTAAAGAGGTGCAAACTAAATTTAAGGATGATAACCCACCAAAAGAATTAAAACCCCAAACTTCTTTAGTATCTAAAACTCTAGATTCCCACGGTTTTATTGTATAGTTAGGTAATATCTTAGGTACTGGAATACCGTTAATTAACATTCTTTTAGCTATGTAAGGTAAATCAAAATTCTTAACATTATGCCCACATATAATAAACCCTAATTTATCTACACGATTTAATAACTCTGAAGTTGCAATCAAAAGATTTTTTTCATCCCCATAAAAACTATCTAGTTTAGTTTCACCATTAGGGAGTATAAACCCAACAGAAATACAGACAATTTTACCAAATTCAGGAAGTAAAGCTGCTCGTTTAACAAACATTTGGTTGCTTGAGAGTTCTGAATCTTCTGAATATTTTCTTTTGAAGTAATCCCAACCAGTTTCTTCCCACACTTTAGATAGTTTTGGGTTTGTGTGGTGTAAACTATCTAAGTCTTCATCTACACCTACCGTTTCTATGTCTATGAATAATAATTTATGTATATCTTCTTTTATCATCTTTTTGTTTTAAAGATACAAAAAAATATAACAATAATCAAAAAAGCATAAAAAAAAGCCCTCAAATAGAGGGCTTTTTTAAAGTATATAAAGAATTTATTATCTAAGTTCTTTAATATCGAAAGTTTTAACTCCGTCAACAGTAATTTTTCCGTAGAATCTGTTGTTAACCATTTTCTTAGCGTATCTAGTCATGATACCTTTGATTGGTGTAAAGTTAAATGGATTGTACATTGTAGGTGTTAACTGTAATGGTACATATGGTGCGTAAACGTAACCTGTATCCAATAAAGATGTTCCTTTATGTCCAATTAACACTTGGTTTGGTGGGAAATAAGGGTCTCTATAGATAGTATATCTACCTGATAAAGTTCCTACTTTCTCAATACCCATGTTATACTGGTCTTGGTCTGGTGCTGCGTTTGAAACGTGGAAGTACTCCAAGTCATCAAAAATAGCTGAAATTTCCGAAGAAACAACAATCCAGTTAGCCCCACCTCTTAAAGTAGATTTGTGAATCTGAGCTGAAATTTGATTAATCGCTGTGATTAATGTTTGGTTCCAGTCTTTTTGAGTATAAGGTGCTTGACCTGATTGGAAACGTTTCCAACCATTGTAATCCCATCTTAAGTCCCAAGCTGCACCTTTTCTAAGGTCTCTCAAGATTTCTCTATCGATTTCAGCAGCAACTTCTTCAGATAATAAAGCTGTTAATTCAGCTTCAGCATCAATGTTATGGAATGCAGAAACGTCTTGTGCTAGTTCTGGAGACCATTGAGCTCTTAATTTTCTTTCAGTTACAGAAACTGTTACAGAGTCTAAGTCAAAAGAAACCTCACCCATTGCAGATTCAAATTCTAAGTCATAGTATTCTCTCCATGATGCCATAAATGGTGATTCAGATTGTGCAGCGGCTACTGTTACAATGTTTCCACCTACACCTCCTGTATAGTATGAACAAACATACCCATCAACAGAATCACACTTGATACATGCTGGACAAGAAAGGTCAACCTCAATGTAGATGTACCCGTTAGTGTCACAAATATCATTAAATTTACCACCTGGAATAGTAGTACTTGTTTGAGTACTAAGTCCTTGAACGATACCTTGACCATATTTTTGAGTTACAACTCTAAATAATACTGGAACTGGACTTTTAACATCACTATCTGCTATAGTTCTTGCCGGTGCAGTAGAAGTGTCATAGTAAGTAGAACCTGATTTACAAGTTGTACTCGCAGTTGTCCATAGTGTAAATGAAGCTAAGAACTCTTCAGTATCTTGTTCGTTACCATTTGGTCCAATTAACTTACCACTACCAGCTTGTTGGAATCCTGTTACTTTAAGGATTGTTGTTTTAGCACAAGAAGTAGATGAAGTTAAACTAGTTAATTCAACATCAGCTGTAGTAGCTTCAGATAATGTTCTAGCTGAAGCAGTCCATTTTTGAACCTTAAGTGCTGTAGCTGTAAATGAAGAGAACTGACCTTTAGAAGCGTCATATAATCCATCTTCTGGTGTTAATGGGTCGTTAGACACATAGAAATTGTCATACAAGTTAATAGTTGTAGAACTAAAAGCGTTAGGGGCTGCAACTGTTCCTGGAGCTCCTAATGGTTTAGTATGATGTGGTGTCTGACCATATAACTCACCTGCGTTAGGTCCTTGATGTGAAACTTTAGGTACAAAGTAGAACAATTTACCAATTGGTAAGTTCATAGCTTGTACAGAAACGATATCATTTGCCAATAATTTAGAGAATACTCTTCTAATAATTGGGAATACAACAGTTTCGAAAGAACCTGATGCATCAGATGATGTTGCTTCGTTAATTAAATTTGTTGCTTGATTTTCATATAATTGGGCAATGTTTTCTCTCGCGTGTCCTTTAAGACCGTCTAAGAATCCAAGCTTTTGCCATTTGTTTAAGGTATCTTCTTTAATAACTTTAAGGTGTTTTAACCCTATGTTACCGACCATACCTGATTCTAATAATGCTCCCATAATTTTTTGTTTTATTTTTTTTAAGCGTTTATTTTATTATAGTTTGGACATTAAGTCCTTAATTCTACTAAATTGTGGATTCTCATAAGCTTTTGTTTCCATAAGCTTTGTTTGTGAACCACTCCTTGGTGTAGAATTAATTCTTCTATCAACTGACTCCGAAATACTTTTCTTAGTCGATTTACTATTAATAGAAGGGTTGTTCTGAGAAAGTTCTTCTCTCACTACTCTATACAAATCTTTAGATTCTTTTAATGACTTAACATTATCAAACCTTCTAAGGATATTAACCTTTTCTTGTTTTGTAGTAGAATGTTCTGTAAATAATCTAGTGGCGTATGCCAAATTAGAATTAAACACACCAACTTCATTTAATTTTTGTTTAAATGTAACAAGTGCTTTTCTATATTCACCATTTTTACCTTTAAGATTACTTACCTCTTCTTGAAGACGATGATAGTTTTCTTGTAGTTTCCTTCCTTTTGTTCTTGCTGATTCATTCATAGTTGGGTAGTTATAATTTCTGTTCGGAGTAATACCCTTTCTAAGGCCTCTTCCAGATTTAGAACCACTACCATAAGTTCTAGCAGCTTCTGCAGTTTCTGATTTATTGATACTCTGGTTAGGTCGGTTACCAAATTTTCCATAAGAATCATCTCTACGTCCTTTCATCGAAGCTTTTTTACCAGCTTCCATTCCAGTTCTCATACCTAAAGACTCATCTTCTCTATCGTCGTAACCTTGTTTCATGTCATATCTATCGTCATGGTCGTGCCCACCTTCTTCATCCAATTCAATTTCGTAAACTGGTTCCTGTAAAGGGAATTGGGTGTTTTCGTCCATTTCATGACTCATTTCCATCATATCATCATCAAATGCGTCTAAAGCATCTTCCGATTCTGGAGCATCTACACCCATAACATCGTCATCATGTGTGTGTTCTCCACCTTCCTCTAATTCAATTTCATACATAGTATCATCATCTTCTTCCATGTGAACATCTCTGTATTTCATTTCATCAACCTCCGCATCCATTTCGATTTCGTACATTGGTTCGTTTTTTTTCATCTCTTTTAAATTTCTTCTTCTCATAGATTTTTTATTTTCTTCCAATTTTATTAAGTATTCATCATCACCATCAGTAAGTGAAATTTCTTCGTCGTCCTGTTGAACGATGATTCCGTCTTCACTACCCATAGCTTTAAATACCTTTAAGACTTCTTCGTCAGATGCTGAAGTTAGGTCTAGAGGTGGCAATTCGTCAGATAACATATCATCAGTCTCGTCCTCAATATCAAGTTCCATGCCCATATCCATGTCATCCATGTCCATGCCCATATCTACTTCTTGTTCTGTGTCCTCCTGCTCCTTAAGGTAATCGTCTCCCTCAGATAACGATTCTTTTACTAGTTCATTAATTTCTTCCTTCATTGTCGAAGAAAGTATTTCTTTTGCATTAGACTTCATAGTTTCTTCCAACTGTTCCGCCTCGAGCAACGCTTTTTCTATTATAGACTCCTTCATAAGTTTGTTTGATAATAAATATACGTGACTATCCAAAAAATTCCTTTTGGTAATCATGTTATTGTGGTTTTTTTTATCTGTCTAAAAAATTATTTAATTTAGACATTAATTTTAAAGCTCTATCAGCTTTATTATCTAATGTGTTAGGTTCTTGTTTACTCTCTAAAACTTCATCATATTTGTCAGCGTCACCAGGATTTTTAAATAGATAAGACCCTGGAGTTGACGGTGAGGATACTAAATCAAAACATATTAACTCAAAGTCATCTTGTACTTCATTGTGACCACCAGTTTCTTTAAGTGACCCAACACCCCTAGATGAAATACCTAAGGTAACACCTTGACGTAAAAGATTAGCTGCTATATCACCCATAGTGGAAACAACACCATCTTTATGGTAACCAGGACTTGTCAACATCCTAAGTTTACCCATTAATCGATTACCGTCCCAAAAAGTTTCTGTAATAATATGTGAAGTTCTTTCTAAATCTATTAAAGAAGATTCTGGATGGTTTAATTCTGAAATAGAACCACCTCTCCTAATAACATCTTGGTACCTTTCGTTTTCTCTTTTTAATATACTTTCTGGATATATCCTACCATTCCTATTTGGTACGTCAAACTTTTGTAGTATACAATACATCTCAACTTCCCCATCAAAATTTGGGTCTGCTATCTCTCTTAAAATTTTTGAGTTGTGTTTTGGTGAAATGCTTCCAGCGTCATATTCTATTAATATTCCATGTCCTACTTCTTTTGCTCCTAAAATCTTCATATAAATTAGTTTTATTATAAATAGATTACAATAAATAAAAAAAACCCCACTTAGTGAGGTTTCATTTTTTATAGTATGTTATGTGTTAATTTAAAGTATAACTCCAAATGCTGTAGTAGCTGAAATAGTGTTCATGTTTGCAACATTGTGTGCTGCAGTAGTAGAACCTGAATGATTTACCCATATTCCGTACGCAACACCTTGAATGGTTGTGTTAGCTGAAACAACTGACCAAGTACCTAGAGAACCTACAGCTGTTGAATTTAACACCCCAGTTTCAGTATTACCAGTTCCTTGGATTCCGAAAAAGTTTTTAGTAGTTGCTGAAGTCCACGCTGAAACTCTACCGTGGGTTAGAATTTCCCAACTTCCAGTAGAACCATATCCACCCCATCTTAACTGATGTGATTGTCCAGCACAAATTGCACTACCAAATCTATTGTGGTGGTGAAGTCTACCCATATCAGAAGATGTATCATAATCACCATCATAAATACCATCTTCATAACTCCATATTGGTGTTCCATTATGGTAACAACCTTTATTCTCTAAGACTAATAGTTGTTCCGGTGCAGGCTTACCACCATTAGGGTTCATATGTAAAGTTATTTTATTGTAATTGTAGATGTTTACATCATCTGCTGAAACACCCGATAACGAACGTACGTTTGGTTTTGATGTATTTCCAAGTCCTGTTTGTTTATCTGTGACTAATCCCATAATTTATATATTTTGTTTAATTTTTATTTCTATAGATAAATATATTACTACAAACAAAAAAACTACTGTTATTAGTAGTTTTCTTTTTTTGTTGATGAGAATGAAAAGAATTCATTGTCTTTTAGCTCTTCTGTGATTAGTTTTTTAGTTTTACTTTCTATTGAAGTTATGGTTTCTTTATTTTTTAAATTTAGTTTTGTTTTTGTAAAAAAGGTCATTTCACATTTCATAAATGATTTTTTACCTAGGGAAATACCACTACTTCTTAAATCTAAATCTACTATCATATTAGTTTTAAAATTATTTTCGTCTATTAAATTAGTCATTCTAGTTTTTAATAATTTTCTAAAATTTTTAACCACACAATTCCAGCAGTTATATTCTTTAATTGGTTTTGCCCAACTAGAAAATTGTACATATATTGATTTTAAATTCCTAGAGTCCACTGTGCCTATATGTGCTTTAAATTTTGGGTGGACCCTGATTGGTATAGTTTTTCCTGTTTTCATTCCTATTGCTCTTTAGTCAAAGTATAGGTGTTTAAGGTGACTAGTTCAAATCTGACTTGAGTTGTTTTAGTCTTAATAAAGATAGTTTGTCATTTTCCATTTTTAACACAACATTCTTAGTCTGGGTAAGTTTTGCTTTTAGAGTTTCTTCCTCACTACCCTTAACTAAACTATTAATTCTTTTTAAAATTGTTTCTTTAATGGTAACTATTTCAGTGTTTAGATTTTCTTTTTTTACAGATAGTATTTCGGACAATAGTCCTTTATCTTCGTTTGATAGTTTAGAAAACTCTTTATTGTAATTTTCTGATAGAGTATAAGCTAGTGTCTTTGGATTTAACGTATTACTTAAGCCACTGGTTGGTTTTAGGTTTAGTACGCTCTCTATTAAATTGTTTTTTACTTCTATTCTTTTACTTATATTTCTAACACCTTTTTTATAAATTAAATAATCTAGATTTTCATATATTTTATTGTTAGATTTTTTAACTAAATTACTTCTTTTATTAAAAACATTCTCTAATATATTACAAACTGTTTTAATAGATTTAATTTTAGGTTGTAGATAATTTACAGACTCATTTATATACTCACCTAATTCAGTTTTATTTTTAAATTGTTTTTGTTCTACTTCGTTATACAAAGTAAAAAATTCTCTAAAAGGTTTAGAAATTTTAAGTGCTCCCATAATTACGTGGAAGTTTTCTTTAAATAATTTTTTATTATTGTAGGAATGTTCTAATATAGAGTCTATATTTTTTTTATAATAACTAAATGGTTTCATAAATACTTTTTTAAATAAATATCTATTCCTTTACTAAATTATCAATTTCTTCATTAAGTTTACTTATCTCTCTATTAGCTTTTTGACTCATTTTTTCAATGTCCGGTAAGTTGATTCCTTTATTTTCTAATATAAGTGGTAAATCTCTTTGTATTTTAAACGATTCTGCCGCAGCTTCTGGTGCGTCTCCACCCATGTCCATTGGCGGTGGTGGTGCTCCTCCTCCACCCATTGGTGGTGGTGGGGTGCTTTCAGTATCACTCCCTCCAGGTAATCCACCTTCATCACCCTCTTCAGATTCCGTACTTTCAACATCACCGTACAGTTTATCTATTTGGTTAAATACACCCGTTTTCTTAATAATAGTAGCTGTATCTTCTAATTCTTTAGCTATAGCTTTTTCAAATCTTTGTTGTTGTAAATCTAATTTAATTTCCTCATCACTCATACCAAGAACATGTTTTTTAGCCCATGTTGCTGAAACTGGTGATATACCACCACCTGGGTCACTAACAGCATCTTTATATAATGTAATTTTAGTTTGCCAAGCTTCTAATTTAAGTAATTCAGATTGTGTAGATGGGTTAGTCAACCCTAAAGCAAAATTATCTAACTCTTCGTCAAAACCTAAAACATATAAATGTATTATAGCTATTTTATTTAATTCTTGCACTATAGATTTTTGAATTCTATTTATTGTTCTTGCAAATCTAATGTCTAATAAAGCTAAATTTTTACCCTCACCAACAACTTCTTCAAAACCTAAAAAAGCTTTTGGTACTCTTAGTGAAGCTAATAATTTTTTCTGAATATATTCTATATCTGCTATTTCACTAAGATTTGTGGCTCCAGGTAAAGTCTCTATTGGGCTAGGAGCAGATTGGTCCCTAACTGGAATAAAAAAGTCTTGGTCTACAGCCATTTGGTTGTATCTCAAATCTACCTGACCGTTACTAGGGTCTACTACTGGGTCCCTTTTAAATTTATTAGCAACTCTTTGTACGTAAGCTTCAACATCTTTATCGTCCATATTACCTACAAATATTTTAAAAATTCTACGTTCAGGTGCTCTAGCAGTTCTATAAACTAACATAGCGTCTTCAGCTAATAACATTTGTTTCCAAGTTCTTCTAGCTTTTTCTAACATGGAAGTACCGTATGGTAATCTTCTGTCGTCACCTAATAATCTAAAATGTGCTATTTCCCAAGAATTTAACTCCATACCTTTATCTTTCCAAATAAATTTTACCTTTCTTTCTTTTTCTTCACCTTCAGCATCTTGATTTAGAAAAGCACCAGCTTCAACTCTTTCTATTTCAACATTAGGTAATTGTCTACACCCTATAACACCCTTTTCTGGGTCAATTTTTAAATAAACAAAATTATCACCATATTTTGTGGTATTTCTAATCCACATTGGTAAGTTAGTGTTTACGTCTAATATGTTATTAAATAGGTCAGCTAATATAGATTTAATTCTAGATGATTCTGAGTATATTGTTAACATATGCCCATCTTCTGAAGGTGTTGTAGATTCTTCCGCGTATATATCTAAAGCTGCTGATATTTCTGGTGTAAACTCCATAGATTCATAATCGTAATATGACGCTAATCTAGTTGGTTCATAGTAAACTGATTGTGTGTAAATTTCATTTTCTACTCTTTGCCATTGATTGGATAGGTATACCGTTTGTTGTGCGGTTAACTTTTCTTTTTCATACTGAGCTTTAGAAGTTGTCTTTAAAAGGTCATCTTTACTAAATTTATATTTTGCAAAAGTAGGTTCTTCTTGTCTTGGGCCTTCCGGTCCAAACATCTTACTTAGTCTTTGGTATACTGTTAATTTTGGTTCCATAGTTAAATAATAATAATTTTATTATAAATAGTCCACACCCTTACCTTCTTCTAGGTCCACCAAACAACCAATTGTACTCTTTGTATAGTTGTTGGTTGGTAACGTTTGGCCTTATGTTAGGGTTCATAGCTTCTGAGTTACTTATAGGTTTTAAATCTATTAGGGTTTCTTTTCTATCTTCTGTAACGTCAACCCAACTATTTAACATAGCCTTAGTCATATCGTCCGATTTTTGTAATTGTGAAAACGAACTTTCACCAACATAAAGAGCCATTGCTAATGCCATAATTAAATCATCATGTTTTCCTTTCATGTGGTTTGGTTTTCCGTTAACGAAAACAAAGGTATAAAGTTCGTTTAATAACCTATGCGATTTTACTACGAACCCATGTCTTAAAGCCTCTTCAAAAGCAGAAACAATTTGTGACCTTTTATTGTTAAAAGTTAGTCCTGGTATTTTTTCTAATAGTTTAGGGTTGTATTTCCATTTATCAGCTGTATTAGCTCCCTCAACATATAAATCTCTATAACCTAATTCTTGTAATTTTCTAGCTGTAGCTACACCCATACCACCAGTTATGTCAATTACAATATATGCTTTATATAAATTACCCCATTTAAAAGCTAAGTCCGCCGCTAAATCAGGTGGTATTTTACCAAGATACTCCATAACTTGTTTTCTTTCATCAAAATCAATAACAACTATTGAGGTAAAATCTTCGGAATCACCCCTAGACACATCAACACCCATAATATACTTGTGGTCTAATTGAGCTTCTTCCCAAACCCAAAGTTGTCCACTCGCATATTTTTCCTTAGGTTCTTCAATCATAGTTTCTTTTATCCTTTCTATTGTTTCTATAGGCACTACGTTATCACCAGAACCTAAAAAAGCACTTTCTAACTCTTGTGAAATTTTTCTTCTATCAAATTTTAATTTTTTACACATCCCCTCAAACCAAGAAGAATAAGGTTTATAACCCTGTCTTGTTAAATCTTTAAATTTACTTTGGTCTGTTTCAGGAATGTTTAGACTATCATCATAATCTTCTCTATTTAACATGTAATGAATAATATCTTTAGCTTTAATCCAAACTAAATCTTTTGTAAATCTAGGGTCGTTTTCCCAATGTAGTTCGGATATCACAAAATTATTCATCCCTTGTATTGATTGGTCATATATCTCATAATAAATCTTATCGTACCCATTTGGTGTGGATATTACGATTACTTGACCCCCAGTAGATAGTGAGGCCATACAAGCAGCCCATAAATCATCACCAGCTTCTATATACGCAGCTTCATCAAATATCAATATTGTTGGTGTATACCCCCTTAAAGCATCCACTGATGTTGCTACAGCTTTGACTTCACAACCATTATTTAATTTATAATGTCTTTGGGAATCTTTTTCTTTTGAGAATCCAACATTAACCCACTCTGGCCATTGATTTAAAAATGCTCTAATTTTATTAGCTAACTCCTGTGCTGTGTCTAATTTATTAGCAAGTATTAGTACTTTTTCAGGTTTAGTTTTAGAAGCAAATTGTAGTTGTTTTGAAATCCAGGCTGCGGTAGCCGTTGATACCCCAGCTTGTCTGTATTTTTTAGTAATATTTTCATTATACTTTTCAAAATTACCTAACATCATTTCCTGTTCTGGAAATAATTTAAAAGGTACATATTTACTCTGGGTATTGTCGTATGTTTCTAAATAAGATTTGATAGCATAAGAACTATCTTTATAACATTTTGCGTACTCCGATATTAGTTCTTCTTTATTCATATTAATAAATATCGTAAAATAAAATATAAAATAAATGGATGGTAGTGTTAACCACCTAAACTATATAGGAATTTTTTTTCTTCTGGGGTTAAAGAATCCATACCTGATTTCGATATTTTTTCTAATATTTCGTCTAGGTCTAGTTCTTCATCTTCTTCAGGAGTGCCGATTAAGTCATCTATATTTAGACCAACGGATTCTGGTTCGATTACTGTTGATTGGTCATCATCGTTTGTGTCAATACCTACAGCTTCTTCATAATCTTCTTCTTTCAATTCTTGCACAATTTCATCAACTAATTTTTTAACCAACATCTTACCTTCATCACTACCTGATAACATTTTTTTCGCTAAATCTAGAAAATCTTCAGCTTCTAAACTAACAATTCTAAAATAAAGATAGTTTTGTATTCTCCTACTATCATCATTTGTGAGTAATTCTTGTGGGTACGCTTCCATAAACTTTTCCCAAATTACCGGACCTAACCTTAAATCCCAAATTTCAGCCGGTAAAGTATCTTCCATACCTATAACATCCTCAGCAAATTCTGGGTCTGATGGTAATCCGTGTGCTGAAACATATTCCATAACACCTTTAAATATTTCATGTACTAATATTGGGAATAAAGCTCCTTCTGCTTTTATTGTTGGTGGGTCCGTTTCTAAATCTAATTCTTCTCTTCCAGCACCTAAGTCTTCACCATCACCAGCGGCCATTCTCATATCCATATCAGGCATTATCCAATACATCAAATCATTTACAGACATTAATAATGAGTATAAATTAACTAAATCAGGGTCAATAGCATTTAACCTTTCCTCAACCATATGGAAAAGGTATAAAGCTTTTTTAGAAGAACCTTGTATTAAAGAGTTAATAAATCTTCTTTTTTGTCTTTCTAAATCTAACTTCTGTAACCTATCAGCAGCTTCTTGTTCTTCTTGTGGATTTTTTGGTTCTTTAGGTTTTTTAGGTTTTTTAGGTTTGTTTTGCATCCCCGCTAAAGTAGGTTTTTTAAGTTGTACGTCAAATTGTAAATCCCCTTCTGGAACACCTAAATTATCCATTACAACCTCAATAGCTAATTCTTCTAAAGCTTGTTTATGTTGAGATTCTATCTGCATGGTTCTCATTAATGCTTGTCCCATCATTGGTTGTAACGACATTGTTGCTGCTGGGTCAACAGTTTCCAACCCTGTAGCTCGTTTAACTTTTTCTATAACGTCTTTAAATCTTTGAGATGCTAATAATTCTTCGAAGTTGTCGGCAACACCATCACCATCCACATCTGGAAAAGCTTGATGTTTCCCTAATGGGTGTTCACCGGTAGATAACTTTCTTTCAATATCTGGTGACATTCTTTCTGGTCCATCATAATCTATTGGAGCTTCTCTTAATCTTTTTTTTCTTCTCATATTATTAAGAATTTTCAGTTTGTGATTTTATATCGTTAAACCCCATCCAATTTGGCATATCTTTTTTACCCGCCTTTGGTTTTGGTGTGGTTTTTGGTCTTGTAAATGGACCTCTCCTTCTTTTTGGTGTTGTTGGTGTTGTAGTTGGTGTTCTTACTGGTGTTTTAACCGGCATTTCGGTACCTACCGGTGCTCCCATATAAGTTCCTTCACTATCTCGTTCAGTTTCTGTCAATTCTTGCCCTTCATCATCGTACTCAATCCAATTTTCACCCCCAGATTCTTTTTCTCTTATTTCTTCTTCTAAATCTTGTGAATCTTGTATTGGGGCTCCATCCATATAGATATTACCGTCTGTATAAATCATAATATCCCAAGTAAACCCAGCTTCTGAGGCTAAAAATAAATTTAAGATTGCTTCTTCTGGGTCTTCACCATATTCTAATTCGTCTACCATTATCTGATAACCATCTAAATCTAAAACGTATTTGTTTAATTGTTCAAAAGCATATTCTTGTTCTACCGAAGCAAATAATTTAGTTTTTTGTTTTTTACTACCATACTCACCCTCATCATAATAATCTTCAGGGTCTGAAGGAAAAGTAAGTAATTCATCCTCTTGGATGTTTTTAATCATCCCCACTAGTTTAGATTTAGTTAGTGGTTTATTTTTTTTGTTAACTACCCCTAACATCCAATCCTCAACCATTTCATTAGTTAAAGACTCAATGTTTTTTTTGTCGGTAATTAATTTTAAATCTTCATCATTTTTTTTAATATCAACATCTGGATTTCCAATTTTATCAGTATCTATAGTTTTAGTTCCACCATCTTCTTTACTGTAACCTTCTAAATCTTCTGATTCGTTAGCACTAGTTTTAGATGATTTTTGTGCTGATTGTAATTTCTTTTGTGCTTTTTGTATTTCAGCGACTTGTTTATCGTAAGCCTCTTTAGCGTTTTCCATTTTTCTTTGTAGGTCAGCTTGTTGGGACATAATCGCTGACTGTCTAATTTCTGAAATTACTTTACTGTATAGTTTTTTAATTTGTGGGTCATTAAATAAAGAAAGGGTTTCAGTTGTGAGCCCCTTTTTTATCAACTCTTGAATCATTTTATCTCTATTTAGTAACATATGATAGTGTTTTATCGTAATCTAGAATTAAATCTCTAGAGTATAGTTTATTCTCTACGGTTTTTATTTTTTCACCAAAATGAAAAACCAGTCTTTCTTCATTAAATTCATCTTCTTCAGAAACTTCCCAACCTAAAGCTATTACATTATCTAAAGCGTGCTCCATCCCAAAATAATCTGAATTTTGTACCAATTCTAACTTAACAGTACTTTTAGATAAAATCCCAACTTTATTTATATATTCAAACTCTGGTGGTCCTGGGTTTCCATGTGCCGGATTAGAGTCCCATTCTTCTCCCCACAATTCTTCTACTTTTTCTGAAAATATAAATTCATATATATTTTCTTTTTTATAATTAGGGCCTAATTCATTTACAAAAATAAGAAACATTATCTAAGTATTTCACCTTTTTTAGTTACCCCCAATCTTTTGTGTTTACCTTCAAAAATTAAAGTACCATTTTTTGTTTTTCCTTTAAATTTTATATTTTTATTTGCTTCTAAAATTTTTCTAGTCTTTAATTCTTGTTCTATAGTTTCAGATAAATCTATCGGTGTTTTTTTAATTTTACTTTTATTTACTTGATTTTTTATATAACCTTTTTTTGCACTTTCATTAAAAAGTTTTCTTTCTTTTTCTTTTTTAGAAGGTGAATAATATTTTTTAATAGTTTTATTTACTCTATTCTTTAAACTTTCTTCTAAACCCATATCATCAAAAGCTGCTCCCATATCATCATCACTACTAAAATCTTCTTCATCTTCTAGACCCATGTCATCGTCATCGTCCATACCATCTCCCATATCAGCGTCAACATCAAAATCATCTTCCATACCATAGTCATCTTCTAATTCAGGTTCTAAACGATTAATAACATCCTCCCTATCTTCTTCATCTAATTCATCTAAATCTACAGCTGAAATTACAGAATTTAAAACATATTTAATCATATCAGAATCCATTTCATCCTCATATTCTCTCATTTTTTGTCCTAATTTTCCAGTAAGTTTTTGTATAGATTTAACTGTTGGTGTTTGCTCCATATCATCAAAGCTTTCTTCACCACCCCCCATATCAACATCTACACCCATATCTTCATCATCCATATCCACATCAATATCCATATCATCACCAACTGGTGGTGTAGGTGTTGGTGCTGCTGCTGGTGGTGCTGGTGCTGCTGCTGGTGCTGCTGGTGCTGCTGGTGCTGCTGGTGCTGGTGTAGGTGCTGGTGGTGTTTTAATTACCATTTTTTCCTCGTCTTCTTGTTCATACATAGAATCACCATAACCCCCATTATATTTTTCGTTAATCGGTTTTAACATTAAGTTTAATCTTTTTAATGCTCCTGAATAACTTCTGTAACGATTTCTTTTTTTGTTAGATAACCCATTTATATAATCTAAAGTACTTTCGTTTAATCCTGTTTTTACGTAGTACCCATCTTTTTCTTGTACAATAGCGTAAACCATACCATCAGATGCTTTTTTAATAAAAGAATTTGTATGTGTGTGTAGTTCTTTATTTCTAGTACTTTCACCATATCTAGCGATTTCCATTATTCTGTTAATTTTGTCTTGACCAGTTAATTTTTCTGAACCAATTGCTTTTAAATCTCCCATTTTATTTTTATTTTAATTATTTAATCCACTACCGCCAATTATTGTTGGTGCAAATGCTGACGGTGCTCTATAAGGTACGTCATTTATTTCTGATGTTGAACCAGTTGTTATATAACCATAACCACTATCGTAAAACGCTGTTGTTCCTGTCATTGGGTCATCACAATCACATTCATTACACACAAACCAAACCCCAGTTGGTACAGCTGATAGTTTACTTGGTGTGATTAACATATCAATACTACTATTCCCAGCTGCTGACGTATTTACAGGATATACCGTACCTTGATAAGTAAAGTTTGCTGTTGCGGCAGTAGCTACTATTTTACTACATACCCAATTTGAGTAGGTAGTTAGTCTACCATTGAACAACAACTCTCCACCGATGGGTGTTGTTGGTAATGAGTTTCCTCCAAAATTTCCTCCTTGTGGCATAATATATACTTTTTTAAATAAATACTTTGATTAGATAGAAAAAATTCTATTCTTCTAACGATAAAGTATCATCTGTTATTTTATTTTTTAATTCTGATAGTTTTCCAAGATATCCATTTCTCCTTAAAAATTTAAATACTAAATTTTCATAAGAGAATTCACCCTTATCTTCTAACCCACATTTTCTAAATTTTTTTAACTTGTCTTTTATTTTTTGAATCATTTTTAAGGTTTCTTCCGAGTCTTGTAGGTATGATTTCCTTTCCACCCCATCTATCATGTCCATCCAAGTTAATGATTTTTGTAATAATTTATTATCATCAAAAGTATCTTCAATTCTATTAGGTGAAACCAACCACTCGTTATTCATTACAGAATACACCCCAGTTGAGAAATGTGGTTCATTAGCGTCTTGTGCGTATAATTCTACCTCATAACCGTAAACTTCTATATCGTGTAGTGAATTCCACATGCCTTGTTTGGCATTAAATAATTCCCTTAATACTTTTTTATCTATATTAACACTATCAAAATCTATTAACACATGTAAATCTATATCTGAAAATGAGGACCAGTTATAGTTAGATAAAGACCCTGTCATTGTAATATCTTCAATATCAACATCAACACCTAAAAAATTTATAAAATTATCAGCTATTTCTAATAACTTTTTATCAATCTCGGGTTTTAGATTTGGTTCTTTATCATTTTCTGAACCAATATAATCCCAAATTTCAGAATTTAATTCATCCTTAACTCTAAAACTTTGTAATATTTTTTCTGTTTTCATTACTAATAAATATTACGAAAGTGTTTAAGAAATTTTTCTATATTGATACTTCTTTGCTATATTCTTTGAGAAGTAGGAACCTTTACTAGTTGACTTACCTAAAGATATGTATGTTTGTAGTGGTACACCAACGTACAAATACTTACCTCCTTTTTGAAATTCCATAATTAGTTCTTTTTTAGACACATCATAAGTGGATGATTTTAAGTTACTAGAACTATAACTTTCTTTAATTACGTTTTTATCTTGTATTTCTTTCATATCTTTTTAAAAATAAATATCCCCACTTGGGGGATATTTTTACTAATTATTTTACTTCTTCATATTCAACATCGGTAACTTCTTCATCTGGTTTTTTAGATTCTGTAGATTCTTGATTATCTTCATATAATTTAGTGCTAATTTCTTGCCAAGTACTATTTAACTTTTCCATTAAATCTTCAACACCTTCCATATCCTCTTCTTTACAAACTTCTCTTAGTTCTTTGATTGTATTTTCTAAACGAGATTTGTCAGTGTCTTCTAATTTGTCACCAAATTCACTAATATGTTTTTCTGTTTGGAACATTAGTGCATCTGCTTCGTTTAGTTTTTGTATCTTTTCTAACTTTTCTTTATCGGATACAGCATTAACTTCAGCTTCTTTTTTCATTTTATCAATTTCCGAATCGGATAAACTACTACCAGACTCTATTTTTATATTTTGTTCTTTCCCAGTACCTTTATCTTTTGCACTTACATTTATAATACCATTAGCGTCAATATCGAAAGTTACTTCAATTTGGGGTATTCCTCTTGGTGAAGGTGGTATATTATTTAGTTGGAATCTACCTAGGGTTCTATTGTCGTTAGCCATTGGTCTTTCCCCCTGTACTACATGTATGTCAACAGCTGGTTGATTATCTACAGCTGTAGAAAATACTTCTGTTTTTGATGTCGGTATTGTTGTGTTTGATTCTATTAGTTTGGTCATAACTTGACCCATAGTTTCAATACCTAAAGATAGTGGTGTCACATCTAGTAATAAAACATCTTTTACGTCTCCAACTAAAACACCACCTTGTATCGCGGCTCCCATAGCTACCACCTCGTCAGGGTTAACACCTTTAGAAGGTTCTTTACCAAATAGTTTTTTAACAGCTTCTTGTACTATTGGGATTCTAGTTGAACCCCCAACTAATAAAATCTCATCGATATCGCCAACTTTTAACCCAGCATCTTTTAAAGCTTTTTTACATGGGGTTAAACTTCTTTTAACCAAATCCCCAACCATAGATTCAAATTTTGCTTTTGATAGGGTACGAACCAGGTGTTTAGGTCCAGTACTATCCGCTGTAATATAAGGTAAGTTAATTTCGGTACTGTTGGAGCTTGAGAGTTCTACTTTTGCTTTTTCCGAAGATTCTCTTAGTCTTTGTAAAGCTGACGGGTCACCACTTAAATCCATACCGTTCTCATTTTTAAATTCTTCTAATAACCATTCTACAATTTTTTCATCAAAGTTATCCCCACCTAAATGAGTGTCTCCATTTGTAGATTTTACTTCAAACACCCCATCACCTAGTTCAAGAATAGAAACATCAAAGGTACCCCCACCCAAATCATAAACAGCTATTGTCATATCTTTATCCTTTTTATCCATACCATAAGCTAGAGCCGCGGCTGTTGGTTCGTTAATAATTCTTAACACATTTAAACCAGCTATTTCACCAGCTTCTTTGGTTGCTTGTCTTTGTGAGTCATTAAAATATGCTGGTACAGTTACAACAGCATCTATAACTTTTTCACCTAAATATTCTTCAGCTGTTTTTTTAAGATTTTGTAATACCACAGCTGATATTTCTTGTGGTACATAATTTTTTTCTTCCACTTTAATACTAACACTACCATTTTTATTTTTTAAAACTTTATATGGCATTTTTTTAGCTTCTTTATTAATTTCACTAAATTTACTACCAATAAAACGTTTTACCGAATAAATGGTGTTTTGTGGGTTTGTGACAGATTGTCTTTTTGCGGGGTCACCCACACTTCTATCACCTTCTTTAAAAGAAACAACAGAAGGTGTGGTTCTTTTACCTTCCGAGTTAACGATAATGACGGGTGAACCGCCTTCTACTACAGAAACACACGAATTTGTTGTTCCTAAGTCAATTCCAATTACTTTTTTCATAATTATTTAATTTTTTATTTTATTATTATAATACTAATACATTCAAATACTATACCATAATAAAAAATAAGACATTTTGTCATGTATGTCAAATATAAATGTCAGTAGACCTTCTGTATTGATTATTTTACAAAATATTATTAATCTTATTTATAACTTAAAAAAAAAATATGTCGACAATGGATGAAATACCACAAGAAGAACCTAGACAGCGTTCAAAAGATAAAGCGCCTAGTTCATCAACACCAATATTAGATAATTTTTCTAGAGATTTAACCATGTTAGCTTCTTTAGGGGAATTGGATGAAGTAATAGGTAGAAAAAATGAAATTAGAAGAATAGCTCAAACTCTATCAAGAAGAAAAAAAAATAACCCTATATTAATAGGTGAACCTGGTTGTGGTAAAACTGCTATCGTTGAGGGCTTAGCTATGATAATTCATGAAGGTAAGTGTCCAAGAAATTTACTAGACAAAAGGTTAGTTTCTTTAGAGTTAACTTCTTTGGTGGCTGGTACTAAATATAGAGGTCAGTTTGAGGAAAGAATGAAGGCCGTTTTAGACGAATTAAGGGATAATAAAGAAATTATAATTTTTATAGATGAGATACATACCGTTGTTGGGACTGGTAATTCTTCGGGTAATTTAGATGCTGCCAATATATTTAAACCTGCTTTAGCGAGGGGGGAAGTACAATGTATTGGGGCAACTACATTAGATGAATATCGTGAAAAGATTGAGAAAGATGGTGCTTTAGATAGAAGGTTTCAAAAAGTACATATAGAACCTACAACACCTGAGGAAACTTTACAAATTTTACAAAATATAAAGGATAAATATGAAGACCACCATAAAGTTAATTACAGTTATGAAACTTTAAAACAGTGTGTTGAGTTAGCTAATAGGTACATTACTGAAAGAGAATTCCCTGATAAAGCGATAGATATTATGGATGAGGTTGGTTCTAAAGTTCAATTAGATATAAAATACCCTAAGAGTATTGAGGACTTAAAAAAGAAAATAGTTAATATTAAGGCTTTAAAGTATGAAGTTGTTCAGTCACAAAAATACGAAAAAGCTGCTGAAATAAGAGATACTGAAAAAAAATACACTGAAGAGTTAGATACAAAAAAAACTCAATGGGAGAAAAAACAAGAATTAAATAGATTAGATGTCACATTAGATGATGTGTTATCAGTTGTTTCTGAAATAACAAAAATACCTTTATCTAGGTTGGGTACTAAAGATAAAAAAAGACTTTTAAATTTAGAGTTAAAATTGCAAAAATCTATAATAGGTCAATCTGAAGCTGTGGGAAAAGTTTCCAAATCTATTAGGAGAAATAGTGTTGGGATTAGGGATAATAAAAAACCTATTGGTTCATTTATATTTTTAGGTCCAACCGGTGTTGGGAAAACACATTTAGCTAAAAAATTAGCCGATGAGGTTTTTGGTAGTGAGGATTCTGTAATTCGTGTTGATATGTCAGAATTTCAAGAAAAACATTCTATGTCTAGGCTAATTGGTTCACCTCCGGGATACGTGGGTTATAATGAAGGTGGTCAATTAACTGAAAAAATTAGATTGAACCCATACTCTTTGGTTTTATTCGATGAAATAGAGAAGGCCCATGGTGATATTTTTAATTTAATGTTACAAATATTAGATGATGGTTATGTGACTGACGCTTCTGGTAGAAAAGTTAATTTTAAAAATACTTTAATTATTATGACTTCTAACATTGGTATTAAACAAGCTATAGATTTTGGCACTGGTATTGGATTTTCAACTAAGGCTATGAAACAAAAAGAAGATGAACACACTAGGTCTATAATATCTAAAGCTCTAAAGAACACTTTTAATCCAGAATTTTTAAATAGGTTAGATGATATAATAACATTTAACTCTCTAGATAAAAAATCACTTAAACAAATTGTTAAAATAGAATTAGAAGATTTAAAATCTAGATTACTAGAAAAAGATTATACGTTTACTTTTGGTCCAAGTATTTTAACTCACATTGTTGAGACTGGGTATGATGAAAAGTTTGGGGCCAGACCTTTACAAAGAACGATACAAACCGAAATAGAAGATTTTATATCTGAACAAATATTAAAAGGTGAAATATCAGAACACACAAAATACGTTTTAAGTTATAACAAAAAAACAGAAAAAGTTAAAATAAAGTAATATTATCTTTGTAGTGTGAAACAAAATCTCTATCTTTGTCGTATAATTAGACATGAGAAAACTACCAAAAATATTAAAACAAATCATTAAGAAAAAAACTTTTTCTTTAGATACTTTACAGCCTCAAGAAACCTGGAGGGGTGGTTTAAAAATTGATTACCGCATAACAATGGTTAAAGCGAATGAGGAACAAAACTACGAACATTTAACACCAATAAACAATGAATGGGGTTATAACTACGTAAACATAAAAGTTAAGGGTGTAGTTCAAACGAGAACTAGACACTCTGGTGGTTTTGATGAGAGAAAGATGTTAGTCGAAATTGGTAAAGCTACCAAGACCAGAGCATCCTTCTGGGGTGGTTACGAAACTAGATACGATTCTCTTTGGGGTAGCCAAATAAACAAAAAAGTTCGTGCGGAAATTCGTTCTAAGGTAAAAAATGATATTATAAACTTTCTAAAGTTAATGGGTCTCACTACAACCGGTTGGGATAGTGGAATTAAAATTGGCACAATATCTTGGGAGGAGTAGTTTTATTTAAAATTTTCTAAAAAAGGCCACAATTCATCATCTTTTAATATTTTTGTAATCGATGGAAATAACCAAGGAGAAATATTAGACATTTTTTGACCCTTATTTAACCAAATAAAGACTTGTTGGTTTTTTAAAGCTGATATCTGAGCTTCACCAAATGTACCAGCACCGGCTGTACCATCAAAACTAACTAAATTAGTGTCACAAACTTGTAACATATATAAATCTTGGTGTACAATCTGTTCTCTAATTTTTTCTTTAAAAATTAACATATCATCATCTGTTAATTCATTTGCTTTCCACTTCCCGAACATTTCTTGAAATTCTGGGTCTTCAGCTCTAACTGTTTCAGCTCTTAATGGGTTTAAAAGTACTGGTGTCTTTAAACCAGAGTAAGTTAAATCACCACTAGTCACTAAAACTTTTAACTTTTCATCCTTAACTACATGATTTGAACCAAAAAATTCCTCAACCTTAGTTCTCCAGGAAGCACCATCTTCAGCAAAATCTATACCACCACCTAAATACATAGCTTTTGGTCTAAAAATACCAGACATGTCTGTCGGGTCTAGAACTTTTAACATACCAATAGTATCTTTTATTTCATTCATAGAAGCATTAATTAAAAAATTAGTAGCTTTATCTGTTATATATCTTTTAAACCATTTAAATATCTTACCTAACGTAGTGTTAGCTTTCATTTCTGGGATACCTTTATAGTTTATTTGTTCTTCTAAATTTTCACTATTTTTAGCACTAACTAAAGTTTCTAAACCTCTTAATATCGCTTTTCTTTCTTGGAAAGTTAGGTCAAATAGTTCGTCTTTAAATTGGTCCACATTTGTTTGACTATGTTCCCTTAACACTTTTTTAATTAAATTTTCCATTAATAATCTTTATTTGTTTCTTTTCCTAACATTATTTCTTTTGCTGCTGATGTCCCTATTCTAGACGCTCCAGCGTTAACCATGTTTAAAACATCATCTTTACTATAAATACCACCAGAAGCTTTAACCTTTAAAGGTCCTGCATTTTGTGACATTATTGAAACAGCGTCAATCGTTGCTCCACCAGGACTACCATCTTCAGGCGTGAAAAATCCAGTAGAAGTTTTTACAAAAACATTTTTAGCTTTTTCAACACCAACACTTTGTATTACTATTTCACTAATTAGTTTTGTAAGTTCAGCTATTTGTTCACTTGTTAAAGCTGCTGATTCTATAATCCATTTTACTGATTTCCCCGCATCAACCCCAATAACTGTACCCTCACTAACCTCATACCTAATTGTATCTAACTCACCATTTTTAAAAGCTTTATAATCTACAACAAAATCTAATTCGTCCACCCCATCTTCTATGGCTTGGATAGCTTCATCTAGTTTCTCACCAAGACTATTGTCACCATTAGGAAAACCTATAACCGTACCAACTAATACATTAGCTCCCTTACCCTTTATAAACTCATGAGCTATTTTAACATATTCTGGTCTTATCATAACCAACTTCATATTATGTTCTATAGCGTCTTTAATTGTGTCAAATACTATAGCATCTGTTTCTTCTTTATTTATACCGGCTTGTTCTGGTGTTTTTAAATAAGTAGAATCCATATATTTACCAAATTCATCACCACCTTCTTTTATAGAAAGTAATTCTTTAATTCTAGATATTTCTTCTTTTAATATATTTTTCATATTAATAAATATAATTTGTTTAATTCAAATTTTATAGTTATATTTGTAGTATGAAAGAAAAACTTAAAAATATATTATCTATACCAACATATACTTGGGAGGAGGACAGACTTATTGAGTATGTTAGTGGGATACTAGATAAAAAGGGTTATGACTATTATTTAGACGACCTAGGTTCAATTTATATAACTAAAGGTAAATCAGAACATTACCCGTGTTTAGTTGCACACTTAGATAGTGTACACCAAATAAAAGAGTATGAGGTTGTTGAGGAGTCTCAGTTAAACGCACAGGGTGAGGATAAACCATCTTTAGTGGGTTATGATTCAATAACGGGTGAAAGATGTGGTGTTGGTGGTGATGATAAAGCTGGTGTCTTTATATGTTTGGAGTTATTAGATAAATTTGACAATATCAAGGCATTCTTTCCGGTTGCTGAAGAAATAGGTTGTAAAGGTAGTAAAGCGGCTGATGAATCTTTTTTCACAGATGTTGGTTACGCTATCCAATTTGACTCCACAGAAAATAACACTATGAGTAAGACTCTTTTAGGTGTGGAATTATACGAAAAAGGTGGTGAATTTATTAATAAGTGTGAAAATTTAATATTAGAACATGGTATTAGTGAGTGGAGACATCACCCATACACCGACACTATGGTTTTAAAAGAAAGGTTTGATTTTAGTTGTTTAAATTTTGCTGCTGGGTACTATGGTTGGCATTCAAACACTGAATATGTTGTAATTGAGGATGTTCAGAACGCTATTAGTTTAGGTGAGAAGGTTATAAACAAACTAGGTAATAAAAAATACCAATATAAACACAAAATAAATAAGTTTGTTTGGGGTTTAGACTGATTCAAATAACTCTTCTGATGTTACGTAATCAGTTAGTTGGTCTAGTGGGATTCTGTGTCTCTTGTTATAATAGTTAGGACCACTAAGCTGAAATTCTACTTCATCTGATTTAGGGTTGTAGGATATTAAACTAACTCGTTTTACACCATCAGTATATTCCTTCCCGTCCTTACCCGTTCCAGGACCCAACTCTATTTCAATTTCAAAGTTTGAATTTTCGTATTTTTTTGTAAACCCCAAATCTTTTATGATTTGCTCATACTTTTCTCTATTATTTAAAATTGTTTCTACGTCATCTCCAACATATTCAACACTCTTATCAATAATACTGTTAAGTGCGTAATTAAAGTCAGTCATACCTTCTTCATCCATATCCCAAGCATCATAGTACACATCATGTAAACCACCATCAATATGATTTATTTCAGTATCTTCTATTTCAGAGAAATTATTAATTTTTTTATCACCTATTATATATAATAACTGTGTATATGTTATATCAAGTTTCCATAGTGCATCATTACCACCTTCGAAGTTATATTCCAACACTTTCTCGTTTTGTACTTCCTCTTCCATTGCCTTCACTCTTGCTCTACCAACTGAACATCCGATAGCATCTAAAAGTTCCCAATAATTGTTCTCCCATATATTAGGAAATAACTCCCCCATCGTGTCATCAAGTATACCCTCATCCTCCCAAGAATAATCATCTGGGTTTTTTCCAAACAGAGTAATTAGATTATCTAACTTTTCTTTATTATCAGCATTCATATGATAACCAATATATTGTAATTCCTGAGAGTCCATTTCTTCACAATCTGGACTACCCCAATACCGGTTTGCACCAATATCAAAATACCACGCATCATCCTCATCAACCCCCATATATTTTTCTTTAAAAATGTCGTCAGGTATATAAAGTGATACTTCATCGTCATTAAAACTAATAGTATTAGCAGCAGGATATCCTTCCCTAAACTTATCTCCCAAAAATTCAGATAATTCCTCTTTTTTTTCATCATTTGGGTACTCAGTCATTCTGTAAACTGCTTCAGCAAACTTATTTGTTTTGGAGTAATCTTCTAGTAAGTTTGGGTCTAATTTTACACCATATTTCATTAAATCAAATGTTGAGTAATTTTGTCTAAACATGTCATGTAGGGTTTGTTTATTTGCTAAGAATCTGTGTACATCTTGCCAATTACTATTACTATCTTTGATTATGACATCCCCACTAGGTAATCCTGGTACTTTTTCCCTATCCGTAAACCAAAACAGTTCATTTGTGTTTTTATCTTGGAGGACATATGATGTCCCATCACTTTCATAAGTCTTGTGCCCACTTTTACACCAATCAGTGTCTACACCTAACTGACAAAAACTATAATCATCTATTGGCCAGATATATTTCCAATTATCATCTTCATAAATTGTTTTTATTCTAATTTTTTTTTCTTGTTCGTTTAGTGGCCCCCCAAAATAGGTTCCGTCAGGGCTTGTTTCAGCTTCTACTTCCCCAAGTCTATCACTTAACGAATCATTAATGTCGTAGTCTGGTTGGGAGTATCCATCAAACCATTTTGTTTCAACTTCTAACATGTCTCCTTGAGCTCCGTAGTCATAATCTTCAAAAGTGTATTTTTCTTTAATTAACGCCTCAAATAAAGTCTGTGGACTTATGTATGACGGACTAGTATGCATTAAAATATTTTCTAGAGTTTCTCCCGCGTAGTCTGGGTGGAATTCAAATTTAGTTGGGTTGTCCCAATCGTCTAAATCTAACCAGTTTCTTAAATCACCACTAATCTCCCAAGAGTACCCATTACTCTCAAAACTGTTTTCACCTTCAATTTGGGTTAATTTACCATCATCAAAATGTTCGGTCAATTTATCTAGGATATCATCTCTCATCGCCACTTTCACAGCCATTTCACTACCATCACTATGTGCCCATAATATGTGATGTCTAATATCATCTATTTGTTCATCATATTTTTCTGTTAGTTTATCAACTTCTTCACTAGAAGACGTTCTATTTAACATATCGTCTGCGTCTGACTTGGATACACCCCCAAAAATATTACTTATACTTTTCCAATTTTCTTCGTCTATATCGTAAGTTATCCCATCATACCACTCATGATGGTACCAGTCTTCGGAATCCCAAAACGAATCTTTTCCACATAAAAAATCTTCTATATAGTCCATATTGTAATTAGTATCCTTTCTAAACATTTTGGCTAGGTCGTAACAATCAAAAGAAAAAGATACTGGTAATGGTCTAGTCCCAGATAATATGTAACGTTTCATTAATAACGCATTAATAACAGCTGAGTTGGGTGGTATACCCAATAATTTTAAATCTTCAAATGATACCCCATCTTTATCCCATTTATTAAATAAAAATTTAATCTGTCTTTCTGATACAGCTTTTTTAACATCTTCAATATCCTCCTCTTCAAAGCCATCCATATCTTTTGGCCAGTCCCATTGTCCTGTTGGGAACAAATTTAGTTGTTCGTCGTTGTGTTCGTGTAATCTACCTTTCATTTGTAAATCAAATGGTGAGTCCTGTTCAAACCTATATAACTCTCCAAAACTAACTGTTTGGTCTAACTTAAAAGGCATTTGACTATTAGGCATCCCTGATGATTGTTGTATGTCCACTACCTTACCGGTTGGTGTCATGAATATTGTGAATTTCTGTGAGGGTCTCCCCCAACCACCACCTCTGGTAAATGTTGCTTGGACTAGGTTACCTCTGATGTTGTCTGGTATATTTCTTCTTGGTTTACTTCCACCAACAATACCAGCTTCAGTTAATACATCATCTGATTTAACATATTTGTCATATGGGTCCATTAAAATTCTAACCCCATCATCATATAAGGTACCATCTACTTCTTCTTCTAATTCTGGGAAATACACCCTTAAAATTGTTATTTCTTCACCATCAGGAGTTTCGTCTTGTTGAACCATTTTTACCCAACCAATAGAATAATTTTCTGGTTGGCTATACTCTTCGTCATATTCGTCAATTGGAAAGGAGTCATGGTCTATAGATATAACCCTAATTATATCACCCGGTTTTACTTTTGGGTTTAGTTCTCTTTTTTTATGTTCGCTTAAAGGTTTTAATCCTAAAGTGCCCCAACCTTTATCCCAATCTGGGAATGTGGTGGGGTTTGTATATTCGATAGCTAACGCTAGAGCTTGACCACTAGATAGTGGAAACACATCTATTATTTTATCTTGTATATAATTTGTTATTATGTCAAAATCTTTATTATCCTTTGGGTCGTAGGATATGTCCCCCACCCTACTAGAAAAAACAAACATAAGTAACCCGTCAACATCTTCTTTTCCCACCCAACCATCTAGATATTCAAATATTGTTTTTTTAATATTTTTGTGTCTTTTGTTTTTATATAAACCATCCACATGTTCCTGTATTTTATTATTGGTTCTAGGGTTCCATTTATAGTCAAAATGGTTAGAATGTAAAAGAGTAGCAAGTGTACTATCCACATAAAGGTTTTTCTTTATTGCATAAATCTGTTCCAAAAGACTATTATCTTTTGTTGACATCAAAATAGTTTGTGTCTTTTTTCTTAATTTTTCTAAAAGTATCGACATATATGTATTATAAATATTTTGTTATTTCAATTAAATTGTATATATTTGTTTATATAAAAAATAATATAATTATGCCAAAATCAAGACACAGAAAAAATCACAAGAAAAAAGTAGATTCATTTAAAAAACGTAGGGTAGATAATTCAAACGCTGCAAATAAAGAGATGATGAAAATTCAGGAGGATTTGATGAGTAAATGGAAAGAAAAACAAGAACAAGAAAAAAACGAAGAAAAACCATTAAACCCAAATCCTGAAACTTTGTAGGTATTTAAAGTATGGGGGTGACTGGAATTGATTGGCATCAGTCGATTAATATCAGCACGTCGAGCCTGAGTTAAGCTCGTAAAATCTGATTCATTTTTTTTAACTGGCAAAACAATTGCTAAGTTGGCGACTTTAGGACTTGTCCGTGAAACGTCAACTGTAGCTGTAGCGTAACTAAGTTACGACACAGTTCCGATTCATCTAAAGATTTTAAGATTTGTATCTTTGGTTTTTGAATCGTCAACAAAACAAATCGAACCCATGAAGTTGGTGCATGGTTAAACCACCATCAAAAGCCTCTGAAATCTTGTTTATTCTAATAGGTAGGCTTATAAAGAATAAACTAAACGTGTAGGATAGATATTTTTAGAAGATGAACAAGACGGGGGTTCGATACCCCCCACCTCCACCAATAAAAAAACCCAGAGAAATCTGGGTTATTTTTTTATAAAAAAGTTATGTCTTTGTAGGGGGTGTTTTTAACTGGTGTGTTAATTACGTTAACTAATCCCACCTCATCTTTTTCTAAATTACTAGAATTATTTACAGAAAAATCTGTGTTAACATTTGTTTGTGAATTACTACTAGTTTTTTCTATTGGTACGCCAAGCCCTTTTATATATGGGTGGTCTAATTCATATATTTTTAAATTAGTTTCTACATATGGGCTACTTCCTGGTATACACGCACATGATATTTTAAAACCTTTCCACCAATCTAATTGTGGTGCTTTACTACCTGTAAACGTTGGGCTGGTAACCAATTCGTCAGGCTTTTGTTCCCACACCTGTACTCTTTCTATACATTCACCCTCTTGTCCTGGTGCAAAAACACCATTTTTAATACCTAATTTATCTAAAACTAAACGATAAAAATCTTGTCTAACCTGTGGGCTGTATTGTCCATTATAATCAAATTTATACCAACTAATACCGTTAGGGTCATCAGATGGAGCTGTACAAGTTTGTGTTTCTGTAGTACTAATTACTTCCTCTTCAGGTTCTGGACAAACTTCGGCTTTTATGTCATCAATTCTTTGTTTAGCTACTGAGTTTAAAGAACCGTCTTCGTATATTATTAATAATGTATTTAAAATTTGACATCGTGTGTTAAGGTCCGATGCGTTATTATACATTGTTTCAGCTGACTCACCATTTGTTTCTGTACGTAAATCAGTACTAGTTTGATAAATAATAATATCCTCAAAATCTGCAACATCTTTTGTTACAGCATCAGAAAATAAAGCTGCAGTATTTTCACAACACTCTTCTTCTTGTTCTAATAAAACTCTAATTAACCCCTTTAACATATTTTAAGATTTTAAAACTCTTTCTAGCCCAATTATTTCTTCTTTAATTTCAGTAGTTAACCTAGTTTTTAAGGTTTCCATACCTTTTTCAATACTATCCAACTCTTCATCCCAATCTGTAGGTCTAGATTTACCAGCACAAGCATAAGTTATACTACCCTTAGGAGAGTATTTAGCACCTTCTGGTGTATCTTTCATTGGTAGGTTGTATAAGTCCCAATCCTTATCCATCCATTTTCTCCACATATAATTAAAGTCTTCAGCTGATAATTTTCCTAAGTCACTTTCTTTAGTTATTGCTATACCGTCTGTAGTACATGAACCATCGCCACAAGCTTCAAGTCTTACTTGTAAATTTACTGGTAGTGTACCACCAAAACAAGGTTTCCAAATACTACTACCGGTATTACGACCATATAAACTTTTAGGGAATTCCCATTTAAGTTTTGATGATATACCACCTAAATTAGCAATAGCAACATTACCATCACCCCAAGTATAAAACTCTTTTTGAATGTCTAATAGAACATCTCTTGTAATATCCAAGTTAGTCAAACTTAATAGTTTTTTATAATAACCAGAAGCTACTCTACCTTGTGTTTCCATTAATACCATATCATCCCACAAATTTCTAGTTGTGTTTTCATAATATTCTGTGGCTATTTTTGCTATCCCAAATAAAGAA
>Ga0209337_1000124_pt1 | contig 62773 bp, 105 predicted proteins | sample LinPmetageLP53_FD_184044 | JGI IMG/M metagenome (GOLD analysis project Ga0209337, IMG submission 184044) | Marine viral communities from the Pacific Ocean - LP-53 (SPAdes) (version 2) | ecosystem: Environmental > Aquatic > Marine > Oceanic | place: Pacific Ocean | collected 2010-02-08
TGTAGCCCTTGAGGAACTAGATGCTTCAGATACAGCAGTCAATTCAATGACTATTCGTATTAGAGTAATCGGTTTCTAGACTAAGATCTAGTCATATTTTTTTTCTTAATAATGTTTATATATGACCGATAATATCAATTATTATGACTTATAGCAATCATAATGTAAAAGATGTATCTTCTGACGGTGCAGTAAAAGCAGGTCATGGTGTAATAGTTTCAGTACATGTTGTAAAAGCAGGTGCTAGTGGAGACAAAGTAGTATTCCATAATGGTGATGCTAACTCAGATCCAGCAGAGTTTACAGTATATGGTGAAGGAATTCAAAACATACAGGACATTATGAGAAGATTTGAAGACGGTATATTTGCAGAAGTTACAGGTACAACTGCAAAATATTTAGTAGTATTCAAATAGAATCTTTAAATATAAAGTAAACTTTATAACTCTTATGGTAACAACCACAACTTACTGTTCAGTTAATGATATTATTGACTTTTTAAGAGTGCCTATCACTTCCACAACCACTCCAAACAAAGAGATGGTTCGTAAGATTATTGCAAGAAAAGAGGAAGAATTTGACAGAAGGGTAGGTCATACTTGGAAAACTAAGAAGATTACAAGAGAAGTTCACGACTTGCCTTTGCTATATACATTCGGATGGGGTACTCCATTGTTCTTACAACATAGAAATATATATCAACTTGATTCATCACAGGGAGATAAAATAGAAATTTGGAAGGGAGAGAGTGATTCATGGGAAAATATCGTAGGTCAAGACCAATGGTATCATGGAGAATATGAGAGAGGAACATTGCACTTAAGAGGTTATTTATTCACTATTTTAAGAAAGAACAGAGTTAGAGTCACTTACAGATATGGTGGAGAAAACTTTGCAGGTGATAGTGAAATACCATTAGATGTTGCAGATGCTGTAATAAAAATGGCTTCAATAGAGATAATGAACACATCATTCAGAATGGATGAACTTCCAAGTGGTGGAAGTGTTTCTCCTAGTGAGTCAAAGAAATATTGGCAAGAAGATATTGAAACTTGTATAAACAATCGTAGAGAAGTATTCGTTATTCCATAATAGAATTGGTTTGGGGAATTATAACTTCTTATTATAGAAGACTTAAAAACGCATTACAAAGAGAAAAAGGTCATTATGATGATAAAAATAAAAAAGTGATGCCACCTGCACCAAACGTTGAAGGATTTTCTGTATCAAAAGATGTAAATATGAAAGAAAGGGCTATAGCAATCGCTAGTGCTCAAACTGCTGGTGGTAGAGCTGAACGTATAGAACCATCTGATATTATTTTAAATTCACCAAGAGCATTACCCAAACCCACTAATGCATATGAAGATCTTACAGAACCTAGGGAAATAGCATATTACCCTGCTGGAAGAAATTCATATGGTGGAGGAGGTCATGGATCAAAACCAAATATAGAAGCCATAAGACAATGGGTTTCAAATACAAAAGTAGCAACATCTTCAAATTTTATATTAAGTGAGGAATTTGGAGAAAAATCTGGTTTTGTGTACGGTAAGACTGGTAAAGAGTTAGAGAATGCAATAGATGAAATTGCATTTAAAGTAGCTAGAAAAATATGGTATGTTGGAAGAAAACCATCAACAATGAAGGATTTTGAATGGGATCAAGAAACTAGGCATATGCGACCAGCAGAAGGTTCTTTCTCAAAAAATGAAAAATGGGTTAATGGATTTCCTTATGGTGAAACTTATATGTATCGAAGTGGGTATCTAGATCAATGACTATTACAACATATGATGCAGTAGACGACATAATATCACTAATAAAGTCCAAATGGTCTAATTTAAGACCACCTACAATCTCAAAAGTATGGGATAAAAGAACTGTAGGATTTATAGATGATAGAAGTGATCAGGTAATATTATCACCAAAAGGTGAAGATATACAGTACTTTGGTCTAGGTGGTAGTGCTTTTTGGCACAATCAGATAATAGAAATGGAAATAAGAACATATCAGGATATTGATAGACATAACTCAGTTGTAAAGGAAATAGTCAAAATTATCAAGGATAATATAACAGGTACTACTTATACTGATTTACGAGTAATTGCTTCATTTAGTAAGAATTATGCATATCGTAACATGTATAGTTATGTTGTAACAATATCCTATAGAAAAGCAGATCCTTCTTAAAAATCTTTATATACTAATAGAGAGACTATAAAATATGACAATATATACTGGTGCTAGTACTTCTTTAATGTATGGATATGAAACTGTATTTGGAACAGCACCAAGTGGTATTACTAATACTTTTGGTCTTAATCAAAAAGTAACAACTTTGTCATTAAACACAAGTAGATTTCAACTTAACAAATTAGGTCAAGTAGAACCAACTAAATATGGTTATGGTCAACAGTCAGGAAGTGTAGGCATTGGATTTGTACTTGACGATTCTCATTCACATAAAATATTTAAATCAATATATGGAACTGCTTCTGGTACTGCTCCATTCAAATACCCAGCAAATCTAGGTCAAGGGAATGCTCCAACTGGAGTCACAGGAAATTCAATTACAACACAAATCCAACTACAAGCTGGATCAGATAAACTAACCAGAACACTAAACGGATGTATCGTACAATCATTATCTTTGTCAACAAGTATTGGAGAACCAGTAAATGCTAGTTGTGATATGTCATTTGGTAAAGAAACAACTGCTGCTGTAAAAACAGCAAGTTCTACTATTACAGAACAAACATCAACATCTCCAGCAGTTGATCAAGGTGGTTCACCTTATACATTTGCTCATGGTCTAGTAAAAGTACATAACGGTTCTTCATTAGTAGAAGTTGCAGAAGTTCAGGAATTTGACATAAATTTCTCACAAAATGCAGAATTACTTTATGGATTAAACTCACATACAGCAGTTGATGCATATAGACGAGTGTTTGATATTAGTGGTAGATTTAGAGCAGCATTTAAAGATGAAAGAATGATTCAGTATGTAATTGATCAATCTAGATCAGGTACAGAATTACTCACAGCAGCAGTAGGTATTGAACTAACATTTGTACAAGGAAATAAGTCAATTAAAATAGAATTAAACGAATTATCAGTAGCAGATCATGGTACTTCTGGTATTGAACCAGCAGAACCAATATTTGAAGAAATTAACTGGTCATGTAAATCAGCAAGAATAGAAGTAGATACATCTGCATAAACCTTTATTAATTACCTTATATGTAAAATTTACATGGCATTAATACCTATAAAGATAACATATAATGACAAGGAAGATACAGTAGAATTTGAGGATTCTTTGACATTTGGGGAGACAGAATCATTGATTAGTGGATCTGTTGATTTATCTGATATTAGTAAACCCAAGATTGATTTGTCAAAATATAGAATGAATTTACTAGTCCTTACAATTAAAAAAGCTCCATTTAAAATCGGGGATATAACTACAATAAAGATGTTGAATTCCAAAGTAGTAAAAGGTATGTTAAAGGAGATAACTAAGGTACACCCTTTAGCAACATATATAGAGGATTGGATGGAAACTTTCCAAAGTTACGAGGTGCAGAGCAGTTCAAATACAGCATCTACTACAGTTGTGCCACCCAATTCGGATGGGACAAAGAAACAGTCGACAGGCAAGAAATAGATTATTTAGCCAAATTATTTGCCACTCATAAATCACAGGTAGAAGAAGCAGAAAAGAAGAAATTAATGCCACCTCTGGGTAGAAATATTAGAAAAAACTTATAAGTAAACAAGGTTCAGTTTATATATAATGGGTGTGATTGAAGATTATGATGAAATGGAGGGAATGAAGAAGCTTGAAAAACAGATACAAAGATTAACTGATGTATTTTCAAAGCTTGGTGATAAGGTACAAACACAACAAATAATGCAACATGCCAAAATATATGCACAGAAGAAGAAAGGATTAGAATTAGATCAACAACATCATGATCTTAGAATGAAACAAATTCAGGAACAGAAAAGATCAACAATAGAAGCATTTGCAGAACGTCAAAAAGAAATAAGACAAACAAAACTTTTAACAAAAAGTATGAAAGACCAAATATCAACATATGATAAAGTCTTTAGAAGTTTAGGTGGGGGTGGTACTAGTATTGGAGGAGCATTTAACATGATGACTGGTAAATTAACTGCAATAGCCAAATCATCAAAAGCTATGTTAGATTCTGAAAAAGCTTTTCAAAAGAAAAGAAAAGATACAGGTATATTTGATAAAGGTTTAAAGGATATAGTAAGAAATAATGAAAAACAATTTAATATAGATACTTTTAATAGTAGAACTTTGAAATCAATGGCAGGTAGATTAAGTAAACTTGCTGAGTTTATGGAAAAAAATCAAGGTAAAATTTTAATAACTGCTGGTGTTGCTAGTGTTTTAATTGGTATAATAAGTAAGGCATTAAACGTAGCTCCTATGTTCCAAGCCATGTTTAAATTAATGCAACTTGCAGTTAATATGATTTTAATGCCAATAGGTACTTTTATTGGAGCTATGATAAAACCATTTATGATCATGGTTATTTCAACATTGGCTCCATTGTTCCAAGATGCGATGCAAAAGGCGATGGAAGTAGGTGCTGCTGTAGGGAACTTTCTTACGAATCAAGGTTCATTTGCAGAAATTATTAATGCATTACTCAGTCTCAATAATCCAAAAAATCCGACTAATAATCCTCTACCATTACCAGAAAGTGGTGTAGATAAAGTAATAGATCAAGCAACAGGTCTTCTTACTGGTACTGCTATTGTAGCATCTTCAATGTATGCTATAAAGAAAATTGCTCCAGTTATTGGAAATAAAGTTGGTAACTTCTTTGGTGTGAATAATGCTATTAGTGCTAAACTAGGTACTCCCAAAGCAGGTAGTAGTACTCCTATTTATAATAATCAAGGACAAGTTGTATCGAAAAACACACCAACTAATCCAAAAACAAATACATTAAAAAATATAGGAAAAGTAGCACTTCCTTTACTTTTAGTTGATTTGCTTTTTGGAAAAACATTAGAAAATTTCTTTAGCAAAGGTGTTAGAGATTTAACTGGTGCAAATGACGATCATAACCTAGTATTTTCACAAGGTAACAATTTATCAGGAAGTGGATTAGGAATGAGAGATCAATTATGGAAATCTAAAGGTCAAACTTCAGCATTTTCTGCTAACACACCAACATTTGAAGCAATGAATGCTCTTACTACTAAACTAGGTATTGGTAATAATTGGATGGAAGATCCAGAAAAAGTAAAACTAATTGGTGAACATATGCAACTGGTAGAAGGTGTATGGAGAATTGGTGGTGCTGATATGGAAAAAGTTGGTGGAATATTAGAAGATATAGGTCAAGAAATTGCACCAATGGCAAAACAACACATGATTGAAATGACAAATCAATTCAAATTAATGGAAGGCATGGGATATAGTATGAGTAAAACTTTGTCAATCATAGCAGATAATTTTGGAACGACAAGTGTACAAATAGAAGCAAGACTTAAACAAATGAATATAATAGGTACTAAAAAAACACCTAGTTACAAAGCACCAACTCCATCATCATCATCTGCATATTCACCAGAAATAGATACGACTGGTAGTAGTGGTTTCTTTGGTGTTAATAATGCAATGGTAGCCAAATCTTTAGAAGTTCCTAAAACATCATTACAGATTAGAAAAGAAGCAGCAGCCAAAGCAGCAATAGAAGAATTTGACAAAAGAAATCCTTCTACATCATATGATTCAATTTATGGTGGTAGTAATTCATTTAATGATGGTACAGATGGAAGTGGGAGAGGTTATACAATGGGATCATCATCTGCTGGTCAAAAAATATTAAATGCTGTAAATGCACAAAAACAATTAGATCATTTGGCTTTAGTATCAAGTGGTCTTCTAGGTAATACTGTTAACAGTTCTAATGCCAATGGTGGTCAAATAAGTGAACCAGTATTTGGTATAGGTAGATCAGGTAGAACATATTCATTTGGAGAACATGGAGCAGAAACAATCACACCTAATGGTCAAAGTGGTGGAGGAGGAATTACAATTAATATTGCTAGAATAGAAAAGAATGCCGACTTTGAACAGTTAAAACCTATGATTCAAAAATGGATATTGGAAGCAAACAGTAGAAGGGGTATGATATAAAATGGGTAATATAACAATAGAAAAATTAACAGGAAAAAATTCTCCACTAACATACAATGTAAGAAATCTTCAAAATCTAGATATTGTGTTAGAAACCCCTGCTTTGGTTTATGCAATACCTGAAAGTGAAGCAGCAGATGCAATAGGAATGAAAGTTGAAGGTAACACAATGTTAATCACTATATCATGGACATTGATAGATGATGATACAACATTGGTGGATCAAAAGACAGGTGGTAATTCAATATTAACTGCTGATGATCAAATGTCATTTCTAATGGAAACATTTCAATCATCAAGTGTTAGTGATAATTATAGATTTAGATTGTTTCCTAATAATAGTAATACTGCATTTTTTACACAAACAGGTATATTGACTAAAGCAGGTGCTACCAAAACTGCTTCTACTCCAGTAACTTATAATGCAACTGTTGTATTTGCAGTAGCAAACATGACAACTTCTGCTGATAATCAGGAGGAATAGATATGCCTACTGTTGCAGTTTTCATAGAGGATGTGAAAAAATCATTTATAAAGACAACTATAATTAAAGAAGGTGATAGGGCAATAGATGAAGCTGATATTGAACTTCCACCAACTGTTGATATTAATAATAATAATAAAGTAATAATAATACAGGATATGGTTCCACTTGATAATTTATCTGCAATATATAATTTCAATGAAACAGTAACAGATGAAAGTGGTCATTTGAATAACCCAACTGCATCAGCAGGTTTAACATATTTAGACGGACAATGGCAAGGCAAGGCATTATCATTCAATGGCACTAGTACATATTTTGAAGTTAATGATAAGGCAAATCTTAATTTTAGTGGAGAGTTTGAAGTTTTTATTTGGGCAAATTGGGGTGTTCAATCTAAAAAATACTTGCTTACAAAAAGAACAACTTCAAGCAATGGATTAGGAATAAGTGTAAATCATACTACTGCTGGAGATATAGCATTGGAACTTGGTGGAACTACATTAGTATCATCATCTGCTGGATTTAATGACGGTAACAATCACTTGATAAGAGTTACAAGAGATTCATTAAACTTGGTAACATTATATGTGGACAAGGTATCAAAAGGTACTGCTACAATATCTCATAATTTAACAACAAGTGGTAAATTAAGAGTTGGTAGAGATGAAGCAAACACATATTTTACAGGATCACTGGATTCAGTAAGGTTATACAAAGGAACACCATTAGAAACAAGATTTGGAGAAAAAATATACAATATTAGAAATCCAAGAACTGTAATGAAATTTGGTGGTAAGGTTACAAAAATAAAAAAAGAAACAATTAAAAAAACTGTTAAATGTTTTAGTTTTGGTAAAGAGTTGGGAGAAATAGAAATAAGAGGTGATGTTTTTGATAATCAAACACCAGAAGCAATCATTGAATCATTAATTACAAATAACACTACATTAACATTTAGTAGAAAAGGAGCTTTGTCAGGAATGACATTAAAAAATTATGTTGCAGTTGGTAAACTGATAGATATTCTTAGAGATTTCACATCATTGACTGGTCATATATTTTATACAAATGGTAACAAGGAATTCATATTAGAACCTGAAAAACATACAAATATAAATTTTATATTTGAACACGGAGTTAATTGTATAGCAGAAAAATCACAGTTTGATGATACTGAATTGGTTAATGATTTGATTATATTAGGAGAAAACTCTAGATATACTACTGTTGACACATTTACTGGTGATGGAAGTAATAAGGTTTTTACTTTGAATGATGGTGCTACTAACGTAAAAGTCACTGTTGCTGGTTCTGAACAAACACCAGAAGAAGATTATGAAGTTGATAGAATTTCAGATAAAATAACATTTACTACTGCTCCAGCTAATAATGCTGCAGTAGCTGTTGATTATGAATATGAAAAACCTTTGTACATAAGAGCCACTAATTCAGAGAGTATTGCAGAACATGGTGTTCATGCTAAGAAACTAATCATGCCTTGGATTAGAAATAGGTTTGATGGTATTAGATTTGTCCAGTCATATATTAACAGATATAAGGATATTAGAATCAATATAGAAGTAGAAGTACCAACACTGTTTAATTCTATAGCAGAAAATGATATTGTACATTTGAAAAATTCTATTAAAAATATTGATGATGACTTTGTAGTAAAAAGCATAATATGGGAATATCCACAATCTTTAACAACACTTAATTTAGGAGAGTATAACTTTGACTTTTTAGAAATTGATAAACAAATAACTCAAAAAATACATGATTTGGAAGATGCCATGACTACGAATAAAGCCATACAAGAATTTGAGTCTCCACAAGAAACTCTTGTAATTAATGATACGGTAATACAGATTGTTCATGCAGATTTTACAGAAACCTTAAATATTGCTCATCCAACAGTTATAATAGATAAAAATGACAATAATTATGGAACTGGAACATATGGATCTAGAGGAGCACCACTTAAACAAACAGGAAGTGTATATGTAAGTGGCTGATATATTAGTTCCTCTTAACGGTCACGTTAGAATCAGAGCATGGGAAAAACAACCAGATGGTACTGAAAAAGAAGTTTATGATAAAACAATCAAAAATCTTATTGTAGATGCAGGTAAAATATCAATATTGAAATATCTTGGTAATATTACAGGTGGTGGATATGCTAATCAGGTAGGCGTAGGTGACTCTACTACTGCTGCTGCTAGTGGTCAAACAGATTTACAGTCATCAAGTAATAAGTATTGGAAAAATATAGCTACTGCTGACAGAGTAATTCTTACCACAACAGTATATTTATCCGTAGATTTTGGATATACAGAAGGTAATTACACATGGAATGAATTAGGTCTAAGAGATAATAACAGCGTTATGTTTGCTAGACAGATAGATGATACACCATTTGTTAAAACCTCATCAAAAAGAGCAATAGTTGAATGGCAGTTGAGTCTCTAGATGGCAAAGATATTAATTCCTCGTAGTGATAGTGTAAGTGTAAAAATCATAGAACCTAGTGATTTTGAAGCTTTTTTTAGTGATGATATAATCAATGACTATGTAAAAAGTGGATTTGCACTTACAGCAGGCACAGGCTTATCTGTAAATATAGCAACAGGACTAGCTAGACTCAAAGGATTGTTTATCAATAATTCAACTTCTTCATCAAAAGGCAGTCTTACAGCAAATGATGAAAATTATATTTATATAACCTTAGCAAGAGATTCCAATAGTGAAGCTGAATCATGGAGTTTTACATCAAATTTAACTGGTACAACTCCTACAGATTCTCTATTCATAGGTACTGCAACAACTAACGGTTCTGGTGTAACATCAACAAATATTACTGCAAGAGAAACAAGAGTAATACCACTTAATAGTATTGATGAATCAACATTAAAAATTTCTAATTCACCTACAAATGGTTTCTATTTAGAGGCTCAGTCAGGTAATACAGGTGGAATGACTTGGAGAAATGATAATTTTGGTAATGCAAGTCTTGGTGATGTTACAATATCAAGTAATACAACACTTGCTAATTCAGCTAATATTGGACAGTATAAGAATCTTACAATAGATGCCACTAAAATATTAACTTGTGGAACTGGAAGTGTTGCACAAAAATGGATATTGTTTGCAACTGAAAGTATAACATTAAATGGTACTATTAATTTAGACGGTAGAGGTGGTCTTGGTGGTACTGGTGGTACTGGTGGTGCAACAACTGGTTCGGCAGTTTCTGGTGTTGGTGCTACTGCAAATCAAGGTGGTGATGGTGGTACTAGTTCGCCTTCTTATAATGAAATTGGTCATATTGGAGTACAAGCAGGTGGTGGATCAGGAGGTGCAGGTCATGCATCAACAGTAGGTTCAAATCACGCAGGTGGTGCAGGTGGTGCTGCTGGATCTAGTGGAGGATCACCATCACAAATTTTAGATTACACAGATGATTCAAATTATCAATCAATAAGACTAGTTTTTAATCAACTAGCCCATTGGGGAGCTGGAGGTAACGGTGGAGTTGGTGGAGGATCTGGTGGAGGTGGTGGATCTCACGGATCATATGGTGGGACTGGTGGATATGGTGGAAATGGAGGAGATGGAGGTAACGGTGGAGGTTCAATTATTCTTGTAGCACCTACAATCACATTTGGTACTAATGCATCAATTACTTGTCTAGGAGTAGCTGGTGATAACGGATTAAACGGTGGAGTTGGTGGAAATAGTGGAGGTGCAGGTGGAACTGGTGGATCATCAGGTGGAGCTGCAACTAATGGTGCAAATGCAACAAATGGTGGTAATGGTGCTGGAGGTGGTGGAGGTGGAGGTGGAGCCGTAGGGGAGAATGGAAAAAATGGATTTGTTGGTATAATTGGTTATACTATTCCTAGTCAATCTGATTTAAATTCTAAAAGTAGTGCTAGTAAAAAATTACGACTAGTATTATAATAATATAGTAATGAATATCTTTAAATACTAATACAATATTATATTAAGTATAATGTTACACTTTACAAAGTCTAATAAACCTGTAGGAAATCAAATTAACCCTGATCTTAACATCTGTATTGTAAAAGAATCACAATCTGGTGAAAAAACATGGTATCACGCTAAAAATATTGTTACAAATGACGGAGACTTATTCTATGCACAACAAGCAGTAGGAGAAACCCCAACAAGTGACTTTGACGGTTCAAGTGGCAGAATGGAACTCAGAACTGGATCAGCAACACCAGCAAAAGCAGATACTTATCAACAAGTAGCAACACCAATAACAGCATCAAGAAAAGCAATAGATTCCAATTATCCTAAAACAAATGACGGAGATTCAGATAATACAGGGGCAGGTACAGATATTGTAACTTGGCTAACAAGTTGGACAACTGGAGACTTTAACTCAAACGCTATCATAGGTGGTTGTATTCATGTTGGAGCAGCAAGTCCAGCAAATGCAACAAAATTACTAACACATTTTTCAATAACCAGCTTTGATAAAACAGCAAGCGACACATTAAAGATTTTCGTAAATCATACTTTCAACGGAGTATAACCCTTTGCCTAAAGGCATTTCAATGGGTGGTTTGTTTAAACTACTAGAGAAACTTAATCATACTCCACAAGAAGGTTTAAATGATAAGGTACAAACAAAAGAAGATGTGGTGGTAAAACTTGGCTAGAAAAGCACTTTATAAACACGCAACACAGGTTAATACTTCATCTTACCCAGATGATGGAACAAGTCCTGTAGGATCTAATGAATGGAACGCTGATCCTGATTCACAAGGAATGTTGGGTTTTGCACCAGCAAGTGCAACAGTTACAATAGCAAGTGGAGTTGCAACAGTTACAGATACAATTACAGTTGTAGCAGCAGAGTCAAGTACAAGTGATACTTTAGATAAACTAGCAATAACAAATACAAGTCAATATGATTTGATATACTTGTTTGCAGATACAGGAGATACTATTACATTAACAAACACATCAAGTCCTTCAGCAGATGGTCAGATTAAAACAGTAAGTGATTCAAATGAAACTTTGTCTTCAACCGTTCCAACAATCCTAATTAGAAAAGGAAATCATTGGTATGGATATGGTGGTGGAGTAGTCAATGCAGTCAGTGATATTGGAGATGTAACTATATCAAGTATAGCAAGTGGTGAATTATTAAAATGGAATGGATCTGCATGGATTAATCAAACTCTAGCAGAATCAGGAATAGCCCCAGCAGCAGGCTCATCTAGTATTACAACAGTAGGAACACTTGGAACTTTATCAGTAGACAATTTAACTATAGATTCAAACAAAATAGAAGCAACAAATACAAACGGAGACATAGAATTAGATTCAAACGGTACAGGAGTTATTAAGGTATTAGGAAATACAAATGACGGTGCAGTTACACTTAACTGTACTTCCAACAATCATGGTCAAACCATCAAATCACAACCACATTCAGAATCACAAACAAATACAATGTTATTGCCAAAAGGTACAAGTTCTACATTGGTATCATTGGTTTCAACAGATACTTTAACTAATAAAACATTAACAAGTCCTGTAATAAATGTTACAAGTGATGCAGATGGTGATATTTATTATCGTGCTAGTGGTAGTTTTGCAAGATTAGCAAAAGGTACAGCAGGTCAAGCATTAAAAATGAATAGTGGAGCAACAGCACCAGAATGGGCTGCTGGTGGTGGAGGTGCTACAATAGTACATCAATTTGCTAATACTACTACTACAAATTATGCTGGTACTGCTTCATCATTTGGAACTGTTGGAGCAGGTGATCGTGACATTTATATTAAAAAAATAGATGCTAATAATGAAGGTGTCTTTACTAAAATTTGGAAAAACGGATCTGCTGTCGAAGTACAAATCGCTTGAGGTTTTAAATTGGCGATAACTTATCACGCAGGTAGAAGAATACAAGCAGTTCCAAATGAATATAAAGTACATGAATTTACAAGCTCAGGCACATTAGCTGTCACAGGCTCAGGAGATATAGAGTATCTCGTTGTTGCAGGTGGTGGTGGTGGCTACTGTGGAGGTGGAGGTGCAGGTGGAATGAGAACAGGCACACTATCAGTATCAGCAGGTAACAAAACCGTAACAGTAGGAGCAGGTGGATATTCAGGTCAATGTAATGTCAATGGACATGGGAATAACGGTGTAGGTGGAAATTCAGTTTTTGATTCTATAACTTCAACAGGTGGAGGTTTTGGTGGAGGTGGAGGAGCTGCCAACAATACAGCAGGTGGATCATCAGGTGGAGCTGGTGGTAATTACACTTCCAATGGTGGTTATCCTCAAGATTCTGTTACACCAAATCAAGGAAATAACGGTGGTGCATCAGATGGAAACAATAGTCAACGTGCAGGTGCAGGTGGAGGAGCAGGGGCAGTAGGTGGAAATGCTACAGCAGGTGTAGCAGTTGGTGGAGATGGATTAGCCTCATCAATTAGTGGATCATCTGTTATTTATGCTGGTGGTGGTGGGGGAGGCTTTGCCAACTCATCATCAGGAACAGGAGGTCAAGGTGGTTCAGGTGGAGGTGGTTCTGACGGAGCAGCAGGTACAACAAATCTTGGAGCAGGTGGAGGAGGTCATGATAATTCTGCAAGAGCAGGTTATGGTGGCTCAGGTATTGTAATTGTAAGATATTTAACAAGTAGTGGAATAACAGCAACAGGTGGAACAATTACTACAGTAAATGCTCATGATGCTAGACCATTAAATGTCCAATTAGGAAGCAGATTGGAAGAAACCGATACAAGAAAGATGTATTATTATTCTGATCCGTTAAGTGTTGATGATGATCTAACAAGTGACAAAGGATGGGTATCAAACACAGCAGATTGGACTTACAATGCAACAGGCGATTACATTGACTTTGCAACAGTTAGACGAAGTACAACTGCACAGCAAATTTACCTTGATGTTCAGGATTCAGATTACTTGGGAAGTGGAAACAACCTATCTGATACAGTATGGACAGCAAGATTCAAGATAAGAACAGGAGCAATATCAAGTTCAGGAAATGTATTACTTTATCTAGGATTTTCAAACAATCTAGGAGATTCTGGAACAACACAGCAATCAGCTTGTATGTGTACTAATGTCAATGGAAATGCAAATGAAAATAATATGTCATTACAGGTATCAAGAGGACAATTTGAAACAACAAGTACACCTGCAAGAGTAAGAGCTGATGTGTTATCAAACACCAATTTACCATACAATACAGATTTGTATATGGAAATGATCAGAGATGGAGATACATTTACACTTAAAGCATATACAAATGAGTACGTTTCACAAACAGGAGTAACAGCAACAGCAACAGTAACAGGTATTTCATCATTAAGATATATCAAGGCATTTATCGATTCGGAACAAAACGGAAACACTTCAACAGGAGCTAGGTTATACGACATGAAAATTTACAACGGAGTAACATCAACTAATACAGCATGGAAGGAGCTTGGAACATGACCATAGAATACAAAGACTCTAAACGAATTGTTGGGTTGTCAACTGATACAGTAGGTTTATCTTTTGAAGATGATTACACCAGCAATACAGGGTGGACACAAACAGGTTCTAAAGTAACGGTAGATTCAGGTAAATCAGATTGGGTTGATGCAAACGCTGCTGCAACCAATGATTCATTACAACAGGTAATAAAATCATTAGGTATAACATTAAGTGATACAGCATGGACAGCAGATTTTACTTACATTAATAATGGTGGAACAGTTGGTGGTTATCCATTTGTATTTCAAAGTGGAACAGGCAACTATGATTCTGCAAGTAATGATGCAATAACAATGTCAGAAGATAACCCCAATAAAATTAAAATTAATACAAAGAATGGTGGAAGTTATGTCGCAGGATCATCAACCATAGCAGTAAGTTCAGGAACCACATATTATATTAGAATACAAAGAACATCGGCAACTGATATTAAACTTTCTGCATTTACTGATTCTGCAAGAACAACTCATACAAGTGGTTCTCCTGTAACTGCAAGTAACGCAGGTATAGCCAACATAACAGGATTGACCTATGTGCAACACCAAAATCAAACAACAGGTGGTGGTGGAACTTCAAACTTTGAGATAACTGATCTTAAAATTTATAATAATTTAACATCAATAGAATCAAAACCAACTGATGTTCAAGACAATTCTATCATGGTAGAGAAAGATACAGGTAGAAGATATTGGTTTACAAGTGGTGCTTTTTCAAGTATTAGTGGATTAACAGCATACTATAATTTTGAAGAAACCACAGGCACTATGACAAATCAGGCTAGTGCAGTAGGAAGTCCAGATCAAATTACAGCAGATGGAACTTTTGAAAGTTATGGTGGTTCTTCGCCTAGTAGAACATCAGCAGGTAAAATAGGAACATATTCAACATTCTTTTCAGGAACAGCAGATGGAACAGGATCAAGATATAATCTAAGTGGAAATCCAATGCCAAGTGCAAGTAATGCAGATTTCACAGTTTCATTATGGTTAAAGGGTGGAAGATCAAGTGCAACAAATACACTTCTAGGTTGTTATCCAAATGGTTCAGATTGGCAAATTACTTGGAATCCGGGTGTAAGTATTAATTTTTATCTTGGTTCAAATACACAATGGGCTTACAGTTTTAGTACATCAGATTGGGTTCATATTGTTGTCCAAAGAGATTCAGGAACTTATAAATTATATTGGAATGGCACATTTAAAGCTATTTCAAGTGGTTCATCAGGTACAGGTGCATTAACAGGAAACCCAAGTATAGGTTCTGATCCGGGTTCAGGATCAAATAGAGAGGTTATGGGTGGAAATATAGACGATATGAGTATTTGGAATCGTGTTCTTACACCAGCAGAAATTGCAATATTATACAATGGTGGAACAGGTAGAGCAGTAAGTAAATCTTCTTGGACATATCCACCAACATATACAGGGAATTATTCTTCTACATCAGGTTGGACACAAGCAACTACCAATACTGCCAATAGTGGAACTGGATCTCAAACAGTTGGAATTGACGGTGGCTGGGCATACGCAAACAGCACAGGTTCAGCAAATGGACAGTTCGTACATACATCACTTGGAATAACTCTTAATGATACAAAATGGGTTGCAGATTTTGAATATTATAATATTGGTGCAGTTAATATGTACCCATTTGTCTTGGCAGCAGGTACAAGCTCATCATGGGATTCGACACAGGATATGGTATCAGTTGTAGAAGCTGGTACAAATGTGTTAATGATAAGATACAGAGATGGATCAAGTCAAGCAAACTCATCAGCATCATCTACAATGTCAACTAACACATCATATTTTTGTAGATTAATTCGTGACGGTCAAGTTTTAACATTGAAAATGTACACTGATTCTGCAAGAACTTCACAACATGGTTCTGACATAACTGTTACAATTTCAGGTTCAGTAACAGGGCTAACAACATTACACCACAGTGGAATTACAGGTGGTGGAGCTACAAGTGGATATAATTTCAAAGTAAGAGGAACAGAAATTTACAACGGAGTAACATCAGTATGAGCCAAGAATACTATGACCATTTGAACGCAGGGGAAAAATATACCTGTGACAAATGCCAAACAGCAACACTAGGAGCTCACGAATATGACCAATATATCAGGTTTCAATATCATTACTGTGATCTATGTTGGAACTACATACACCTAAAGAAAGGAACTTGTGATTCATGTGGTAGCAGTATGACCAATAGAAGTGAGAATAAAAACACTTCTGTTTTATGCAGTTGTGGAAATGAGGTTGAACTGAAATGGTAGAATGGCTAGCTGGAAATCGTATTAGTGGTACAACTGCTGAAAGACCTGCTTTGAGTTTGGCAAGTCCAAGCGTAGGTGGGTGGAAAGAAATTGCTAGAGCTACACTAGGAAGTGCAGCAGGTAACTTATCAAGTGGAACATTTACTGCTAAAAAATATCTTTGGTTGCAGTATTTTGTTAAGGGTAATGCTGTTGGAAGGCAAAAAATTCAGTTTAATGGAGATACAGGTTCTAATTATAATTTCAGATATAGTGGAAATGGTGCAAGTGACGGAGATGCTGGTGGAGCAGCAAATAATATTAACGCAACATATTCCAATGCTAATAATGATAAATTTGGTAGTTTCTTTATAGTTAATAATTCTGGAAATGAAAAATTATTAATGGGCAGTTCTATGGAAACTACTGGAACAGGAGCTTCAAATGTGCCGAATAGAACGGAAGTAGCAGGCAAGTGGTCTAATACATCAAGTCAAATTACAAGTATTAATCTATGGGCAGATGGTGGTGGATCATCTTTTGGCACAGGTACAGAGGTTGTTGTATTTGGATGGGATAATACTGACACACATACTACAAACTCTTGGGAAGAATTATACTCTAATGAATTATCAAGTAATAATCAAGAGTTTTCAACAGGTACAATATCTGCTAAAAAATATCTTTGGTTGCAGTTTTATCAGCAAGGTCATACTGGAAACACTTATTTAAGATTTAATGCTGACTCAGGTGGTAATTATAATAGGACACATTCAATTAATGGAGCTTCTGATGCTAACGTTACGTCACAATCACAATTAACAAACGTATTAACTGGAGGTACAGGAGATCATCACTCATTGACAAATATGTTTATTGTTAACACTTCTGACAAAGTAAAATTAATGACTTTTATGACAGCATTTAACGCAGGTAGTGGATCAGGTGCTTCAAATGCTCCTCAACATATTGAAGGTGCTTGTCAATGGGCAAACACATCAGCACAGATAACAAGTGTGCAGGTAACAGATAACGGTGGTGCAGGTTTCGATACAGGTTCAATTTTTAAAATATGGGGGCATGACTAATGGTTTGGGCTAAAGCAACTAGTGTGACAGCATCATCATCTCCAATTTCAAGTGGCACATTTACAACAGGAAAAATTTTACAGGTAATGTGTTATTTAGATAGTAATGGAACTATACAAGATGGATTAAGATTAGGAAATGGTTCAGTAGATACAGGTTCTAATTATGCTTTTAGTGCTAATACAAATGGTGGCTCTACTTCTACATCACATACACAAAATGATATTGGGGATTTTTCTAACATTGGAAGTGGTCAATTTATGAATATGTTTATTGCCAATGTCGCAAGTCAGGAAAAATTATTAATATTGAATATTAATGAGGGAAAAAGTGGTTCAGGTACAATTCCAACAAGATTAACTGTAACTGGAAAACTTGTTAGTACAAGTCAAATAAACATTATTGAATGGAGAAATGTAGCAGGTGGAGGAGATTATGGATCTACTACAAATATATCAGTATTAGGTAGTGACGGTGTGCAATCAATGACAGTTCAAGACGGTGCTGTATATTATGATACTGACTTGAATAAGGAATATGTTCTAAACAATGACACTTGGACTGAGTTATAGTGGCAGTAGTACCAAAAGTTTTTCAAACCAACATCTTTCAAGCAAATGCATTTCAAGGTGAGTTTGGAGACTATGCGTTTCAAAGAAGTATATTTCAAAAAAATGTATTTGATGTAAGGTTAATTCTAATTAAACTCATTACTGAAACAGTACAGTCAACTGAGTCAGCATTAAAGAGCAGAACTATGGTTAGAACATTGAATGAATCTGAGACATTGGCAGAGTTTGATGGACTTATCAAAGCAATATTACTAGCAGTAACAGAAACATTATCATTATCTGAGACTTCTTCTCGTCACAAAGGCATGTTAAGATATGCTGCTGAAACACTTCAAACAAGTGAGAACAGTAATGCATTAAGAGACATGGTTAGACTTATCAATGAATCTGAAAACACGACTGAAAATATTACAAAGATAAAGAATATACTTTTGTCAATTACAGAGACAGAGAATCTAAATGAAACTGCAAACAAGTTAAAGACATTACTCAAAATGATTAATGAAAGCGAGCAAACGTCAGAAGCATTTAGTCAGTTAAGAGACATGGTTAGACTGTTCAATGAACAAGTTTCATTATCTGAAAATACCAATAAGAGTAGGACAATGTTTAGAGTATTGAGTGAAACTGTACAGCAATCTGAAGTTGTACCTAGACTAAAAGGAGTCATTAGAAGCATAGCAGATGTATTGCAGTTATCAGAAACAAGAAATCCAAATAGATTAAGAAACAGATATGTCAATGAAGCTGAATCCATAGCAGAGTTTGATGGAAGTGCTAGAACAATGTTCAGAGTCATAGATGAAACGTTAAGAATTAGTGAATCAATATCAAGACTTAACAAGTATCTGGTAAGAGTCAATGAAACTGTACAGCAATCCGAAACTGTCAAGAAATCCAGAACAATGTTTAGAGTAATTAATAATAGTTTGAGTTTGAGTGAGATTGTCAACAAGTCTAGAACTATGGTTAGAACAATCAACAACAGTTTGAGTTTGAGTGAGGTAGCAAACAAGTCTAGAACTATTGTTAAACGTATATCTGAATCATTACAATACTCAGAAATTATTGTTAAGACAGATCACTTGATCAAACTTGTAACTGAATCATTACATATTTCAGAATTTAATGGAGACAGAATCCTTTCACTTGTTAGAATTGTAAATGAAACATTGCAAATTGGAGAATCATTACAAAAGATAAGATGGGCTATAGTAAACATAACCAGATCTGTCAGATTAAACGTATCATCAACTACTGCTAAACTCAGTAAAGGCTCAGATACCTCTAAAGGAGATAGTAGGTAATCTTTTTAACTAATGGCAAGTGATATATGATATGTCAATGAATCTAAAAGGTAGAAATATCGAGTTTATAGTCAAAGCAGGTGCTAGATCTAACGTTGTAATCAATATTGCTGATGCTTCAGGCGTGGCTAAGAACCTATCTGATACTTCTACTTACGCTACTGCTAGATGGAAGGTATGGAAACCAGATGGTACTAGTATTATCAATGGTGCAGCAACATATTCTAACAGGTCAACAGGTGAAATATCATATCTGTTAAGTGCTACTGATACTGTTATTGCAAATGCAGGTATATGGGAAGGTGAAGTTGAGTTGTTAAATTCAAGTGGTGTAATGACAGAACAGTCAGAAACTTTTAATTTTACCATTGAGGAGAGTTACTGATGGGATCTATAAAAATTCTAGTTGGTGGAGAATGTAAGGACTGTGGACACTCACAGCAAACTCATGAAGACAACAATGGATGTGTACACCCAATGCCTGAAACTGGAGAAGTCTCAGAACCATGTGGTTGTGAAAAAATAGGTTCATACTAAACATATATATAGCACGACATATCTGTTAATTCATGTTAAAGATTGATGATGTGAATGAGGAAATTTATTTTCAATTTAGACGAGCCCAAATGGAAGCTATGGCAACCGAAAGATTGGGTGTCATACATGTTAGTGATATAATTAAACCATGCATGCGTAATGTAATCTATGGTAAGGTTCTACCTAGAACTGGAATGAATACTGAAAGCACAAAGTCATTATACTTTGGTCAGGTAGTTCACAGCAACTCACAGTTGGCAAAAGATGAACATCATGAAATGTTTCTTGCATATGATTATGTAAGAGATGAGTCATTGACCTATGAGGAATCTAAAAAAATACCATTAGATGATCCTAGACAGTTAGATATTATATATGGCAGTATAGACGACTTGATGAAAGTCGGTGATAAATGGGTGATTTGTGACAAAAAGACGACAGGAAGTATTGATTATTTTTCAAAGGCAACAAGCAAGGCAAGTGATTCTCACAAGGATCAGATCAACAGATACCGTGTATTGTTAAAAAAATGCTATAATATTGATGCTGACTTTGGATGTGTGATATACATTTCAAACAGAATTGAAAAAGACAAAAGGGACAAACCAATTACCATATCTTTCAAGTTAAAACCAGTGGAAGAAACTTTGATTGACATGATTGAAAGGTCAAACAATATCAAAGACTCTCTTACTAACAAAACATTACCAGAAAGAACCAAATGTTTCCTCTGTGATGGCATGTGTGACTATGCTAGCATGTGTTTTGAAGATAATAGATCCAGTTTTGAAGATTAAAAAAACTTTATAAACAAGTTAAAAAAACTGTTATATAATGGATAAAAATGATGATATTTTCAAAATAAAGCCTATTGGCAATACCGATATAGTCGTGGAAGACAAGAGAAAAACCATATCTCCATTCAATAGTGCCAAGCATTTCAAGGAAGCAAACATACCAGCCCTATGTGATCAATGTGTCTACAAGTCAGTTGAAGAAGGTGGAAATGGCAAATGTCCTAAATATGAAAAGGGAGCAGTTTGTGGTATTCGCAAAGATTTCATTAGTTTCATTAATGAGCTAGATACTAGAAATCCAGAGGATTTGAAAAACATGATAGACATGGTTGCAAAACTTACATTTGAGAATGTCCTCATGACTTTGACACAAGCCAAGTTTGATGGCAACGTACCAGATAGAAACAGTAAAAGTGAAATTAATACATTGCTAAACATTGTAAAATCAATGAATGACCTCAACAGTAAAATTACAATTACTGAGAAAAAAGAGTTCTCAAAAGAGGGTGACATTGAAAGCATATTCCGACAGATAAAGGCACAGAAAAAAGATGGCTAGACCTACCAAGGAGGAGACTCAGGAAAGAATAGAGTTCATGCAGTCAATAGCAGATTGTGCAAAATCCCCTAGCAAGTTCAGTGACATATTCTTAGGTCACAAACTGTTTGACTACAATGTAAAGTATGTTGACTGTCAGGACAGATTCATAGTGTACAGAAGTGGAAGACAGGTGGGTAAAACCATGTCAACTGCTGCCAAGGCAGTACACTTTGCGTTCTTTGCACCGTTAATGCTAAAGACAGTAAAGCATGAATGTACAATAGTTATTGCAGCCCCTACACAAAATCAGGCAACCATCATGTTTGACAGGATCAGAAGTTTGGTTATCAACAGTTCATTTCTCAAAGGCTACATAGTAAGAAACACACAGTCAGAACTTTGGGTAAGATTCCTAGACAACAACGGAATGACCAAGATCATTACAAGGGCAACAGGTGAGACTGGTGTCGGGCTGAGAGGTTATTCTCCACATGTTATTATCGCTGACGAATGTAGTTTCATTAAGACAGATATACTCAGAGCCTTCCTACCTTCTGGTATGGCTACACAGGCAAAGGTATGGCTTACGTCAACACCTTTCTCCAAGTCAGGTTACTTCTATGAAGCGTGTATGAACAGTAGACCTAGAAACCCAGAGGGCATGTGGACAGAGTTCCATGTAAAATCCATGATGAACCCACTTATTGCAGAAGATCCTGTATTTATTGAGGAAATTAAGAGGTTAACCAAAGAGGAATATGTCCAAGAGGTAGAGGGTGAGTTCCTAGACATTGGTGATGCACTTATACCAAACTCATTGATTATGGAAGCACTTACTGACGGACACCCAAAAGGCAGAGTGAGATACTATATGGGAGTGGATATTGCTAGAACAGGTCGTGACGAGACTGTATTTACGATAGTAGGAGTAGATGAGGAAGATACCGTGTTTGTGGAAGATGTTTATGCCGAATCTCAAAGTAATGTGGTAGATGTGGCAGGCAGAATTGCTGACTTTGTGCAACAGTTCAGATTAGAGACAGTCTACATAGACGAGACAGGTCTAGGTGGTGGACTTGTAGACTTGTGCAGGGAAAGAGATGTTCCTACAAGGGGTGTAATGTTCTCACTACAGGAAAAGGCAGATATGTACAAGAATCTCAGGTTACTGTTTGAAAATCACAAGATAAAGTTAAAGAATATCAACAAAATGGTCTATCAACTGTCATATCTCAGAAGGGAATATACTGAAAGTGGTATAATGAAGATCAAGTCATTTGAACATGACGACTATCCTGACAGTCTTGTACTTGCATGTAGGGCAGTTAATACAGGAGAAGGATGGCACGTTATGAGTATGGGCAAGGCTCTTAAAGAGTCTCTATTCGGTTAACTTTATATAATAATAGGTTGTGGTTTATATATGGAATGGCAAAACTGGTTAGATAAGAAAACAGCTAAAACTATCAATGATGATTTTCCAAAAGGAAAACCTCCACATATAGATTATAATAAAACACCAGATAAGACTATTCCTCGTACAAGAAGTGATTTTGATGATGAGACACATGAAGATCCATATGTTAATAACAGTATATCTTCAGTTGATTCATGGGAATCATGGTTAGAAAAGAACAATGCCACAGAAACATCTCACAAAGAGGGTGAGAAGAAGGAAGAATGGAATGGTAAATTTGACAATTCTACTACCAGAGATGATGCAGAAAATGACGATGATAAGGCTATTGGTGAGGAAGAATCACTAGAGGAACTAACTGACGGTAAACTGGAAGAAATAGAGAAACTAAAGTCATGGGAAATATTTTTAGAAAAGAATCAATACCCACAAGATAATATTCCTGAAAAAAAAGATGAAGATGGTGACTCAGAAATAAATTTTGAAACTGGAACTAAGTTACAAACTTCAGGAGAAACTGGAGAAGGTGTATTAACTGATGAAAAACATAGAGATGTGGAGGATGAAACAACTACTAATAATTTAACTCAACGTTTTAGGAGAGGAAATTTGAGAGGACAAGCACAAGGTGCAGGTAGAAAAGGATATAATAATGCAGGTGCTAGTGGTGGTGTGCCTAAAGGTCATGCAGGTAAATTTGGTAAAGGTGGTAAAACTTTTGGAGCTGATCAATGGGGTGGAACAATGTCAGGTGATTCTGCAAGACCAAATGCAGATGGTACTAGAACTACTCTTGATGGATTAAGACAACAAATTCAAAGAATTAATGAACATGAGAATAAAAAAGAATTATCTAGTACTGGACAACCAGCAGCATCACACCAAAAAGAAGTAGCTGATATAGAACCTGTAGGAAAATCATGGGAATCATGGCTAACTAAATATGAAGAAACAGTAGAAGATAAAAAATTAGCATTAGATTTAAATGAAGCAAGAGCAGTAAGAGGTAAAAAAATAGCATCACAAAAGGTCAAACCAGAAACAGGTGAAGATGCTAAAATGGGAGAATATTCAACAGTAACAGCAGAAAAATTCAAATCATGGGAAGGATGGCTAGATAAGATGCAGGGAGCTGGAGATGCTAGATTTGGCAATCAACACCTAACAGGAATGGAACAGAAACCAGTAGCAGATGACGAATCTATAGAATTATCGGCAGAAAGTGAAGAAAACAACGAAAAACAAGAGAAAACTGAGGATAAGGAAGACAAAGATAATAAACCTTATAAAGCATTAAGTCAGGAGTAATGATATGGAAGACTTGAACAAAATCACTTCAACTAGAGTCGGAGACAACATTCATTTCTTTGTAAACGGTGCAGAAGATAGTGGCACAGTAGTCAAAATGGACACAAGTTATGTTACAGTTGTAAAAAGAGATGGCAACTTCCAAGATATTCACATTAACGATACATTTTTCATTAAAGATATACTAGTAAACAAGACATGGAATGACATGACTATGGAAGAAAGAACCGTAGAATTACACAAAATTCACGCCTACAGTCCTAGATTCCTAGCAAAATCATGGAAAGAACTTCCACAATCACTTAAAGATGTAATGAAAGAAAAACAGGCTAAATTACATCCAAACCAAGTAAAAGAATTTGGTAGAAAGATGTATAATGATGGTAAAACTGCTGGGGAAAATCAAGTTGGAGAAGCAATAGTAAATGCACCAAAATCAGGTTTAGAAATATTACAAGCAGGTAAAAAAATTAAAAAATCCAACGTAGAACAGTCACATCTTGGTAGTGCAGGCAGAGGTGGACATGCAGTTGAGACAAGTACTGCTTTTGATGCAGAAGAAGATTACGAAGGAGAGTCACATGAAACTAAAGAAGAACAATTTAAACATGATAAAGAAAAACCTAAAGTAACAAACAAAACAGGTAGAAATAATTATGGTGGAAATATGGAAGCTGGATTAGTATTAAATCCTAGTAAAATAAAGGAATTACAAGAATTAGAAACTGATAAACAAAATGCAACACCTACATCTGAGACAAAATATTTTGGTGCTAATGGTAAACAAATAACAAGAGAAGAACATGAGTCATCATCAGATATAAAACAGTCTTATGGATCAATGCAAGAACAACTATGGGAACAATGGTTAGATAAAGACGGTGGCATGGGTGGTGGAAGTCCTCCAGCATCAACATCAAGCAACAATTCTGCTCAAACAAATGATTCAGGTGTATATAATCCAGTCTACGGTGAAAAAGGAAGACACGGTGGACAAAGTAAAGATAAAGAAGAAGAAACAGAAAAAGATAAAGAAGCAGATGAAAAAGAAAGGAAAGGATAATGCCTACAGGTAAACCTGATTTTAATTTAAACAGTTTTGGAATAAAATATTTATCCAAAGATGAAGTACAAGAATTTTTAGAAAAAAGAACCCAAGGAGAAGAAATAGGATCAAAAGGAGATAGATCACAAACAGCAGTTGCAGCAAATACTCCAAAAGGATTACAAAAACCTGTTTCAGCAAGACCAACTAGAAATATTGATCCACAAACTGGGTTTACTTCTAATGCTCCAACTCCACCAACTCAAGCAGCAGTTGCAACTGATAGTACTGTAAATGATGTTAATACTGGTAATAAAAAATTAAAAATACCATCTAAGAAACTTGAAGGTGGAACTAGATCTGTATTTACAGCTAGAGATAAATTACCTTCTAAAATGTCAAATAGAGAAAGACATCTTAGAGAAGATATTGAATCAAGCCCTAAAACTAGACTTGATAATAGAGGATCAACAGTACAAGATGGTAATCGTAAAGTAGATGAATCTGGAGTAGTTGGTAGACAACATAGACAACAACCACAACCAACAACTAAACCAAATGAGGGAGTTAAATCAAGAACAAGAGAACAAGTAGGTAGTATAATTGGTGATAGAGAATATTCAAAAGAAGGTGAAGGAAAGAAGGTGCAATTAGATTCAAATTCTAGATTCAATCCAAAAACTAATCAAGCTGAAAAATTAACTGAATCCAAGACTAGGGAAGCAACAGGTGACAAAAACACGAACTCTGAAGGAAAAAAGAAAAAACAACATAAAATGGCAAAAAGAACTACTAAACTAGATAGTAAACAAGAGACAAATACTGCTGGTGATGCACCAGAAGGCGTAGAAAGTGAAACACAAGAAATCAGTAATTCAAATGTAGAAGTTGGTGTAGGAGTAGATGCACATAAAAAATTCAAAGAAGTAGAAGGTCAAGGAGAACTTAGAGAGAGACAAAGAATTAGAAATACTGAAGGTGTTGGTGCAGGTAAAGGTAAAGGTAAAAGAAAAGATTCAAATTTAAATGATATGTCAGATACATCTACTAGAGCAAAAAAACATGATACTAGAGGAAAAAAGTATAAATGGGAAAATGATGAGGATAAAGCTGGATATAATGCTATAAAACAAGTAAAACACTCAAAAACTGGTAAAATGGTAAATGATAGAGTTGCTCAAATGAAATATCTTAATTCAATGGATGAAAAATATAAAAGAAGTGTTACAGAACAACCTAAAACAAGTACAGCAGGTCAAAAAATTATTGATGAAATGTCTAAGAAAAAGAAGAAATCAAATGACATTATTACAGATATGAATATTATTAAATTAGACTTGATGAAAGGAAAAAAATATCTAAAGAGAGAACGATTAGGTTCAGTAATTGGTAAACCAAAAAATGTAACAAATGATGGTGTGGCTGATTATGAGAAAGGAGATGATAATGATTTCTTCTCTTTAGATGATAAAGCTTTAAAATCTCAAGCTGAAGAAACAATCTTCAAGGCAATATCACTAAAATTAGACTTGATGAAAGATGCTAAAGATGGTAAAGGAAGTAACAAACCTATGGATGGTAGTGATGATATTCCATTTACTGATAGTTTCGCAGGTGATAGAGCAGAAACCAATGTAATAAATTATTTAGATACTTATGGTGGTGATGATGAACCAACAGGTACTACATTAGATAAACTTCAGGAAGTTGATGGAGATGGTAAAGCTGCATATTTAAATGCACCTAATATGACAAAAAAACAACCTATTAAACCAAAATTGGCTAAATCTGCTGCTGAAACAATCTTCAAGGCAATATCACTAAAATTAGACTTGATGAAAACTGATTATTCAAGTCCAACAGATATTGATATGAAAGATGTGTATGAGAAAAAAAGAGTTAAAGAAGTAGAAGCAAAACATAATACTTCATGCCCACATTGTAAACAAACATTACCAAAATATAAACCAGAACCTATCGACGATTAGTAACAACCCTTAAATAATACCTATATTAACTTTTATTGTGGTAAGACGAGATACTGATCATTATTGTATAGAGTGTAAAGCCATACTTCCTTGGAGATATAAAGGTAGGCAACGTATTTATTGTAGTACTGCCTGTAGAAATGAATATACAAAGAGGAAAAAAGAGAATGAAGTATAAATGCCCTAAATGTGATTTTACAGTAGAAGCTGATTATATAAAGACAGATATGTTTCAGAATATTTTTAACCATGAAAGATCTCATACTGATTAATGATTAAAATATATGTAGATGGTGGAACAGTTGGTACTAGGATATGTCTAGTTGACAAACTTAAAGACAAAACTATTGTCAAAACAAGGGGGGTAAATCCAACAAACAATGAGCTGGAATATCTTGCACTCTTGTATGCATTGGAATATATCGCAAACAACTACAAGAGAAGAAACATTACAATATACAGCGACTCCATGCTTATAGTAAATCAGATAAACGGTAAGTGGAGAGTTACTACTCCAACTCTGATACCTCTATGGAATAAATGTATGAAACTGGTAACAGATAAAATGAAAATAAAATGGATCAGTAGAGACTTTAACGAAGCTGGGTGGGTTCTTGATTCTTTGTTGGGTAAGTAGTGTTAGATATTTCACCAACAGCATTACTCTCTTTGAAAAATAACAGCATTTTGTTAAACAAAACTGCATCACTTTCATAAAGTTTTCCAGTTCTGGTTGTTTTTACAAATTTTGCAAATTTTCTAAACAGTTCTTTGTCTTCCCAAGAAACACATATCGTAGTGTGTGAGTTTCCTATTTTACGTCTTGCCATAGTTAAATCAGTTATATATTATTATATAAACTTTTAGATTGCATATTGTTTTTTAGCTTCTTTAACGGGTATAAATGGTATGGTTATTGGTAGCCAAATCATACCCCATCTTATCCAAATCTTAATTGTTTTCTTTGTACCATACCAGTTGTCATGAACAATAACAGTTGCTGCTGCTCCTCTTGTATTGGCTTTGCCCTCTGGTGCATCATATTTTCTAGTAATATGAAATGTTCCAACTGCATCCTGATAGATGGCGTGTAACAACTCGTGTCCAAGTGGCATTATATTCTGTCTAATAATGAAAGGATTCTTAACGTCATTGACAAACATATAGATAACTTTGATTCCTGTAACACCCCATGCTATTCCGTCACTTGTCTCAACGTTTAGATGCTTATAATATACCTTGAAATCTTCTTGATCAGTAACAGGAATTATGTTAAGTGTCCAGTTTTCTTCAAAATTTTGCCATGCTTTATATCCAGAGTTATTAGTGCCATCATTGCCGTTTATCATAATAGTTCGTTGTATAATGTCATTGTATTTTTTCTCATCTATATTCTTAGTAAAATAATGTATCATACATAATTAATTAAACAACAACATATAAATATTGTCAATTATATGAAATTACATGGGTACTAAGATTACAGGAAAATATGCAGGTAACTGCAAAATCTGTGGTAGTGACTGGAGAGTAGGAGAACAAATATTCTACCAAAAAGATCCAAAAGCCATATGTGTTGACAAGGAATGTTTCGAGGAACAGGGTGGAAAGTTTACCCCTTACAAACAACAGGGAACATTGACAAACAGTACAGGTGGATGGGGAAAGACTCCGATAATAACAAAATTACCTGACGTAGAAGTAAGTGATGAGGTTAAAAAAATTACAGAATACTGGGATCAGTTCTTTTTAGTGGCACATCATAAGACAAAAGCCATTTACCCACAAGAGGATGTAAACGGTGACAGGTTTGGTCAGATCAGATCAAAGATGATGGATCAATTTATGGGACTTACAAATCTTATAAAAGAATAGATTTATATAATCCTTTTTTTATCATACTACCATGAACGTAAGCGAAGTTCTAGATATTGACGGTTCTGTTGACAGATCTAAAAAGCTAGTTGCTGGTGATAAAATTACCATACAAAGTTTTAAGATTAAGAACGTTGATGAAGTAGGTGCTGAAGTTGTTGAAATTGGAACCACAGAGGGACTGCGACACTCATTCGGTAAAACCGTTATTGGTCAAGCCAAAAGCGAATACTGGAAAGATGTTGTGGCAAAATGTGTTGACAAGGATGCAGCAGATGGCTTGGATGCCTATGTAGTTGAGAAGGAAGCAGAGAAGACTGGTAGAATGATGCTAGCACTATCTATGTTTCCACCAAAAAACTAATAAATAACTCCAATCTTTTTCTTTTTATGAATCCAGATAAACAACATGCCGAAGATTGGGCTAATGTAAAAAAATACAATGAGGAAATGTTAAAGTCTACAGGAGAAAGAAAATATGAAATAAGAATAGATGCCTGTAACAGATTGTTAGCAACAATTAAATAACAAACCATATAATTTATTACATGCCTTATATCTCTACTGAACTGATTAAATGCTGGTCATGTCCTGAAGTTCCTAACGAATGGGATAGACCTTGTGAGTATATTTTATACAAAAGTGCTAGATTGGGTAATATATGCAGGTCTAACAAGCATAATATATACCCTATATCTTTTCATGACAAAGTAAGATGCATGATATGTGAAGTAAATGATATTAATCCTGAGGACTTGGGTGTTCATTATAACCACCCGTTGACAGGTCAAACTGACTGGAACCGTGACTATAATGAGTAAAAAATGCAACCGTTGTGGCAAAAGTGGACTTGACTGGAACAAGGAACATTTTGAAAAGTCAGGTAAATGGCAGTTAATGGATCATAAGAAAAAAGACGGAGAATGGTGTGTAAGAAACAACTTTGTAAAATCCAAAGAAGAAAAATTAACAAAAAAAGATTACACAGTTTGTCCCTTGTGTAGTGAATCAGATTTTGGATATTGTTTAAATACTGAATATGTAGAACATATGGAAAAGTTTCATCCAAATGGCGAGACTAGAACAAATGAATATTTTCATCTTTAACATATAACTTTATATTGAGGTATTTTTATCAATAAGTAACATGTTTTCCAAAAAAATTGAAATAAACTTGGATAAAAAAGACGATATTATACACTTAGAGCCGATAAGCGATATTCATATCGGACATGCTGGTTTTGACGAAGAATTGTACAAAAAAAGAATTGCTGCAATATGCAGAGACAAGAACAGATATACATTCTTTGGTGGAGATGCACTTGATGCAATTACGACTTATGATAAAAGATTTAATCCTGATATGAGTTTGGAACATGACATAGACAACCAAAGACAAAGGTGGCAAGATATGTCACAGAAATTATTTGACATTCATGACTCACAAAAGAATGAAAAAATATGGGGATTCTTTCACGGTAATCACGATTACAAAATACCTCAGATAAGTAGGGCATACTTACAAAATACAATGTGTACTCCAAACAATTTGACGTTCATGGGAAGTCGTGGAGTATTAGGACTTGAGATAAAATACAATAAAAAAATATTAGCACAATGGTCTATACTGTTTATTCACGGTTCTGGTGGGGGTAAACCAGAAAGAATGATGGAACAGATGAAACATAATGCATATTATGACGTATTCCTATGTGGTCACTTGCATCAGAAAAGGTATCAACCAGAACTAGTATATGACTTTGACTGGGAGAGTGGCAAGACATGGGAAAGAGACATACATTTAGGTAATACAGGCACGTTTTGTAAGACTTTGATAGAAAACACAGATGGTTATATGGATAGAAAGAATGAGGTTATAGGATCACAGATAGGTACAATGACATTATCATTTAATGCAGCAGAGGGAAGTATAAGTGGTCATATCTAAACCAGTCAGAAGAAATAAAAAAACTTCTAAGAGTGTAGTAATAATAGAGCCATCTAGAAAAGTGTCAACTCATGATAGAGTTATAAATGTTTTAAAAGAGTATAAAAGGGGACTACCTTTGACTGAATTACATTATAAAACTCAGGTGGCAAGTATGGGTAATCTACATCATACAATCAAATTTATGGTAAGAGCAGGGGAATTAGAGCAAGAATCATGTCCCCATTGTAATAGTACAGAATTATACAAGCTCATATAATTAGACAAGTTTATATTCACTCAATCCGATTGGTCTATATGTTTATCAATATTTGTTGGAAACAAAACGGTGAAGTTAAAAAAGCATTACAACCTATCAATAAAGCTAGTAAACTAATCCAAGAGATGGAGAATCAAGGAGTTAAAACTTGGTTCGAGTTAGAACAAACAGCATAACCCATACACACACACCTTTTATTTTTTTACCTCTATTATTTGTTAATAACTTAATTAACTTTTTTATGCCTAATTTTTTTTACAACACTGTTATTTTTGTTCCTAAAATGTTAATTAACTTATTAGCTTTTTTTTTCCTGTACTAGCTTTAATCTTAATTAATTAGATAGAGATATATATCCTAATAATAATAAACATATTATGAATTTCAAGAAGACAACTACAATATCAATCAGTAGTAAAACAAAGTCAATCTTTGAAGCATTAGAGGAAACAAGACCAAAAAATATATCCTTTAGTTTGTTCTTAGCTATGGCAGTTGAAGAATATATTTCAAACCACGGTAAGAAAGTAACCAATGCAAAATATCCTAGAATAATGGATAGGATGGATGTTTGGAACGAATGTATTGAAGACTTGTCAAATGACAACTTGATAAACTTTAATGAACGTGTGTCACAACTAAACAATAAAATAAGAAAGGAGCTTAACAAAAGATTATGACCGAATATACAGAATCAGCAAAGATTGATATTTTAAAACAGGCATTGATTGACAACAGATATACTGACGTAATAGACTCAATGCGACCTGATTCAACAATTTCAATCAATCCATCACAAAATGGTTTTATTGATATTTTTATTGACAGTACAAATGACTTTATGTCATTATTATTTGAAGCAATTTGCAGAGTAAAGGCACAGAAAGATACCAATTTAGAATTGATAAGAGCATCATTTTCAAATGTCAAGATAGACTTGATAGGCGAATTATTAATGAATATGCATGAAATTAACACCAAGAATGAAAACTCTACAGTTACATTTGAGTGTCAGATACTTGCAACAGATTCCCCAAAGTCCTATATTAGAGAAGCAACATTTGAATGTGCCATTTGTAACAGAGAATATGAAGCAAAATGTGACCTAGACAGAAAGATAGTTCCACCATTATGTACAAATACACAATGCAAGCATGCCAAAACAATGATAAGAACCGACATGATGGTTACTGATGATGTGCAAACCATACTCATGCAAGAGCCTATGGACAAGTCAAGGAACAGTTCTCCTATCATATTCATAGGCAAACTGGTAGGTAATTTGGTTAGAACCTCCTATGTAGGACAGAAAAAACAGATTACAGGACTGTTTAGAAGTGATATTGACCTTAAAAAGAACGAACATGACATATTTATAGACATATTATCTGTAAGAGACTTGAATGACGTTACCCCATTATTACCAAGTGACGAAGAAAAGACAAAACTAATCAATGATTCAAAACAGAGTGGATTTATTGACAAGGTTATCGGTTCATTTGCTCCAATGATATTTGGTTACAATGACATTAAACTATCTATATTATTACAGTTGGCTGGTGGTGTAAAGACCAAGAAAAGAGGTGACATTAACATGTTTTTGATAGGAGATCCAAGTATGGCAAAGTCAGAACTGTTAAAATTTGCTAGTGGTCTAGTCCAAAAATCAATATACACAAGTGGCAGAGGTTCATCAGCAGCAGGTCTTACAATAGGAATTGTTAAAATGTCAGATGGAAGAAGTATTGCACAGGCAGGTGTATTACCAATGTGTGACGGTGGACTTGCATGCATAGACGAGTTTGACAAGATGAACATAGATGACAGAAGTGCAATGCACGAAGCTATGGAACAGCAAACAGTATCAATAGCAAAAGCTGGAATTGCAATGACTCTACCAAGTCGTACAAGTGTACTTGCAGCAGCAAACCCAAAGTATGGCATGTATGACAATGACAACTCATTGAAAGATAATATCAACATACCAACGCCATTGTTGTCAAGATTCGATTTGATATGGCTTATTCAGGACAAGATACACATGACTTCCGACAGATTAAAGGCAAACCATATTCTTGATTCATTTGACAATGACATGACTGACGATTGTTACATGACAGAGGAACTTATGATTAAATATATTAATTTTGCAAAATCATTTACACCAAAACTAACATCAGAAGCAAAGAAAACATTGTTAGACATTTATGAAGCAATGAGAAAATCATCAGCAACAAGTGAGATGCCCGTTGGTACTAGACAGTTGGAAGCAACAGTCAGATTGGCAATGGCTTATGCAAAACTACATTTCAGAGATGAGGTTACTAGTGACGACATATGCAAAATCAAATATCTCATAGAGAAAACATACGAGTCATTTGGTAGCAGTATTAGTAGTGGTGGTGTTCAGTCACAGATATTCCAAGACAATAAATCAACCAAAGAACATGAAGTGTTGGCAGTATGGAACACCTGTAAGAACCTAGAAGGCAAGGTAAAACTTAGAGACTTTGAAAAGGCATTGGTTGACAACGGCATGAGCAAGGAGAAAGCAGAGTCAGTAATATCAAAGTGGGAAAATAACAATGCCATCAAATTGAATAGTGACGGCACATATACCAGAATTTAGAAACACTAATATTGAAGTGATTTACATGACACTATGTGATGGTTATAGATGATGATGAAAATGAATCAGTAGAAGCATTGGAAGAAACTCAAACTCCTGAGGAAACAACGGAGATTACATCAGTTGATCTAGAACTCGGTGTAGATCAGCTTAAAGGTGTTGGTGCTGTAACCCAAAAGAAATTGCAAACATTCGGAGTAACATCACTTATAGATTTATGTATTAGAGGTGCTCAGGAAATTAAAGAGATTACAGGTGTAGCAAAACCAACTTGTGATAATTGGGTATTTCAGTCACAAAAATTATTAGAAGAAAATAATATGATTAGAAGATCAGATATGAGTACTGTTGACTTGTGGGAGTATCAAAAATCATATCCAGTAATTTCTACAAAATGTATAGAGGTTGACAATTTAATTGATGGTGGTGTAAGACCAGAAGCCACTTATGAAGTGTATGGAGAGTTTGGAGCTGGCAAGACACAGTTTTGTAACTCACTTGCAGTAGAATCAATACATGACGGTAACAATGTTATATGGATAGACTGTGAGGACACATTCAAACCTAACAGAATAGCAGGTATATTAAAAGCAAGAGAGTATGCAGAAAATGATGAAGAATGTACAGAGTATCTTAACAGAATTACCTACCTTTATTGTCCAAATACAGAACAGTTAATGGGAACTATCAATGGACTTAGTAAGATATTAGATGATAAGAAACCTAAACTTGTGATATTAGACGGTGCAATAGGACAGTTCAGAGAAGAATACTTAGGCAGAGGAACACTAGCAGAAAGACAAATGCAGATAGCAAGACTTATGAGTCATATCAAAAACATATCATTCTATTTTAGATGTGCTGTGGTATTTACCAATCAAGTACAGAGTGATCCAAGCATGATGTTTGGTGATCCAATTAAACCTATAGGTGGTAATATTGTTGCTCATGCAAGTGGTTACAGGTTATACTTTAAGAAGTCAGGCAAGAAAAGATTGGCAAGAATGATAGACTCTCCTGAACATGCTATGGCAGATGCAGAATACATACTAACTGCTAAAGGCATAGATAATGTCGAATAAGAAAGAAGAATCTGACACATTAAAAAGAAAGATAGCTGCAAAGCCACAGTTTGATTTGAAATGCAAGGTGTGTCACAAGAAATTCGGGAAACATTTTACATTTCATCATAAAAGATACTTGGCAAGTGACAAAATTTATAGTGATTTTAAGACAACATATGATTACAATCTCTATGTGTTGCCTATAATAGACAAAGATCCCAACAGATTTGTACTTCTATGCAAGGGACACCATACTCTAGTAGAGAAACTTAAGAGATTCAAGTTAGACAAGTTAGAAAGATTGTTCAAAGTAGTAAAGGAGAGCAAGTAATGGAGATAATAGGTCAGGGAGAGGTGGCTGCATTGAAGATAATCAAGGATATGTTTGGTAATAGCTGTGAATATCTCACTCAGGTCAAACTATCTGATATGATTACTCCTGAATATCTTGAGACATTAAGTGATAGACAGTTAAAAGAAACCATAGATATTGTAGTAGATACAGGATTTCAGTACCTAGCAATAAGAGTACAGGACAAACACCATGCTAGTGCAAGAATGGCTACAATAGATAACATTCAAAAGAATATGCTAGAATGGAATGGGTGGAAAGTCATAGATATATGGTATTATGAATGCAAAGAACTTTGGAAGGATAGGGTAAATGAAAAATCAAGATTAGAGTTAGAATTGGCTATAAAAGAGTCAAGCGTGGACTAAGTTTATATATATGTAAATATTAACAATCTGAGTGTACAGAAATACATATCAAATAACAGAAGATATTTTAGATAACTTGACAAAAACAAATGGTACTCAAGTAACAAATCTTCTTAGACAATCAAATTTATCATATTCTAGACTAACAATATTTGTTAACAAACTTACACAATCAGGGTTAATTAACAAAATAGAGGTCAAAGGTAAGAACACTTTTATTATAACTGAAAAAGGCAGAGTTTATTTAGATGAATACAAGAAGTTTTCAACCATTACAGAAAGTTTTGGTTTGGAGTTATGATATGAAAGGATTATGTCACAAATGTTTAAAATCAAACATTGAAGTAAATAAAAAAATAATCTGTATAGAGTGTCAGAAATGCAATGTATGAAATGTGATTATGAAATGGATAAGATGACAGTATGCCACCAGATATGTCCCAACTGTGGTGCAGTAGTAGATTGTAGTGACGGTGTATTTGATTGAAATGTCCTAGATGTAAGAAACAATACAGCAGCCCTTGGCAAGAATGTGGTAGTTGTATTACAAAGTATTATCCAGAAACTTAATCCCAAGAAGGGAAGAATGAGATTTACGCACTCACTCACTACCGACTTGGTAGAACGGACTAAACTAGTCTAATTATGATAATTATAAGTATTATAAAAGTTTAATGGTTTAAGAGGGCTACCGTGAATGGTTAGACCAAAACGGGTAATCCCTGACAACCATACTAGCTATATAAAGCAGTAATATAAACTTATTGTTATGCCTAAATTCAATCCGTATATTTTAATACTTTGAAGAATAATTCAATATTATGGTAACATCAGATTTCCGAGTATTTGGGGAAGTGGATAGAGGGAATTATTTTCCCGAAACTGATAGAATAATTATATTTCTAAGTGCTCATGAAACATTAGACGATTTACTTAGTACAATTAATCATGAACATTTACATTATTGTATAAATCAAACAGGAGAAATAATGGATGACGATCAGGAAGAAAGAATTATTTATGTTATGAGTTGGGCTAATGAATATTTAGTGTAGAACTTGGCATAAAATTGGTTCTATATACTCTTGACTTGTTTCTAACTAGTCCGTGGCAGCATTTACATCTTAACCTGCCAAAATTTTTTTTCTCTTTATATAATTTAGATGATGGAATAAATCTAGAACATTTTTGACAGTAATGGTTTTTTTCATTTATTTTATGTTCAAATATGTGACATACCCCATTACACACATATTATATATAAAACTGTAGTATTTATATGTTATCTTTTAATTTAGGTTTTTTTAATTCTTCGTCAATTTTTTTCTGACAATCGTCGCAAACTTCCAAGTCCTCATACTCATGAGTGGTTTTTGTTTTTCCACATATATTACAAATCATTTTTGATCCACCATTAGTTTTTCTAAGGCTCTAAGATAATGCATCAATACACCTTTCTTATGTCTTTCTTCAAGTTCTTCATCAGTTTCAAGGTTAATAGGAGTGAATAATATTAATTCAAGTTTCTTTATACGTTTGAATACTTTCAATTTATCATACAAATGAACTCATTACCATTAATTTGAACTGCTTAATAACCTTTTCTGAAGCAATATTCATGTTTTCAACATTCATAATATTCTTAGATTTGAACAGTTTTCTAACACCATTGTATTTATACGAATATTTATCTGATACTACTATACAGTTTAGATTATTAGTTACCTTTCTTGCTTTAAGCATTGACTTTGTACATGTCTTCATATAATTAGGGAATGACATATGATACCCACCAACATAATAGTTAGGCATACCGTCAGTTATCATAATCATCATCTTCTTGCTGCCTTTCATCTTCTTTAACATTTGAGCAGAGTACTCTAATCCCATATGGGTAGGTGTCACACTGTACATATTATGACATGATATTTGATTCAAATCATTTTTACTGTTAATTTCTGTCATACCTATAATACCTTTACCGTCAGAACCCCATACATTAGCACGAATCTCAACATTGTCTACACCTTTAAGTGATTCATATAGTGTTGCAACAAGGTTGCGAGCAGTATTCATTCTGTCTCCACGCATTGAACTAGATCCATCTATTGATATAACCAATGCAATACCGTTAGTAATCCTCTTGTTTACTCTACAATTATTCAAGTTATTACCACGAATTAGATTTTCAACATAAGTATCAACGTCTACTTCCTCACCCTCATTATCAATAAAGTCCTTCTTTTGCATTTTCATTGTCTTAAATATCTTAGACAATCCCTTGGCAATTTTCATATTAGGTTTTACTTTACTAGATTCTCTTTTAACCAATCTTACACGTTTAGGTAATGCCTGTTGAGGAACTTCACCTCTTAACGAGTCAAATATATCATTTACAACTCCCTCACCCTCTTGCTTACCTATATCCACAATTTCTTCTTTCGTTTCATCATTATTATCATCTGGATTCAATAATTCTTCAGGAACTTCGAGATCGGTTTCTCCACTCGATTCGAGGTTGTTTTCCTGAAAGTCAGTGTTTTCCCGACTCATTTCACTTCTTTGTTCCATTCTTTTATCTCTACCCTGTTCTCTCTCTAACGTGTCAGGTTCAGCAATTAAATCATCAATGCTTGGATCTAATATTTTCTTTCTGTCACTAAGATACTTGTCCAAGTATGGTTTTAGTGTAACCATTACTCTCAATCCACCAAATCTATCAGTAAGCAATACGTCTTCTAACGCCTTTGCATAAACATCATAGTTTTCTGTATCATTGATAATATCATCACCACGCTGGAATCTTATTGTCAACAGTATGTCTATTGGATTCTGATTTCTTACATCCTTACCCATCAACTTACCAAGTTTTTTGGTTGTCTTGTCAAATCTACTTGCATGTTTAAGATACATCTTACCCATCTGTGACTCTATGCGTTGGTCTTCTATTACATTAAACACATTGAAAAAGAACTTGTAATCCTCATCTTTAAGACCCCAATTATCTCTGAATAATTTCTTGGTTGCATCAAACGGAGATTGAAACAATACATGAGCAAGTTCGTGTATGATACCTACAAACTTCTCAATACCCTTGACGTTAGGCTTTGCAGAAAATATTCTAAATATATTTTTATTATCCTTTAACCCATGATATTGAACCATATTAGTTTGACCAGCATGAACTATTGATATTTTTGCATTTCTGACAACCTCTACGACATTGGCATACTTTTCATACATGTCATTGTTACTGAGCAAGTCGGTGTTACGTTTGGTCATTTTTATCTACTCTCCATTTCTACTTCTTTACATTCCTCACATATATCTGGTTCGTTTACCATGTTACCACAACCATTTTCACATTCATATAATGTCATTTCTTATTAATCTCCTCAAATATGATTTGTTTTGGTAACATTTTGGAGCAAAAATAAATACTAGGATTTGGTGGACTTTTTTTAGTGGAATTAATTTGATCATTATAATCCATAAAATACTCTATTCTTTTATTCATAATCATAATTTCAAATTCATTATTTTTAAACAAATCAAATCTATATCTACCATCAAATATTCCTGATACATTCATTAACATGGCAAATGGTTTTTTTAATTCAAATAACCTAGTTAATACATCATTTTTGATTGTATATGGGGGATTAGATATTATATAATCACATTCAATATTAGTTTCAAAAAAATCATTACCTGTGTTTATATGTGTGTATTTAACATAATGACCTGCGTTACTTAATTCACAAACATAATTACTTTGTTCAGTATCAAATGGACACCAAATAGTAGAGTTTGGTTTAATGTATTTTAATATAGGTTTTATTGCATAATTATGTGTATAATACTCATCATTTTTACTTGTTGCTTTTCTAGTTCCGTTTATGCCTTTACCTTCCATCTTCATGCTTCTATCCTCTTTATATTCAAATTAACCTTTGATCTCATACTTGACCTCAATATTACACTACAACATGGACAACGATTGCCTACCTCTCTTAACCACCATTTACTGCACAAGTTACATCTTTTGCAGTATTCATAAGTAGATTTTTTATAGGGAATCTTATTCCTATGACATATACCTTTGCATCTATTCATATCTAAATTTCTCCGTTTTTACCATACTTTTTGTCCTTGCTGTCATTCTAGTCTTGCCATTACAACAGAAACATCTGTAATTTTTGGTATCTTTTACAAACAACATCTTTTGACAAGTTCTGCAAAACGTAATCAGTCCTGAAGGATATGAGTGAGCCAAATGTGTAACATCTTCATAGTTACTGCATTTGTTTTTACACATGCAGGGCATTAGTCTCTATCGTACCTATCGTCAGGTTCACATGCATCTCTCATCATATCTTCTATGTCATCCATTAGGTTCTCCCATACATATTCAAGAATGTTGTCCTGATCCATTTTTTCCAATATTTTCAAATCATCATCATAGTCAGTCAATTTAATACTACCTCATATTTTATAGTCTTACTGTCATAAAAACCTATGTAATGACAGTCCTTGCATTGTTGTTTTGACCAACAATGTTTTCCTGTACAACCAGATGATCTGATACATTTTAGACAAGTTTTACACCTCAATTAAATCTCTCCTCAATTATTGTAAATATAGACTTACACATGGGACATTGAACATTACCCTTAACATTTCGTTTGTTTATCCATTTCATATGTTTCTCACAGTTAGGACATAAGTCTAACATATCCTATCCCCACTGATCTGCCATAGCGTTAGCTATACCTGTAAAAGTCCTACTTCTGTCAACTGAATTTCTAGGCGTTTCATACCATCCTTTGGTATATTTTTTTCCATTAGGTGTTACTACATATGTATATGGAATTTCATCAGTAGGTTCTAGATTTGGTAGGTTTTTCAACCAAAGACAAGTTTTCTTTGAATGGTCATGTCCATGCTGATAAGGTTGAATTATCTGAGTGTATTTTGGTAGACCTGCTGCTTTACTAGGAACAGGATTTTCTATGCATATCTTATCAATATCAGCATTTAACAAAGACATAAACAAACTTGTATCTATCTCATGATTTTCTTTTTTATTCAGCCTTGCCCTATTTCTACAAATAAATGTACATACAGGGTGTCCTATCATTAAATCCCATTCTTTATCTAAATGATTCAATACGTCATCTTGAATGTGATATTTACTAGGTATCTCTGTTGGCAATATGTCACAGGAATATGCTTCATGTCCTTTCTTTCTGAAAGCTTCACGAATTATTCCTGACATTTCACAAGCAACCAACACTTTCATTTCTTACTAGCCCGTTTCCTTTTGTTATAATTCTTCATATATATCCTTCTTTCCTCTCTCCTTACAGGATCTTTAAAGTATTCTTTGGAGTATATTACCTTTTCTTCCTTGTGAGTATTTGCATATTTCCTTCCGTAAGCTAGTTTTTTCTCTCTGTTTTTGTAATAGTATTTTAAACTATTCTTACTTTGTGCAATAAGCAAACATTTGGAACAGTATGTTTTTGGTCTTCCCCTATACCATTCCAAAGGCTTGTTGCATAACTTACACTTAACATCATACTTGCTGAATCTAGGCATTTAATAATGCATCTCCTTCCATACTTTGATCATTTCATCAACTTGTTCGTCACTTGCAACTTTTCCTTTCTTAGTATGATAAGAGTGCCCTGCCATAACTAATTCAGCAATAGCACTATGTTGTTCGTTTTCATAATCGGTATCGGTTCTTCCATCTCTTTTGTTATCAACATACTTTGCAACATAATCATTTACTGGTGGCATATTGTTTGCAATTTCATTGAATTTTGTCCACTCCACGTTTCTCCATTTTTTTGCCCATTGCCAATATGCATGACCTATTATTTCATGATAAATTATTTCATCAGCATCATCAACGTCTATGTTTGCATGGTCTACAAATTCAAACCATTGTTTTTCTCCATTCCAACTACCTGCTCTATTGATAGTCTTTGCATACTTTATCGTTATTCCCTTGATATGTTTCATAATTTTTCTAATCTCTTTGTCAGTATTTATTCTCATGATAATCCTATCAACTACTTCTTGTTTTGGTGCTGGTATTCCATCTCTACTCCAACCACCAGAAGTTTCCTTTCCGATATAGACATAAGTATTCTTGTAGACTTTAATTCCGTGACTTCCTTTTTTTGCACGTTTTGATCTGTTCACTTTTCTTTTTGATTTCCTTAATATCTGACTCATGATTATAAACTCACATTAAACGTGTCATTAATTCTTAATCGAATCAATTCACGTTCACTAGGCTCACTAAACTTTATCATGATAACCTCGCTAAGAGCAGTTTCCAATGGTCTAGGAATCTTATCCTGTATGCTTCTAAAGTGGTGGGTAAACTGTACAATATCCCTAATAGATAGAGCATAGTCAACGTCACCTTTCAACTTAAGGGCATAAATGTCCTGTGCAAGAGTCAAAAGTGGGTTCTTAATTGCATCTTCACCTATATCTGTCCAATCAACTACCTTCTGAATGTCCTCATTCTTTGGATAATCCCATGCACTACCGATAAATCTGCTTCTTAATGCTTCTGCCATACTGTTCACACCTACATAAGTGACTGGATTGATAGTCCAAATGATAGACAACTTGCAACCCTTCTTGAGCTTGTATTGCTTACCGTTTGCAACTACGCTACGTCTTCCGTCACATATAGAGTGCCACCATTGTTGAATCTCATGTTCCTGACTGTTACCCTCGTCACCATAAAGACAAGCGTGTCCAAAGTGATTGGCAATCTCTATTGCCTTAGGCAATAAACCAAGACTAAAGAATGTACCATCTCTATTGATCTCCTTACTGCCAATCAAATCAGATTTTTTAGTTCCAACACCGATAGGCTCGTTAATCAAGGCAACACCGTTCTCCTTACATATAGTATGAGTCAACAGTGTCTTACCCTGACCTTTCTCACTCTCAATAAGATACGGAAGTTTTCCTTCCATGATAGCCATAGTCAATCTGGTCTTCTCATCACCTATAGCTATATACTCATCCCATACGTCAATGTTTGACGGATCGTACTGAGTAAAATCAATAGGCAGTACAGGTATTCCAGTTTGCATAACTAACTCAGGTTGTTCTGACATATAATTCATTTCTTCAGTCATGCTTTCTTTAATTCTATGGTTAGTTTTTTTAGAGATTTAAAGAAAATATCTAATTCTGTATAATCATTTGTTCCTGATTCTAATTCATCAATCATACATGATTTTATAACTTCGATTTCTTTTTCTAATTGTTTCATTATTTCAAATCCTCCCTTTTATTTACCCAATTCCCAAGAGGAGGTTCTAAACGATATCTCCTTTTAGCTTTTCTGATCAAGTTTTCAATTACTGTATGAAATTCATCTTGAAATATATTATCTGCACAATATGTTAATTGATCAATAGTATTTTCCAATTCTTTCATTTCACCTCTGTCCAATTTCGACAAAGCTATTTTGTAAGCAAGTGCCATTGTTTTACAATGTTCTTGTGCTTTTGGTGATTCCATTTGATAATATTTTTCTGCATCTGCTTCTGCTTCATCAATTAATTTTCTGAGTTTTTTCATTGCGTTTTGTATTGGATCAGTCATTATTTCAATCCCTCCAATGTATCTTCATCATACGTTTTCATCTTGTTTGGATCTAGTTCAGATTCTCCTTCCTTTTCCATTTCTGCAAAACCGTCTTGTAACAATGCTAGTAACACAAATTTCAATGTGCCTATAACCTGTCCGTTGTTGTATTCTTTGTTAGGAATGGATTTCAATATAGTCATAGCCAATTCAGGATCAATGAATTTTAATTCAGGAATTCTTGACATTTCTTCTCTAGCCTTGTCAAAGAATTTTTTATTTCTAGGCATTGATTAAAGACTCCTCATCTTCAATATCTTCAAGTACTGAATAATATTGCTTAGATTCTGGATGAATAATTAGATCAACATCAAATTCTTCATGACATTTTGCACATGGAACTCTAACAGCCCATCCATCTCCATTACTTTGAAGTTCTGTTTCCTCTACAAATGGAGTATTTGCCTGTCCATATTTCAAGTATTGTGTAAGATCATCAAAAGATATGATATGTTTACAGTCAGTCATTATTTCCATCTCCCATAATCAGGCAAAGGATCTAACGGTAGTTCTTCGTTGCTTCCCCATATACAATAGTTGCTTCTACTACAAGCCTTGCATATATGGTCGGTAAATATCTCACCAGAACCAACAACCAAGCCTTTATGCTTGTTGTCTTTTTCTTCTTCACAAAGATAACAGATGAATTTCTTGTTAGAACTAGGTTTCAATATAGTCATGCTTTTTCTCCTTTAATCACACAGGTAGAACACGGATTTATATTATGACGTATTATATAGTCTATATTAACATCACATGTTGCACATAGTGACCAAAAGTAGTAAATGTCATCTTTGGTATAACGTTTTAAATCTTCGTATAAATATTCTTCATTGCATTTGGAACATTTATACAATTTTTCTTCATTAGACATGATTTTTATACCTTATTTTTTATTTTTTATCTATTGATTCACCTTGTCTCCCTCAGTATATGAATTGTTTTTTACACCTTTCACCATAATTCTTAGCCATACATTATACATATAACTGTATGCAGCATAGGCTAAGCCTAAAAATTCTGTCATTCTTTAAATTCCTCCATTTCTTTTTTCCACCATTCGTACATTTCTATATCCCAATCATTCGGTCTTACTGTTTTCAGATATTTGAATTCTCTTGGGAATACCATATAGCCTTCATCATTATTTCTTTCTTCGTTAGCTTCTTTCAAATTATAAGCAGTAACGTAGTGTTTAGACACAAAGACATATTTTTTTAATTTTTCTGTCATTCTTCTAACATCTCCATGTGCTTACACTTGCCACCAATATCTTTTTTTCTATACTTATAGTCGTTACAAGTACAGGAATCTTTCGATACTTGGTATGTTCCTGTCTTACCTTTGATAGTAACAAACTCAGTCATTATAATAAGTCCTCCTTCATTTTTATTCTCATTTTATATTCTTTCATGTTTATTTCTTTATTTTCTGGATTTATTGCCAAATATTTATGACAGGTTGTACAAACAAACCAAGTATAGTGTCTATCTTTGAATGATTTGCGACATTCTTCACAATTATCAGCATACATTATATTCTACTCCTTCTTGCTTCTTTATGAAACAGGAATGTTTCCATTACAACATCGTCTAATGCATATTTATAAGGCTGTGCATTTGTTATCTCAATGTCTTTCTTTGACATATACTCATCATAAGTGTACTCAACTTGACCATAAGTGTATGTTGAACCATTTAGATTGGTTACAACTTTTACAGGTATTAGTTCAAACATTTTTTCTAGTTTATGTACTCTTTCGTTTAACATATCAATCTCACCTTGAAGTTGAAACATGGATTCCATTGTTTCTGTACTAGTCATTTTGTATTTCTCCATAGTAACATTCTCTCTATATGTCTTTCACTATAACCATAACTTTGTAGTATGGAAATAAGTTTGCTGTCACTCATAACTAGGAACTCCCTGTGTTGTATTTCTGTGTTGAACTTTTGCTTTAATGTGCCAAGTATCATGTCTTGATACTCTTTCATTAAACAATGAATCTTCACTATCAAATGTCATAGTACACAATGAACAATGTAACATAGTCATCCTACTGCACATATCCCACACCAATACCATGTATTATAATATGGAGTTGTTGTTTTATCTTTGCCACATTCACCACATAGATCTATCTCTTTTTTCTCAGTTATAAGGAATTTTGACATATTACGACAGTCAGCACATTCACCTCTTGTGCTATAAATAGCATTTTCAAGTGATCTGTGTAACAAATACTCGGCATTTTCATGTGGGTGTGTCTCTCTAAATATTTTTTCTCTTTCGTTTATCATTTCACATTTTTGACAAAAGGGATTCTTATCAGTCCAACTTTCAATAGTCATGTTACATCTTTCACATGGATATATACATGGACTAGTCATTATTCTGAATCCTCCTTATGATCGCAACAAGCACACCAATCTACTGATTGAAGTTGATTAACTTCTGAATGATTATTTTCTGCACAATATGAACATATACAATCGCAGTCACAACGATATTTTCCTTCTTCGGTTTCATTGTCATTACTGCCAACACATTCGTCATGGTAACCATTGTTACAATAGTTACAAAACATTTTTTCACCTATCATGAAAAACATATCTGTGCCATCAATTTCTTGTTCTTGTGTCATTGTTTTTTCTCCATTACTAATTGTTTCAACAGCATTTTTATTTCTTTCAATTCATGACGTATCTGTGTAACATTGTCATAATACTGTCTTTCATATCCTGTAACCATTATTCTTCTACTCCCATGTTTTAGGTGTCATTGTGCTTCTAACCTCGATTTGATAGATGAGCCACCCTCATTTTTATTTTCTTTCATATCATAAAACTTTCTACTGTCACCGTCATTATACTGTATGAAGGCAGAAAATGTGCCATCATGTATCTTTTTATGACATTCATAGTGAACATAGGCTATTCTTTCAGGGAAATAACATACATGGTGTCTAATCAACTTACCGTCTAAAGGAGAGCCAAAGCACACTATACAAGTGTCCTTTTTGTTTATGAACTCAGTCAAGATTGTAATAACTCCTCAGGTGTTAATTCATAACCATTAACAGTAACATAATCATTTGTCATTGTTATTTCACCACTCATATCAATATCCTCAGGTTCTTCATTCATGTATTCCATGACCATAGTGTTAGATATTCTGCCATTGAAATCAGTTTCAGGCTCTACTGTTTGATTGTCTATTGGTATTGGTTTGTTAGCCATTTTATCTAGGTATTTCTGAATGATACCCATAGATACCTCTACTGCTTTGCAATATATTTTCCAATCCTGAAACATAGGCAATACTCGTATTTCCAATGTTCCATGTTTGTGATATTGGTAGTTTAGTGCTGAGTATCTGCAATTAGGATAGTTATCATGTCTAATGTATAACTGCTGTTCTCCTCTATAATCAATGTTGCACATAGTATTTTCATTTGCCAATCTATCCCAAAAGTTATAGTTTCTTATGTTGGCTCTTTTACCCCATCTTTTCAACTCAAGTATAAAGTGATTAAAGAATTCTTGAGTACATAACAATTCAAATGCTTGAATGTTATCAAATGATACATGGAAATGACCACCACATGTACTGTTAAGATCCTCAGGATAATATCTATTAACCCAATTTCTCCATGTGCCATTAATAGGCATTGGATATGATATTATTTCACCTGAAGAACCACCTTCTCTATTATAACAATGATCTCCCTCGTCATTACAACAGTAATCACAGTCGCCACATTCTCCATCACCATAACCTAATCCTTCTACTGATGAATCGTCATGCCACATATATGAACTATATAACCAATCATCTTGGTTATCTTCATTATCAGGCATTTCACTCCATGCACCTTCTAATTCAATGCCAATTTTTACTATTTTGCATTGAGGTGTCAATAAAACATGGGTATTTTGACAGTTTTCACAACATAAACAGAATCTATCACTATCAAATGTCATATTCATATAACATTCAGAACAATGATATTCAGTCATCCCTGTAATTGGGTGTTTATTTAATATAGACATTATTATAATGGCTCCTTGTCATATCTTTTTGATTTTATTTCACAACCGTCAAGATAATCTAACTCGTCAGCACAGTAGAATGTTGAACCATCAACAAATTGTTTTTGATAGTTATCCTCATAATCATCAAGGGACTGAACTTTAGTATCGGATTTATCTGATTTCTTTGCTTTATATTCAAAATTACCACCATAATCTCCCCAATATACAGGCTCGAAATTATCATTACTGCAAGATATTTTATCTACGGTTGTCCAACCGTCACCAAATCTATCAATACCGTCAGGTGACAATACAATGACTTTTTCTCCTGTAAATTCAAGGAAATTAATGCCTTTATGTGAAGCACACCAAGCCATAATACTACTGTCACTCATATCACCGTCAGGAATACGAATATTAGGACTGTTAAATGCTAGTTTTATAGCAAAATCGTCAAACTCATTCCATATACCATTATGGAACATTACAGATTGTCTTGTACTTCCTCTGGTTCTATTTGATAATGCAGTTCCATCTTTGTTCATTCCTAATGGGAATGGGTGGCATAACATATCATTATTTTCACCATGAGTGCCTATTCTGAAATGTACGATAAGGTTATTTTTCTTGGTCAATTTATGTTTCTTGACATATTTAGCTACATACTCAGCAGTAACATGAAGACCTTTTTCCCAATGTACTAGACCATCTCTGGTATATGCAAATCCACCACCATCACGATTAGTTTTTTCTGCTTTTATGAGCATATCTAATTTAGGAATATGCTCATCACATTGTAATATAACACACATTATCTAATACGCTCCGATTTTATGGTAATCTTACCTTTGGATTGTTTTGGTGTCATGTATTTGTTGTACATTTTTCCTAACATTTGCATGGTTTTATCACAATACAAATCAAATTTCTTACCGTCAACAGGTGAGCCATTAATACATATTTTCATACCTTTGGATATACCTTTAGCCCTAACCCATGATATGTTTGGAACATCTATTTCCTCAGTTACACTAGAACTAAAGAACATTTCATTACTCTCACCCCAATATTTTATTGATGTGAATATATCATGTTGATCTGGTCTAGAATATCCATAACAAGAAATTTCCTTAAATCCTGTACGAATAGGATGCCATTTTTCATTTCCAGCATAATCAGGATTAATTGATTGATTTTTGAAATATTGTTCAAATACGTCAGATTTAGCCTTCACAATAAATAATCCATTTTCTCTCAAGAATGTTACTGTCATTACAGTTTTCTTGGTAACAGGATCTACTACTGTTCTACTAATACCTTGCACATTTGCATTAGACATTTTTTGATTCATTATAATAAACTCTCCCAATATTCATTCATAGCTTCATCTTGACCACAATTAGAACATAAATTAGTCATATTGTCTTTTCTAGATAGAGCTGGGAAATCTTCATCATAACTTTTAGTCATGTTACAGATACCACATGTATAATAATCAGTCATTATTTTAATTCCTCAGGTCTAACATATTTCATATAATCAGAGAATGAGTATATTGACATAAGATATTCTTCAGTAAATGTGCCTGTCACACCACTATTTATCCACTTTTTATATGCAATATAATCAGGAGGAAGTCTCTCTAAAATCATTATTTTAGTAACCATGCCCATTCTGCTCTTTCATTATATGATTCATCTATATCAGATTTTTCAGTCAAATTAAATACAGAACATTTGCCGTTTTTACAGGTCATTTCTTTATTCTCTATCTATTGATTCACCTTTTCTCCTTTGATAGTATGAATGGATATTCCGTTCATCATAATATGTGAGGATGCTACACAATCAACCCACGTTAACATTTTATATTCTCCTTGTTTATCCATGCTGGTATATCTCTTTTTGTCCATTTTAGTATATCCTGTTTAGCAACATTGTAATAATTTCTATATGAAGCAACAATATCATTGTCAATCTTACATTCATCAGGCATAGCTCTAGCAAATCTGGTCATTTTAACATCAGGTAAATCTGGGAAAGGTAATGATTTAATCACATCAAATGATTTATGATTGACATTTTTATCATATCTGTATCTGTATTCGTCATTCAATGCACTAGTCATGTTATATAGCCACTCATAGTTCTCAATACTATCACGCAACCATTTATTGCATGGGTGATTAACATGAGTTGATTTGTAAGGTATTTTATAATCATAACCACCTATAACATGATGAACAGTACACATCATTTGTGCGTGTTCTAGTATCATTTTGACAACATGCTTATCAACATGCAATTTGGCACATTCTACATAATCATTGTCTAACACAAATATATTCATAATTTATTCTCCATAAAATATGTTCCTTGCCATTCTCTATGACACTCATGACATTTACTTTCGTATTTGTTGGTATTATAATCATATTTCTCAAATATATGTGCTTTATTATTGTGTAAATATCCATACCAACAATAAGGACATTTGGATATTTCTTTTACACTATTCATATCATAAACTCCTTGATTGGGTGTGTTTTATTGTATCTATCTGACATATTATAATCTCTATCACTACAACATTTGCTGCATTTATAATCATATACATGACCTTCAATACGTTCAACATCATTACTAGAGTTAAATAATCTTGTATCAATCCATCTTCCTTCCCATTTACCATATACACTATCCTCATAATACATTCTGTCAAATTTGTAAATTTTCTTATTGCATGACACACATAAATCATGTGGTCTTATAAGAGAAACGAGGGGAATAGTAGTTAGAATCAATGATTTCCCTCCCCTTGACAATGTTGACAGAAATAACAATAATCCTCTTGAGGTGTCATATCTACCTTTGGTAATAATACTTTCATGATATGTTCAAGGTGATCATTACCAGTTTTTTGACTTTCTATGAGTATATCAATAAAATCAGAAGGTGTAATCAATTCATACACCTCATATCATCTTTTTTATCTAGGAAATAACCCATTGACACATCAATATTACCTTCATCATCAACATATATCTCTATTTTATCAATAGAATTATCATCTCTAAGATTAGGAACAATCATACTATGTGTATCTATACTACCAAATTTGATTTCATTACCAAATGCTCTAAGATGTTCTACACTATCAGGGAACGTAAGATACTGATACTCATCTTCACTCATAAGGTTAAAACCATACTTCATATCAACATAAAATTCTTTTATAATGTTCAATCTAAATCTCCATTGTATTCTAAATAACATACATACGATATAATCCATATAATAGAAAAAAGAGGGGTGGAAATACTCATAATAAGAGCACTCCTGATAAATCCATTTGATCAAGATGTTTGTATTTTAATTGTACAAACTGATTATGTTCTATATAATCATTGTACGAATCAATAATACCATTGATCTTACTGTATTTACCTTGTAGGAAAGGCATAACACCGTGCATATCTTTGGTATATTCTAGATTAGTACTGATAATACATGTTAGTCTATGTAACTCAGTTATTTCATCTAGATAACCATCAATATTATCAATATTGATACCTTCCCATCTGTTAAGGAGTTGTCTAGCCTTAACATTAGGATCACTAGCCTTAACAACAGTATAACTATGAACCATGCCATAGTCAGCTATACTATCTGCCATTAAGGAGCTTATCCTTTGACGTTTTCCAATGCTTCGAGAATTTTTGCGATTCACAAACTCATGGCAGAACTTCGACTCAAAAACTCTCTATACGGTAGGAAAATTTGCTCTAGAAGAACTCCCCTAGAGGCACTATTATAACCCCTCTCCCCTTAACAATCCCCTCACCCCATTTTATTCCTAAACGTTGCAAGCCTTATATATACTAGTATAAAAGGCTGGGCATAATTATTAATCAAATTCGTTCCTAGACAATACCACCAATAAGAATACTACCATACACCCCACCAATAGATGAACGAACTGACATATAATAGAACTGTTTGATACCTAGAGTGTCCTTAGATATAGCGACGATTCACCTATAAAAGCATTTATTTTTATTTTTTTTATATAGTATATATACTAAGCCTAAACCGAACTATATAAGGCGACCATCATTTCCACTCCAGTCGTCAAGCGAACTATATAAGGCGATTTGATATCCATAGTATGCATACTATCCATACCAACAATACCAAACCGAACTATAAGAAGCGACATGATATTCATAGTATGTATACAAACCATACTAACCATACCAATCTAAACTAGAGCTGTTAAGTCGAAGTTCTACCATGGTATTGTATGACAGGTAAAAATGTTGTATCTCTTAGTGATGAGGCTTTAGAGGCTGAAATTGCAAAGAGAATTGAGGCTAAGCAATTAGCCTTAAGCACTAGAGCTAGTGCATTTATTGAAGAATACAAATTCTTCTCTAAACTATCTAGTTCGACCAAGAATGGTGTAACTAGAACATTCATTCAACTAGACAAGACTATGCTAAATGGTCATAAAGTTGAAGGTGTTAAAGTTGAATCTGCTTGGAATGGTGTTTACCTCGAAGTAATCTAAGGTTAAGATAATTACCCATTACTTCAAACCCTTAAGCGTAATAGTGTTAGATAGTTAGTCCTAATGCAAACATTTAGGCAGTAAATTCTTAAAGAAAAAACACTATCACGCAGTTTTTTTTGCTAAATTCACCGTGCTGGTACGCATGGCGAAAAAACGGTTTTTAAAGGATTACCACATATATATAACTCTCGAAAAAACATTGACCAAATCTGGAAAAAATCTGAACCCTATTTAGGAATATACACTTATATATAAGTCATTCAGGCTCGCTATCATTCTTTAACTTCATGATACTAGCCTTGCTCTTACACCTCATACAGTCCTCACTTATGGGTATCTTCAAGCCTTAGGCTCCTCATTATTTATACCGTCAGCCACAAGCGTACCCTGTATTCTGAACATGCATGACATGAGTTCGGGGAGACTAAACTTGGTTCCTCTGTTTTTATAGTGTTCTCCATACTTTCTACCACATGCTATGCATATGATACTCTCAAGGTCTTTACGACTTAGACTCAAAATTTAGCTCCACATCCTTTACATTCTCCGTAACCAGTTCCCATACCGTCATTCTTTCCCCAGTGCCATTCCCATCCACTTTTCTTCTTGCACTTTGGACATGGCTCAATATCAGTCAACGCATGTCCTCCAGAGATGCATTGTCTTCCATACGATCTATCATGTCTACTAGAAGTTGCTTTATAACCTCACGCCTGTCGTCAGGCATCCATTCCTCATGCAGCAATCTGAGAAGATCATTAATAGCGTTGCTCATTCAAGTCTCCTAAAGTAATCTTATTTATAAAGCTTTTATATGTCCATCCTTTCATACCTATAGATTTTTTACGCCTGTCTAAAAAGTAAAATATTAAAAGGGCTATACCTAAAGGCATAGCAATTCCACTAAACGTAAGTAATATCCCTATGTACAATTTCCACATACTGTTATACAACTAACCTCTGTATTTATATCTATCCGTGACCAATGCCATCAATAATATCATTGATGTGCAGGTTCATTTTGCTTTTAAACATTTGAGCCTGTATTGATCTTTGTTCGTTTAACAAGTCTCTTTCTTCCTGTGCTAGTTTCATTAGCCTAGTATGTATCTCATCTAATCTTGACACACTATATTAAAGTATATGTATTATATAAAAATTATGTAGGTTGAGCTCTGTCTTGCTTCTCTTGTTCTAACTCCATCAATTTGTCTTCCATCAAAAATTGGAGTTTCCAGAAACTCTTTCTTCCCTGTTCTGATAGATTCCTTTCTTCGACCTCGTCGTGCTTGTCATTAAACCACTTGAAGATCTCTGTATAGTCCTCTAATTCTAGTTCCACCATACCGAAAAGAAACTTTATATAATATATAAAGAACTCTATTTATATGACGAGTAAGAGAAAAACACCTGAATTCGATATTACAGATGATTATACTCCAACAACAAGTGATGGAGACTGTCCTTGTATTGCATTAGGCAGAAAAGATAGACAATGCCCAATACATGGTGAAGTATAATAATTCGTAATTTTATCAACGGTCTAAAAAAATCATTCAGTGGAAAGGACTATCTTAGGGAAATCAACCAATGTGCCAAATGTGGAAGACCTAGCTTCTTTGACTCTTGTTTGAAATGCGAAGTCGACGATGCATATCGTGGATGGAATTCTAAGAACTTACGTTAAAGTGTCTCTCTATATACACCAAACTCATGACCTTGCTCTTTAGAGTAACCTCAATTTTCTTGTAATAGTGTGACTCATACCTGTCCATTTTTTCAATGTCACTGTCACTTACCTTGAATATCTCACCCTTTACAAGTTCACCCTCTGACTTTATGATAGTAGGGTATCTGCTAAGTACGCTATGAGTGTCTATCGTGTAGCCTTCAAGTATGTCCTTGACCCCCTCAATCTCATGGCATAGCACGTTTGTTCTGAGAGTTTTGTTTAGCAGCGAGCCATAGACAAAGATATTTTTCATGTTTTAATCACTTATGGTACATTATATAAAACTTATGTAGGAAAAGGGTTGCTTCGCAACCGTGACAAAAACTATATATGTAGTGACAAATATTGACATGTGTTATGGGATTCCGTAAGTCTTTTGCAGGTGCGTTAAGCAGATTGAACCTAATCGAGAAATCCACCACGGAAACTACCACTAGACCTAGCGTTGCCCAGCCTTACATGAGTACCGATACAGGTGCCAAACTACCAATTTTCCCTTTCCCACTTACCATGATTTACGAACTTGCAGATAACATTGATGCTTTAAGAATACCTATTGAGACTTTGAACCGTGAAATGTTCAAGAACGGTTTCGAGGTTGTAGAGAAATGGAAGTACAAATGCAACAACTGTTCAAAGGAATTCCAGTATGCACCTACTGCTGACAATCCTGACGAGCAGCCATTTGAAGCAAACGGAGACAATTTCTCCAGTACACACCCACGCAAAAAGAAGGCAGTTGCAGTACCAAAGGCAGAAGCATTGGTATGTGATACATGTGGAAGCAATGACTTGGCTAGACCTGTACCAGAGCACAGAAAGACTTTGGAAAACTTGATGTTAGAACCTGTAAACAGCAACCAGCAAACTCTGGAAGACGTATCACGACAGTTGGAACGTGACTTTGAGATAGCAGATAACGCATATTTGCTTTTGCTAAAGAACTACCACATAAACGATGCAACTGGAGAGATTAACACAGAGAAGACTGTGATTAAGGAGATGCTAAGAATTGAGCCACCACAGGTGGCAATGATTGCCGACAGTGACGGAAGAATTGGCTATGACGACAAGCGAAACAAAATTTTCGTGTGTCCACGATTCGAGCACCGTGACGTTAGACTTACCGAGCCGAAATGTGACCGTTGTGGAGCACAGGCATTGAAGGCAATTATCGAGGTTAACTCAGTTTATTCTATCGGCATTCCACAGCCTAAGCGTGTTATCTATGGCGAAGGCGAAGTTATCTGGAAGGCAGGCAAGTACAAGCCAAACCTATTGTATGGATTTTCCCCTATCTATTCCGTATGGAGCAAGGCTATGTCCCTCTCACACATGGATGAGTATATCAGAAAATACTTTGACAAGATGCGACCACCAAGAGGTATGTTGGTTATTTCCTCAAGGAATTATGAGACATTCAGAAAGTCATGGGATGTATTGGAACAAAAGGCACAGGAAGATCCTTACATGATTCACCCACTTTTGGTTGAGAATGACAAGGGTGGAAAGAACCCTGCACAGTGGTTAGACTTTACTGGATCACTAAAGGAGTTGGAATTTATCGAGGTAAGAAAGGAACTAAGAATGATTATTGGAGCAGTCTATGGCGTGTTACCGTTCTATTACGGTGAAACCCCTGCTGGATGGAGTCAGGAAGGACTACAGGTTACAATTACAAACAGAGCAGTTCTATGGGGACAGGACACGTTAAAGAAGGCATTTTTCTCAAAAATTTCAAAGATGCTAAACATTGACGATTGGGAATTACAACTAAAGACTGGTGAGGAAACTGACAAGTTGAGAGACTTGCAAACTGACGGAATTGAAATTCAGAACATGATGATGCTTCAACAGATGGGCTTTGAGATTACAAGAACCCATACGGGAGAATTTAACATAAGCAAGAACAGTGCAATGACACCAGATATGATGTTTGGTGTAGGTGCTATCAACGGCAACATGAACGGTGCAGGCAAAGGCGTACCAGCTCCACAGGAACAAACACAGTCATTTGAAGGCGAACCAAACAATAAAAGACCAAGCGACATTGGTGGCACTGGACAGGGAAGTCCTACAAGTGGAAGTTCAATGAGCAAGAAATCTGCATATCCAAAGGGAATTACTCCGTCAAACTTTAACGTTGTAAAGAATACTTTGCAAACAGCAGTAGACTATGACTGGAAAAAGACAAAGACAGTTGAGGAATTAAGAAAGGCAACTGGAATGACAGTTAGAGATGCAAGAGACATTGTTGCAAGTGAGTTTGAAGGTGTAAAGAGGTGGGAAGATGAGTGATAAATGTGAAGGTGGCTCATGCAAGCCTAAAAAAGTTGTATTTTACGTTACAAGAGGATTTGTAGAGGAGAATGAGGAAGAAGATGACTAAAAAATTCCATGTTTGTGATGACAAATGTGAACCAGCAGGTACTGGAATTCATAACAATTCAAAAACACCAAAAAAAACTGTTAAAAAAACCAAGGTTGTAAAAAAAGAGATAAAACCAGAGGTTGTAAATGTCTATACAAGCAAACCAAACCCTAAAAAAATAGGAGTTGTCTTGGAAATTATAGACTTGGTTGATAAAATTGGAAATGAACTTGAAACTAACAAAGTTTTAGAGAAAACACTTATAAATTTAAGAAAATTACAACAAGACATTGCCAACTGAACTAAATACTAACGAAAACGCAAACGACATGACCAAGAAGCTTTGGGAAAAGCATCAAGGTGACGAATATACTGCCGTAAACAACTACAAGGAAGGAGTTTGTCTTGGCTGTATGAAAGTTGACGTTGCAGCAGCAACCATTGCAGATATTTGTGGTGATTGTGCAGGCAAAAAAGGTCGTGAGCCACTTTTGGCAAAGGTTTGTGACAAGTATTACGGTCTTTGTTTCTTTTGTAACAAGTACAAGTTCAATATTGAGCAGATAAACGGAAGGTTTTGCAACACATGTCACACCAGAATAGCAAAAATAACAAAGGAATACAATGCAAAGGGTGGATTTATGAAGACAGATCCGTTCTGGATTTCAATGCGTAAAAAACACGGAAAGGACTGGAAACAGATAATGGGTGGCTATAGAAAGTCTAATCGGAAGTAATTTTTGTCAATGAATTTCTAAATTCTGCCCATTCAACCATGTTTGGAACTCTAAGATTTTCCTCTATCTGTGCAAGTAACTCGTTTGTCTTGGATAATTTTTCCTCAATTTTCTCTAATCTTTCCTCTACTTCACCCAATACAAAGTCAAACTTCATTTTTTCTACCCATTGTTATGTTAGATGTTGCAGTTACTTCCTTGTTTGTAAATTCCCATATTTGACCGTTGTATAGTATTACTGTAAACAATTTTTCTATTTCAGTTCCGTATTCTGTAACCAAAAATAATCTACCTCTGCCTTTTGGAGTATCTACTTCTATCTGTTGTTTTAGTTCCAGTATGATCATTCCTTGTTCTCCATTAAGAATATTATTCTGTTGTTTGTAAAGTCATAAAATCTTTTATCATAGTCAACCTTGCGATATTTGTCATTACTGTTAGTTATACACCTACCTACTCGCATGGATAACAACGGTTTTCTTAGCATTCTTGGAAAGAATTCCAACTGTCCTTTCTTATGATTGTATCTTATATCTCCATATTTTACCAGTTTTTCATCTCCATCTTCCCATTCTTTAACGCTTCCCTGTCTAAAATGAACCAATGTGTTGCTGAGTCTTGGCTTTTCCTTCTTGTCATTAGAGTTTGTCACTATCCATAAATGATCTCCCTTGACATAAAGATCAATTATTTTCATAATATATAACGGATCTTCCATAACATCTTTGTAAATCTGATGAAATATGTCATCATTTTCAAAAACATAGATAGATGTAGCCATGTTTTTTTCATAGCAATACTTATTTATAAAGGCTTGGTACAGATTAATTATGAGTGACCATACTTGTAAAAGGTGTGCAATCCCGAAATATGGTTACACGGATGGCACTCATTCCATATATCTTTGCTATAAATGTGGAAGATATGAGGGTATTAGTGGTGGTGATGAGGATTTTGTTAACAATATTAATGAAAATCCCATGATATTGTTACATATGATAAAAGCAAAAACGTTAATTCCTATAAGTTAATTTATATACTTTACTATCAATAATATTACATGGAATTGTTTGAACCTTTATTGATTGCATCACTTTTAGGTATAGGTGGTGCTTTGTTTGGATTTTTCAGGAAAATGAGTTCAACACAGAAGGATTTATGTGAAACTGTAGCTAGGTTACAAAAAACATTAATCATTTTGGCAAAGGCTGTAGACAGGCAGTCAAACAGGTTACACCCAGAAGAAGCAAATTCAGAATTAGATGATTTAGTCAAAGAACTGTTAAGAGATAAATAATAAACCTTAAATAAAGGCAAAAAAGCAGAAAAGTATGATTGATCCATTGTTAATCGCAACAATCTCCGTAATTGGAGGAGCAGTCTTGAATACAGTCAGAGGATTCTTAGGATCTGATGAAACTACATATGACATCAAAAAATTCTTTGGTGCCGTTATAATAGCTGTATTTGCAGGTATTGCAGTTGCACAAACTTTGAGTCTAGCAGGTCTAGGAATCGTAGAAACCGTATTAATCGGTCTATCTATAGGTTTCTCAGTTGATTATGCTGTCTCAAAAGCCAAGAAAACTGCATAGTAAATTTTTAATAAAATACTACGCTTTTCTCTCTATTTTTCTAAAACTTTATAAGTAATGTTCAGAACGAATATATAATGGAAAATGACATATTTTTCAACCAATTTGTGACAAAATCATTACATCCTATTGACGGTGCTCAAAGATTCTTTGAAGGCTATCTTACTGTTCAGGTCAAAGACAAGCAAGGAGAGATTACAATAGTTGATGAATTGATCAAGGTTCTTCCAATCTGGATGGACAGAGGAGCACCAATTAGTGATACTCACAGTAACAGAATTATAGGCAAAGGTATCAGTTATGCTAAAACAATTTATAAAAGTGCAGAAGGAATTGAATACCCTGCAATTAAAATTACAGGTAAAATACACAAAGACTATCATTTAGACAATGAAATTTGGGATAAAATTAAATCAGGAGAGTACAAAGGACTGTCATTTGGGGGGGCTACTAAAGCAAACAGAACACCAAAAGTCATGAAAGACGGTAGTGTTGCATATGAATTAAAATCATTAGAGCATTATGAGGTCGCTGTTTGCAAAGATCCAGCAGTCCCATTGGCTCTAATTACTGATTATAATCCACTTGCAAAGGCAATTACCGACAATGTTGAAAGACGAGAAGACGGTAAAATGGTGATTAAATGTGATAAATTTGGTTGTACTGTCAATAAAGACTCATTAATAAAAGTAGAAGATGAAGATGATGATAATACTGAAGTTGAGGTTTTAGACGAATGGAAGAATGATGATAATGATAACGGTGAAGAAAAGAAAAAAGGTGAGGACTTTTCAAACGCAGATGGTGACAAACATGGAGCATATAATCAAAATGTTTCACCTGAAAAATCATCAAACAGGGAATCAAGTCCAGTAGACGATGATGATGATGTAGAAATTAAAGCACATGAGAAGGAAAAAGATAAGAAAAAAGCAAAAGGAGATTATTGTCCACATTGTGGAGACAATAAGAAAGAAAATGACAGTATATCTATAGGAGGTGCATGTCCTAATTGTGGTCATGGATTTGAAGATAAGAAAAAAGATGCAAATCTGCACTATGGTGGAGTAAGACATAGTGGTAAAGAATATGATACTAATAATGAATCAACACAAGTTACAGAGGTAAAAGAGAATAAGGAAGAAGAAAAAGAGGAAGATGATGATAAGAAAAAATCAGGCTATCAAACAGAAGATGGAAATCAACAGGCTGGTGGTCAAGGATCAACAAAAGACGACACATATAAAAATAGCGAAAACTATATAAACTCGGAGAATGAAGATTCTGATAAGGATATGGACAAAGATACTTCCAACAATCACTCTGAAGAAGAACAATCTTCCGAAGAAGAAAAAGACGACGAAGTTGAAAAATCTGACTTCCAAGAAGCAATCAAATCCAACATCAGTACATTAACTGACGTTATAAAGTCACTCGCAGAAACTCAAAAAGACGTTAGTTCTACATTAGTAGGTATTGATGATAGATTGAAAGCATTGGAAACCCCAACTGATTTACCGTTGAAGCCACAAACTTCAGCAAGTGAAGACGTAGGTGCAAAGGTTACAGTCCCAGATACTTATCAAGCTAACTCTGTGCAAGCAGGCTTAGACGATGATAAACATGCTGAAGACAAACCTGAAACCGATCCATCTGGATTGAAAATGCAAGAGAAATCAAACTTTGACTTTACTACCGAGACTCCAAGACCTAATGCAGCAATCGAAACAATCAACAAATCAGCAGAAACTGATATGTCATTTGTTTTGAAAGATGCAAGAGAAGGTGGAAATCTAAGTGTAGTAGCAAGAAACATTCTAGCTGGAAAATATTATACTCCAACACCTGACGAAGTAGGAACATACTAAAATGACTCAAATCAGAACAATCGATGAGCTTGAGGCACAATATTATGGACACAATCGTAACCTTCTTAGAAAGGCTGATGCCCCATCAACAACCAGCACTGCTGGTATGTTTAACGCCATTTTTGGTGCTTATGCATGGGCTCAACTGAATCTTGAAGCAAACGCATTCGGCATACTCCCAAAATACCCTTGGGATAAATCTGGATGGAGGGTTATTACTGCAAAACCAACTTTGAATACCAACAATGCTAACACAGCATTAGGTGGTACTACAGAAGGTGGTTTAATTGCTGAAACAATCAAACCAACAGTCGCAGAATTAGATGTCAAACCAAAAACTGCTCAGTTGCCTTTCAGTGCATCTGAAGTTATGGAATGGCTATCAACTCATTCTAAAGACGACATTTGGGGTGGACTTGGTTCACTAAGATTGTACATGGCAGTACAACACAAAGAGTTCATTAATAGAATGCTTTTGGCAGATGTTGAAAGCGATGCAGCAGCATCAAGTGGAGCTCATACTGGTACAAAAGACTTTGAATCTCTTGATAGAATCGTATCAAGTGATGCAGAGGAAGATGCACTAGGTGGTTCACACAGTGGTTTTTATGACTGCTGGGCTGCTGATGCTACCGTTGACAGAGATGGAAACGGTGGAGAATTTGACTGTACAGTAGAATCTGCTTCTGGTACTATCGGTACTGACGGTGTATTGACTGACGATGTTCTAAGAACTTTCTTACGAAAGATTAGAATCGCAGCAGGTAAAGATCCAAATGTATTCCTAGGCTCCCATGAAGTCTACTCTGAGATACAAGGCTTATACATGCCAAGTGTCCGTATTGCAAACCCATACGGTGAGCAATTAGTTCAAGTAGACGTAAACGGTATCCAAACCTTTAAAGGTACAGGTACTGGTATTCATGTCGACTCTATCTATGGAATTCCATTCATTCCAACAAAAGATGCCCCATCTGGTGGTGGCTCTGAAATTGGAAGACTATTTGCATTAGATACATCTGATGCAGAAGGTTATGGATATCCAAGAATTGGAATTCAAGTGGCTATACCAACCGAGTATTATGAAGCAACTAGAAGATCTGCTGGTTATCCATTCGTGAACAATGCTTTCGTTGAGAAAGGTGTGTTCAGAACAATGGGTGAGACAGTTTGTCGCCATTTCAAATCACAAGGTAAAATTAGAGACATTAAACTCTAGTCATACCACTCCCTTTTTTACACCTTTTTTTTATTTTAATAAAGAATATTTTTATAGTATAATTTTATTATTTAAACATGAAGATTGCTGTAGTCATATTAATATCTATGATTTTATGCATGAATATACCTTTAAACTCATTTGCAGAAACAGAGGAATATAGTTTGTATGATACATTAAAACTAAGATTTAATACTAATCCTAACGTTTGTTTGTTTGAGGTTAATCCTGAAATATATGATGACTGGTACACTTTAAAATATACAACAGTATCTGCAATAGAAGAATGGATAGACAAGTTAGAATATGTATATCCTAATGGAGACTGGAGTATGGATATTAAGACTGTATCTTGGGAAGATCATAAAACTGCAATACCAAGTGATTATCCTGAATGTAATATTATGATAAACTATGAAAAATCATCAGGTGGAACTGCTTTGGGTACAACAGGTTTGTTTTTCAATCATTCTTGGCACAAGTATATGTTCATTAATGTATTTTTAGAAAGTTCAAAAAATATAACTAAAATTGTTTTGGGAGATGAAATAACTAAAACAACAGTTGAAAAAATGGAACAAAACTATCCGTTACCAAGAAGTACCATTAAAAACATAGTATTACATGAATTTGGTCATGGTTTGGGGTTAGGTCATTATGAATCATCTGAACCACTTCATTCTTACCTAAAATCTTCAATGGCACCTTCAATAAATCCGTTTGATGAAACACAAATTTTATCCGTAACATATTTGGATTTGGCTATGATTGGACTGATTTATGGTGAGAATGGATGGAAATCCCCTTCACCAGTATATCATATAGATGGATGCCATATAATAGATATGTATCAATTCAAATGTTTTTAAAATGTAACTTTATATATTAGTGGTTTTTATATAATTTATGGCAATAACTATAGCACAAAATGCCGACCATAAAAGTCTTACAGGAAAGACACTATCCATTCAAAGCGAACTTACATCAAAGTTGAAATCCACCATTGTTGACGTAACATACGGTGGTTCTGACACATACGCTACTAATGGTAATACTGTCGATCTATCCCTTGGTGGTAGAATTAGTACTGTTATTGGAGCAGAAATACTTCATTGTAACAAAGGACTACTTTTACAATATGCACCAGCAGCAGCAGGTGCAGCAGCAACAGGGAAAATTAAAGCCTTTGGTCATACTCCAACAAGCTCTACAGCAACAGTTGTAGCCCTTGAGGAATTAGATGCATCAGATACAGCAGTCAATTCAATGACTATTCGTATTAGAGTAATCGGTTTCTAGACTAAGATCTAGTCATATTTTTTTTCTTAATAATGTTTATATATGACCGATAATATCAATTATTATGACTTAT
>Ga0209337_1000125_pt1 | contig 62421 bp, 85 predicted proteins | sample LinPmetageLP53_FD_184044 | JGI IMG/M metagenome (GOLD analysis project Ga0209337, IMG submission 184044) | Marine viral communities from the Pacific Ocean - LP-53 (SPAdes) (version 2) | ecosystem: Environmental > Aquatic > Marine > Oceanic | place: Pacific Ocean | collected 2010-02-08
GCAAGTAGGTTGTGGGGTTGACTCCAAAAGTTATGCGGCTGCATATGCAAGAAACTTTAAAAAACAAGCCATAGGTTGTGGGGTAGTTATAGGAGGTCACACTGCAATAAATTCACTTATGAACCTATGAAAAAATTTAGACAATATAGAAGTAGACAAGGAAGAACAGATAAAAGTTACAGCGAATCATCTACTGTTCTATTAATCTCTTACCTTGCAATGCTTTTAATATTGGTAGCAGTAGGATTAAACTCATGAAACCAAACATAACAACACAGGAAAGAAAAGATATTTTACAAAAAATATTGTTACTCAAAAATATGAGTTCACCTACACCAAAGGTAATAAAACAGATACAACAACTTCAACAACAATTATGAATAAAAAGATAGCCCTTGAATTAAAAGCTCAAGCAGAGGTCGTAGCTAAAAGATTTTCTCGAAAAGATAGAGAACAAAACTTTAATAATGAAGACTTTAAAGTAGACGAGATAATACCAATGTCTGACCATACAGCTTGTGTATATTATAGAAAGACTACTGATAAAATAGGAGCTGCATTTTTTTACTACATACCAAACGGTATGTCAAAAGGTTGGAAATATTTTTTTCCTACAGATTCACACCTCAACGGTCTTGCTTCGTTTCACTATTATAAGTTAGAGGCCGAGAGGAAAAACTATAGTAAGAATTTAACTTCTTCTGATCTCTAAGCTCAGCAGCAATATTATATTCTTCTATACCAACAAAGTATTCCATTAATAAATCATAGACATCATCTTGCATAACCGCTACTGGTTTTGTAGGATTAAAAACCACCTCTACTGTATAGTCTCTTTCAAGAAGCTCTTCAAAAGATATTTTACCAGTTAATAACTCATAACTTTGAACCATACTTGAGTGCTGGTTGTAATTGTTATCCATAAAATCCCATTCTCTGTCTGAATTAATCATCTTTTATTTTTGGAGGTTTTATTATTGTAGGTTTTTGACCATTTGGCGTTACTATAGTTGGTCTGGGTTTTGGACGAACTAAAGGTCTAATGATGACTTGAGGGCTATAAGGTATATTATTATAATAAGGAATAGTATTATTATATTGATAAGTGTTATAAATTTTTGGTCTTAATGAATTAACATCTATAAGAACAGTGTCACCAGAATGTGTAATACCTATTACTTTTCTAAAATGAAAAGGTTCATGAGTTACCGAACAACTACTAACAATTATTAAAAACAGTATCATAAATAAAAAAGTTATTACTGCATTAAAAGGGTGTGCCATTATATTTAATACTATATTTCTTGTGTAATTATACATATCTCTCATATTTTAATTTAATCCTTTAGACAAAGGTTTAGATAACCTTCTTCTTTTTTGTTTATTACTTGAATTTTTTTGTATAGGTTTTGGTCTTTGTAAAACTTTTCTTTTTCCTCCACTTGTTTTATCTCCTCCGATAACTTTACGACTATCCATATAATCATCATAAGCATCTTGTTGTTTTTTTGTTAAGGGACGTTTACCAAACATATCTTTAAGAATAATTCTTCTTATATCCTTATAAAAAGGTAGTAAACCTAAATTACCTAACGCTTCAACAGCTAATCTTTCTTCTAATTCTTTCTCGTATTTAGCTATCGTTTCTGGCTTAGCAGTATCACTATTTAATCTCGTTAGCACTGTACCTGTTCTGATTAATGTTTTTAAAAGAGGCCCGTAAGGCCCAGCTAATACTTTTGATCCTACCTTTAAAAGATCACCGCTTGCTAAATCATCTTGATTTATTTGACTAAATACCATACTATGTACAAACGGATCGTATTCACCCTTTCTAAAGTCTTTCATAAGAGGCTCGTTTATACCATACTCAAGCATAAAGTTTATAGGTATTTTAGCAAAGTTTCCAAGTGTACCTCCTGTCATAAGACCAAGAGATGATCCTACAAGTTGTCTTACCATCATATCTTCAAGGTCATCGTCTTCTCTTTTATCATCTTTTACATCAAACAATTCATCATCCATTAGACTTGTAAGCATTGAATACATAACCATATAAGAAGACATTCTAAATGTAACTCCTGCTAATAAACCTAAAGCTTCAGCTTTGCTTAAATCTCCTTTTTTATGTAAAGCATGGATTGCATGTCTTGCAGTACCAAATTCAAATAAAGTAAATCTTTGCATATAAGAATTAGACAGTTTATATAATTGCATTAAGCCTGAGTCACTTACTTTTGGAGTGTTTTTGAGGATACCATCAAAAGGATTAGAAGAAGTAGCCATAACTACAACACTACCATCTGCCTTTTGTGTTGCTTCTTGTCTTGCTTCTTTAAAATCTACACCTAAATATTTTGATGTTCCATCAGCAATCTTTTTAAAATCTTCAGATGTTAATTTAATACCTGTAGTTTCAGCAAAAGAATCTGCAAAAGCTCCAAACCACATAGGTCTCGAAAGAACTTGATCTGGATATGACAAAACTTTATTACCCACTTCATTTACTGCAGCGTAAGTTTGTTTAATACCACTAAATCTCATAATAGCACCCATAACATTCGACATTTGACTAACTGCTTGTCCAGAAGATCTGCTTGGCTGTACAAAATCTGACATATCAGAGTACTTAGAAGTTAAAGCATCAGAATCTACTAACTTACTTGTAACACCTGATTGTAAATTTGTTAAAGCATCAAACATTATTTCGGTATTGTAAGGATTTGATGTAAAAGTTCCAAAAGATTTCATAGCTCTTGTAGCTTTAGCTGGGTTGGACAACATCATTCCAAAGTTACCTATTAATTCAGCAGCAGCTCTTGGAAGTGAAGCCAATGCTGACTGATAACCTATTCTTTTTACTTCTTGCATCACTTTATCTGAAAGGGTTGCATCTGAATAAGATTGCATAAACACGTTTTCAACTACTTCATTTATAGATCGTGTCAAAGCATTAGCAGCCATAATGGAAGATCGAGATGCATTAGGATTGTTTTCTAACTCACTCTTTATTGTATTTACTAAACCACCTACTTGCTGTAAGTCTTGTGTCATATAGTAATCCATATTAATTTGTTGAACACCACGAATAGCCGAATACGAAGGATCAAAACTTATAGCTTTTGCTCCATCTGTTCTTTCAATTATAGTTTTAGACTTTGTAGTACTATCAACTGTGTTAACATATTCCTTTGCCCTCTTAGCTACTTCTGTTTTAGCATCTCCGTCAGTATTTATAACAGAGTGATGATTGTAGTTATTAAGTAAATCAACTTGATTACCATGCATTGTTGAAACAAACACAGCTTTTTGGGCTAATCCATTATTAACTTCATCATATAAAGCTAAAGCTTTCTTTTCTGCTGGAGTTAAAGATTTTTCTAACTTCTCTAAACTTAATTGATCTCCATCTAAAAATTGTTCTTTTAATTCTGTAAGTAATTTTCCATCTTTTTCTGAAAGTATACCTACGTTTTTTATTGCTTGCAACGTAGCATCTACAAACTCTAAAGCAGAAGGAGTTTTTTTATTTGGTTTATCATTCTTAAAGTTAGATAAAAACTCTCTTTGTAACTGTAACATTCTAATTTTATACTTAGATTTTACAATTGCATTTTGAGATCTACCCATACGAGTTTTCTTTCTCACTTGATTTACTCCATCAAACTCTAATATTTTATCTGCAGCTTCTACTTTAGCTACTTCTTTTTTAGTTTCAGACTTGTAAGTTTCAAAAGCTTTACCAAGTCTACCAAATGTATTGTTGTAAATAGTTTTACTATTAAAGTTTCCAAAAATGTCATCAACATTAAATAAAGGGCCAGACCTTACTCTTTCTAATACAAAAGATTTGTCAGTTTTCATTGACTTAATTTTTTGATAAGCACTCTTAACGTTACGATATATGCTTTCTTTCTTAACTTTTGCAATTACTGGCTCTACTTTAATCTTTCTGTTATTAATATCTACTTTGTTAACCAGCTTCATAGCTGCTGCAGGAACATAACCGTTTTGAATATTTTGTTTTACTTTTTTCAAAGTTTCGATAGCAGAATAATCCATAGTGCCATCTTTCTTTTCTCTTCCTAAAGACCTAATTTCTTTTTCATTAAGTTCAGAAAGAATCCTTGCTATTTCTCTTGCTCTTGGATCGCTTATTTTTGAAAGTTCTTTTTTAGATATTTTCACTGCTTTTACACCAGCTACTCCCTCTTCAACATTATAGTCATCTGGAGTTGGTTTTTGATCAACAGATAAATTTTCATCTACATTAACCTCAGCCTCCACAGCATTTATGATATCTAAGGCTTGTTGCATTGTCGTAGACTTTTCTTTTAAATCTAAAACTGCTTTACTTGATCCAAACTCTTCCATTAATTGAAGATAAGAATCCAGTTTTGCATCTGGGATTATTGATGGATTAAAACCAAGTACTTGGTTTAAAGCTACTTTTAAATCATTTGAAACAGGCCCTATCTTACTTTTAATATTTTCCTTAGCCTTAGTTTTTAATTTTTTAGCTCTTGTAATTTTAGCTGTAAAGTCAGCGTCAGTCATGACTTTATCTACAAAAGCTAAATAACTATCTACTGATTCTTTAACAAAAGGTTTTACAGCTGCTAATCTATCTGTCAATACAGTAGTTTGCATAGAAGAAACTTTACCACCCTTTCTCAATGATTTTATTTCAGCAGTAATATTTTTTAAAAAACTCTGATAAGACTTTACTGCTTTCTTTGCAGCTTTTGCTTGCATTATAATTTGATCTTTAAGTGCAGTCCTTTCATTTACAACTACTCTTTTTTGAGGTACAGTTTTATTTTTACCTTCGTTTATAGTCCCTAACATTCTATTGTTCTGCTCAGCAAGCTTAAAACCTTTATTTATTGACGCTCTTGATGGTGCTTGAATACCAAGGTCTTCACTTACTTCACGAACTAAAGCATCATATTCCACTTGATTTAGTTGCTCGGCTAATTTAGTTCCACGTAAATACTCAGTCACTTGCTTAACTATAAAAGCAGGGTTTATAGATTTAGGTCTACGTCCAAGAATTTTTTTCTTTATATCTTGAGCTATATTTTTAACACGCTGAGGGTCAGCTGTTACTCGTTGTTCAGCTTGTAAGAACTCGTCAACTGAAACATTTTCTTCAGCTGCAACTTCTTTAATAGTATTCATTACATTATTAAATGATTCACTACCTTCTTGTTTTTCTTCTATTAATTTAGATCTAACATCTTTTAGTTTCCCAGGATCTCTTGAATCAATTGCATCATTTACTTCCGTTTCGGTCTGCGCCTTTGTTGTGGTGCTGCTTTCGACTTCAGTCGATTCGGTAGAGACGTTGGCAGTGGGGTCTCCTTCTCCCACCGTTTTGCTATCTTGGGTAGATTCTTGTGCATCCACCTCCGTTGTGCTTGGCTTTTGAATGGCATCTGGTTTCGTATTTAATTCATTAGTTACGTTTGTTGTTTTTTCTAAAACAGGCAACGCTACGTCTATAGTGTAACTTTTTTTACCTTTTTTAGTTCCTTTTCTTTTTATTTTTACCTCAATTCCTGGATAAGCTTTTTTAATTTTTTCAACTTCAGCTTCAGCTTTAGCTTTGTCATCGGTTTGAAAAGCCTTAAATGCATCTGTACCACCTTTATCTTTTACCGATTCTTGTGTTGCATCACTATATGCGGTTGTTTGCGTAACCACATTTCCGTCAGCATCTACTTTCTCTGTTAAATTTTTTGATTTATAATAAACATTTAAACCACCTTCAGATATTGTTGTGGTTTCAACAACTTCAGAACCAGGAGGTAAAGAAGCTTCTGCCATAGTAATCATATTCTTAAACTCATTCCCAGTAGATTCCATTTTTGCTGTAAACTGATTCGTTGGGTTTCCGTTTGAATCATAAATTCTTGTAAAGCCAACAAAATTTTTAGAATCTCCACTGCTACTTATAACCACATCTAACTCTCCAGTTTTAGGATTGTTGTATGTAGCTGTTTGCACACCTTTTTCGTCTGGATTTGTAATACCACTCAACACAGCTTTTCCATAAGGAAGTTTTTTATCTGAATGAGTTTTACCAAATACATCTGGTGCTGAATCTAATCGAGCTTGTTCAAATAATTCTTTTTGTTTAGCTTCTATTTGTTCTACAGAAGCATCAGTAACACCTTCGTTTTCTAAAGCTTCAATCGCACTATCTTTGGTGATAGAAATATTTAGATTTGTTGTATTCCCTTTTGTATCAGAAACTTTAACAGATTGAGCCATTACACCCTCATATTTATCTAAAATTTTATTTATCTGAATATCTATATCTGCTTTTCTTTTTTTATTTACTTTTAATGTAGGGTCTTGCATATTTGCAGACTCTTGTTCTAAAGCAATTAATTTAGCTCGATCTTCACCTTGTATGTAATCAGGAATATCTAAATCAAATTGTGCAGCTTGTTTTCTTAATGTAATTTTATTAGAAAGTTCTGGGTCATTTTTAATGTCAAACTGAGCAGTTCTAATTTCTTCATCAGTCATCGTGTCAACCATAGCTTCTATGTCAGCTTTAGATGTAGGTGTAACATCTCCCCCCTTGCTTATAGTTCCATACTTTGCTGGTTTAAATACATTTCGAGCAACATCTGTAAGGGAAGTTCCTGTCACAGCTTGAGGTACACTTAATACAGAACTTGCTTGTCCTGTTATACCTTCAAAACCTATTTCAGCCACATCAAATTCTTGACCTCCTGTTCCAAGATTAACAAAATCTAAATTAGTAGCTGCTCTTGCAGCGGTTTCTCCAGCTGACCCACCTAAAGCTTCTATACCAGCAGCTTTTAAACCTGCTCTTGTTGCCATTTTTTTAGACACTTGTTTTCCTGCTGCTTTTGCTGTTTTAACTGCTGATCCACCTAATTTACCTGCAACTCCACGTGTTAAGCCATCAATTGTTCCAATCACTAAACCTCTTGCTGCAGATTTATTTCTTATACCTTGAAGTGCTTCAGGGTCTTCTAACACTGCTCGTATGCCATCATCGTTAAACTCTAATCCCTTTTTCTCAACAGCTTCTTTTAAAAACTCTGTAAATGATAAACCTGTTTCAAGTGCAGCTCCTGCTCCCATCAATGACCCTGTTATAGCTCCACCTGCACCTGTAATAGCCGCTAAAGGCCCTCCAATAGCTCCTGCAGCTGCACCTACACCTCCACCTACTGCTGCTCCAGCACCTGCTCCTGCAGCCACTGTGGGGTTTACCATTGAGGCAATAGATGAAATTAAAAGTTGGTTTACTACAGAAGGATTAAATGCTACACCTTTAACAAAACCAAGTATACCACCACCACTTTCTTCATAAATTTTATTGAAGCTACGCATTTCATCAGACATACCAATGTTATCCATTTCTTCAACAACCCTCATGTATTCTGTTAAATCTTCTTCTGAAATAGATGCGCCACGAGCATATAAGTTTAGAGCATCGTCTAAGGTTGCACCTTGACCCACCCCTTGTGAGGCAGCTCTCCACATATCTCCAAAGAAATCTGTTACAGTGTTTTTACCCACCATTTCTTCAAGCCAAGTATTCTTTTCCCCTACTTGAGTATTACCTCCGTAACGAGTTCCTACAGGGTCTTGAGGTATAAAAACACTTTCTTCTGTTAAATTTTGTACGTTAAGTCCGTCACTTAATGAACCTGCCAACGGAGAAGATAATCCCGATGAAGATTGATCCTCTGGAATTGTTTGATCTTGCATAGTCGTATCCAATCCCATATCTTGGGTAGGAGAAACTTGCGGAGAATCTTTTTTTTTTAATGGCTCAATATATTGATTAAACTGTTCTTCGTCTTCAAATGTTCCAGGCTTAAACAAATCAAATAATTCATCAGTCCCATCTTCTTCAATAAAAGTTTTAAATTCTTCTATATCTACGAATGTCCCATCGGGCATTAATCCAAATAATTCTTGTAATAATTCCTCCATTCTTTATTATTATTATTGAGCATTAAAAGCTGCTGTTATTTCAGCAGTTGTTGCATCTGGCTTATTAGCTAAAAAGTCAGCTTTAAAAGCTGGATAACTCATTTTAATTTTATTTTTAACTTTCCCTCTGTTTTTGTAAGCTAATTCATTTAACTCATTTAAAGCTCTTTGAATCTGTTGTCCATACTTACGAACCTTTATACCGTTTTTCATATCTCCCTCACCCATGACTACTATTTCTTTATCTTCTCCATTTAATTTAAACTTAATAACAGACTTTCTATTTGCATCATCTCCAGTGACTACGGTTCTTACTTCACTTATACCAGCTCTTGTTCTTGCATCTGAGGCTGCTTGTGTAGTAAAGTCTTCAATAAACTTATTTGAAACTTCTTCTACTTTACTATCAGGATCAGCTACACCGTTACTAATATCTTCTCCAAATTCTGTCTGTCCTGGCCCATCTGTTTTTGTCCAGTAGCTTCTTGAGGTTTGCGAACCAGTAGGTGTGGCTACTGCAGTTTCATCTCCAAGCACTTCAGGTTTTTGTATATCCTGAGTATAACCTACGTTTCTATTTTCTCCTCTTTCTCCGACAGATATTTTTTCTTGTGTAATAAATCCATCTATTTCAGAAGGTGATAAAGCTAAATCCCCTCCTTCAGCTTGCGCACCAGGAACAAGTATTTGATATAGCGCACCAATATCTTCTCTTACTGATGTTTCACTTGTGATACTGTCCATATCATTCTCATCTCTAATTCTTCGTTTTATTATGGTTGGCTCTCCTGATTCATATGTAATAATAATTTTATCATCATTAATATCAATGTCATTTATTCTTGGTCTACCACCGTTTTCAATTCCACCTCTTTGTTCATTAATATTAGTAACTAATGTTCTCATTGTAGCTTCAGAAGAAGCAATATCAGGATTAGTTAAAACTTTATTTATATCTCTTATATAAGCAGATTTTTTTCTGTTATTTACACCTGCTTTGGCTTCAGTTGGTGATTCAGCTCTTGCTTCTCTACCAGCCATTTCTTGAGTTTGTTTGATTTTTAAATCAATACGGCTTTCAATAGCACGTTTAGCTATGTTTCGAGCCTGCGTCATTTGTTCTGGTGTAAGCTTAATTTCTGGTCTACCATTTACATTTTTATATATTACATACTTTGATATACCTTTTTTCTTAGCTTCAGCTTCAGACTGTACCATTTTATATCCTGCACCTGTTAAAACCTGCATAGCATTCATTGAACTTAAATCACTTTTATCACCAGTAATAGTATCTACTTGATCACTCATGAATTCTTCATAAGTTATTTTAGTTCCATCATCATTCTTTAAATCCATATACCCTTTTCCATCAGGAGTTTCTGCATCAAATAAATTTCTAAAATCTTGAATAGAAGTTACTTGACCACCACCACTATAAAGATTGTATTCTTGTGATGTAGATAAAATTACATCTGCTAAATTCTCTGTAATACCATCAGCTAATGTATTTGTGTTTCTACGATCTAATTTAAAATCAGTAGCTACATTTAAGTAAGCTGTGTTTTGAAAAGCTTCTGGATTTGTTTCTGGATCTGGCATAACTAAATTTCCAGTTCCATCATCTTCCATTGTAACTAAAACCAGTTCTCCGTTTCTTGGATTTGTAATTAATCTTTTATTTCTTAAATTACCAAAACCAAATGTCCCTTCATTCCAAGTCATTTCCATATCTGAAGCAATGGACTGACCGTCTTCACCAAGCTCTAATCTTGTCATAGCTTCTTGGTACTTAGCATCAGCTCCTTCAGCGTATAGGCTTAAATTTTTATACCCATCTAATTGACTTTGCATAATTAATTGATAGTCTTTAGGATCAAGACCACCATTACGGAGCAATTCCATATTAGCCATTAATGTTTTTTTAGAAAAATCTGAACCATTAATTAAAAGTTTACCTAATGATTGATTATCAACATCAGCAATTTGAGCCAAATCATTCATGGCTTTATTTGTCGCATCTGTTATGGCTTGCTTTTTAGCCTCTCTGCCGTCACGAATTGCATTTGCACCTGTAGTTAAATCCTTAGCTATCTGTCCCCAATTAACTTGAGTAGCTTGAGTGTCTCTATTTACATATACTGAATACTGATTCGCAGCTGCTGCTCTGTCGTTGTTTTCTTTTTCTGCCATGAACTATAATTTTACTGAGCTGGTTTATACATTTTGTCAAATATAGAGTAGTCAAAGGTTGTATTATCTCTCAAGAACCCTCTTGTTTGTTTTCCACTAAAATCTTGCTGTCTTAATGTATTTTTTATTTGTGCTGCTGATAATTCTCCACCTGCTGCTGCCTCTATAGAAGTTGCATCTAAACCATCATATAATGCTTCAGCTCTTTTCATACCGCCAGTTTTACCATATAAAGGTGCAATAGATGCTAAACTACTTGCGGCCGTACCAATACCTGATATACCACTTGAAATAGCAGCAACTCGTGCTTGATCAGCATCTCTGGCCATTGCAGCCTGATCAGCCGCTTGACCCATGTCCATAGCTTTTAAATCTTGGTTTATGGTATTTTGAGCGTCAGCTTTCATTTTTCTATTTTCATACAAAGCTTCTCCTAAACCAATACGAGTCTGTTCGTTAGCCGCTGCTCCTGCTGCGGTTAAAGCACCAATTCCTCCTTGTAAGTTTCTTTGATCACCTTCTTGTAAAGCTTGAATGGCCTGTTGTTGTCCAGCAATATTTTGTCTAAATTGTTCACCATAAGCATCTAATGGCACATTAAGACCTTGATAAAAGTTTTTCTCTGCTCGTTCTCTTGCTGAAGCTTGAAGTTTTTTTTGCTCTGCTATCGCCTTAGATGATGCTCTTTTTTGTTGAGCGGCTTGACTAAAAGACATGCCTGCACTTGCCAAACCTGAACCAATACCTACTACTGCTGCTGTTGTTACTGCCATATTATAATACTTTAATCATTTCACTCGTATAACTTGAACCTTCTACATAACCTATTTTTTTATAGGTATCAATTAAAGGTTTGTTTTTTATTAATGCATACGAATATTTATATCCTTTTGTTTTAGCAATTTCAGTTATATGTTCTATTAATAATCCAATTGCTTCTTTTCTTTTTTGTCTATCTTTGTAATGTATATTAGATATGATCCAATCACACCAGACAGATTTAGAGTTTGTTTCATACATAAAACCTGCGCATATAGGAGTATCTTTTTCATATACAATATATCCTCCTACACCATTTTCTGGTAAAAAGTCTCTGTGAGGTGGTGTCCATCTCCAGTCTTTCCACCACTGACATAATATATTATCATAGTCAGCAAATTTTAAAGGCTTTACATTTAATTTCATTTAAAGCAAAGATAGTAAATTTCTATGGAAAACTTTTCATCATGCTACTACCAACAGAAAACAACTCTACTTCAGTAGTATCGTCATTAACTAAAGTAAATTCCATATAGTAACCACGCATACCGTAACTCTCCGCTACAGTGTTATTAGCAAACAATAAAAAGTTATTAGCTACAGGAGCAGTTGCGCCCGTTACTGTGGTATCTAAAGTTACAGTTCCGCTGTCTCCTAACTTAGTTACTGCTGTTACTTTTCCTGCAAGCACAGGAGCTTGGCCATTAACTAAAGTATAAGCGTTTGCACCATTAGTAATAAGGTTTCCTATATTATTATTAAAAGAACAAACTAATGCATTGGCGTTTCCAGCTACACTTGCTATAGTTCCTAAACCATTAGAATATCTTAAAGCAAAATTTGTAACACCTGTGTTGTGTCTTACATAAGCAAACCATTCCCCTTCTTTCTGTTCAAAGTTTATTTCTGCTACATTTCCTTGACTTAAATCTGTAAGTAAAGATGTGCAATTCCAAACCGCATTACTTTCAAAAGAAAGTGTTTTAAATAATTTAATTGTTAGCGATGGCTCAGGATTAAATACACTGGTTACTTGTGAACTACCTTGGATGCCATAATAGTTATTACGTAATGGAGAAGTATTATGTCTATATATATTTCCATTTTGAAACGTATACAAAAAACCATTCATTCCTTTTATATATTCAGGATAGAATGTGTAAAATGACGGCCAACCTTCAACACCTTCGCTGTAGGTTAATGTAAATGGATTATTTAATGATGGTATAGGCATAGTTTTTTTTTATGGTGTTACACAGTTTCCAGTTGATATTACTACCCCTCTTCTAACTTGAATATATGAACTTGAAGCTTGTAATGAATAGAATTTAGGGGTTGCTGTGTCGTTTAAATAAGTCGATCCATTAATTGTAGTAAACACAAAGTTCCCTACATTTGGTATTGTATTAGTGTCTTCATTAAAAGGAGCTGTAGTACCTGTAGCGTTTCTTGCAAAATATAACGTTTGAGTATCTGCACCACAATTAGGTACACTATTAGTTGCTGCGGATGCTGTAAATGAAGGTAAATCTGCTGGACAATCTACTTCCCAACTAAAAGCTGTTCCACACATAGGTGCAGCAATTAATACATTTCCTAAAGTAGGCGTAACACTTGTTTTAGGAAAGACTAAAGTAAATACTGGAGAGGAAGGTGTTGATGTATCAGTGGCGTATCCAACCTGATTATTTACTACACTAACACTTTGAAGAGTGCCTTGAGCTACATAAGATCCACTTGTTAAAACGTAATTTTGAGGTTGATCTCCTTGACTACATGAACCTCCTGGAGCTGTTGTGTAGTTCCCAACTAAATTTGCATTTTGATTACCAACATACGTAGGTAGTTGTGTGCCTTGATTATTTTGTCCTGCATAATCTACAGTTGCTCCTGATCCGTCCACTAACGTTACTCCATTATGATTGTTAAAAGCAGTCAGTCTATTATAATAAGCACTATTGTAAGTTACTAATAAACCATCAGGTATACTTGATCCTAAAAAACATCTTAATATAACCGCACCTGTGGAGTTGGCTAAATCAACTGAAGCTTGAAACCATCCGTTTTGATTACTTATAGCCGCAGAAACTCCATTACCACAGGACACCGCACATGTATCGCATGATTGTGCGTTTAACAAAATACCATTTAATTGTTGTCTTACAATACCTGCATTAGAATAGAATCCATCAGGCGCAAGAGTGGTCAATGCTGCATTTGTATATATAGCAGATGCAGTAGAGAAAGATGTTCCATTAAAATAATATATTCCTAATTGAGCCATTTTATTTTTTTAACAATTAATTATTTGAATTACTAAACCACTTGTACCAACTTGCATATACTGAGTGTTTGATATTTTATAATAACCTAAAGGTAAGAAATTTACTATTCCTAAATTACTATCTTCACAATTTGAATTTGTATAGATTGAACTTCCTACTATTGGTAAAGCATTACTTCCGTTATTATGATAATAAGTGCTTGATCTAACTAACCCACAAGCATCTTGTGGTTGCTCTGTTCCAGAACTTGCAAGAAATGAAGTACAACTCCATGTACATAAACAACAAGCATCATTAGCTGAATTTGCATCATAACATAATTGTTGTGCAGAAATTTCTCTTACGTCATATATCACATATAAATATTGATTATTTGCAGGTAAACTTAAATTTGATACAGTTGCTAAATGAATATTAGTTGATGGATTAGTAACAGCACTATTAGGTATTGTAGTTGCAGCTGCTAATAATGAAGCTACTCCTGCAGGTGTGTTTGGATATAAAGTATTAGAAGATAAGTATCTAAAATTATCTTGAGGGTAACTCCAATCATATGTATCAAAGTTAACTTTGTTAACTCTAATAGTAAAATTCACCCCACTGTAAGGAAAAGTTCCTTGTGATCTAACACCAACCTGACTATTATAAAAACTAAATATAGTATTATTAGAGCCTAATGTTGCCATGTCACTATCAACAGGACTAATAGAAGTTGTATCTGCCCAATTGTATTCTACGTGTATAGTTTGGCCACTATTAGTACTTGAATTTATTAAACACTTAAATACTGTTAATGGAGTTTTAACTACACATTCAGGTGTTACACTATAAGTTGCTGTTCCCCCAGGTGTAATTTTTATTGTTGCTGTTGTAGGTGTGGCAGATGATTTAGTCCAACTAAAGTTTCCAGATCCTGTAACGCTACCTGAATTATAATTATTACCATTCCATGAAACATTTATAGTTATACTACCTGAAGTAACATTATAAGCTACGTTTGAAGCTCCAATTATAGTTCCATACTCATAAGTATTAGAAACTATTTGATTTTGGTTTTTAAAATTTATTTCTACACCACAACCATAAACAGGGTCTGGAACAGGAACTGAATTTAAATTAGTACCTATTACATACTCGTCCATAAAAGGATCGTACCCTCCTATTTTTTGTGTATTGAGCTGAAAGTTGAATTGGTCTCTAAACCAAGATCTCATACCCAAATCAGATATTACTTTTAATCTGTCATTCACAGAATTACCAACCAGTTCGATAACAGCTCCTCTTTTAGTATCTGTAAAATAAAAGTAAGCTCCATAGTTTGCAAAACTTTCTGGATTATAACTAATACCATATTCTTCTACACGAGCTATTTGCGTCCCTAAAACTTGAGGCACTGAAGCAATAACACCACCACCTGTTGAATCGCTAATAATATTTTTAGATGCAAGTACATAACTAATTCTATCTTCTTGCAATGTTAAAATATCTGTTTCTCTTGCAAACAATAATTGTATAGGGCCAAATGAAGTTTCTAAAGTTTTAAAATTAGCTAATCCTAAATTAAATTCATTAAGATTATTTAATCCTGAACTACTACTGTATACTCCACTGTATGTTAAATCAGCAAATCTATTTGTTTCTTTAAAATCTTGTTGTGACGCTGCCAATCCTCTTTGACCCATTACTACAGATCTTCCTTCTATTCTATCTAAATATTTAAAACTTTCTACTCCGTTACCAAACGTGTAACAATCCATAAAATCTAAAGTTACTATAGCTGGTTGAGTTAAAGTTTGATTTTGATCTCCAGCATCAGTATCATTATCTGATTGATGTAACATAATTCCTGTACCTCCATTTCTAACTAAAGGCAATGCTCTCGATGCATCATAGTATATCTCTTCATTTGCATCAGCTGGCTGTGTTTCAAAAACTAATACTGAATTAGCTCTTTGTACAACTATGTCAGCTTTGACCCTCATTGTTTTGTTACCAATATTAAAAGGTTCGTCTACTCCAATACCACCACATCTAACACCTAACCATAAAGGACTGTTTACATCTCCTGGAACTGCTTGTATAAATTGAAAAGTCATGGTAAATTTCCCATTACAATCTACATTGTTAGCACGTTTATAAGTTCCGCCTGAGCCACTTATTGATGGATCAATACCACTACCAGATGGTGTAGCAAACGCACTGGAATATTCACCAGTACATTCTACGTTTTCACAAAGATCTGCTTCAAGATCAACATTAGATGCTGTCCACCAATCTGCAAAATCATTAAATGTTTCCGAAGCAACAAATGTTTTTTCTATTCTCCAATGTCTTATAGGTGCGCCTAATCCATTACCTCCCCTTCTAAATTCAAACATAACCTCTATTATTGAACCTCCAGGAATATTGTAATTTGTAGTTGAGTTATTAGCTTGATCATATGTAAATAACGGATAAGATAAAGCCCATACCGTACCACAAGCATTTTCACTATCACTACCTCGACTTCTTTCTCCATAATCTATTATAGCGTCATCACTAATTTCAATACTAAAATTAGATGCTTTAAGCTGCATATAAAGTCCTGCTAATTGCTCAGAGTTTGTTCCAAGCTCTTGCACTCCGTTTAAAAAATCAGAACTTTGAGCATCAACCGCAAGTACAGTTGTTTCAACTAAAGATGTTAATGCACCCCCAGTATCTCTTTTTACAATAATTCTATCTCCTGTCTTTACTTTATTGGTGTTATCTCCTTCTAATTTAAAATGAGTTACATTATCAAAAGGATTGGTGTAAAAGAAATTTGTATATATTGTCTCATAACCTGCTTTACTTGGCTTTACTACGAATTTATATTTAGTTGCCCAAGTAGGAGCATAGTTGTTTACTGTTACTTGTATTCTGTTTTTATTTACACTTGATGCAGGGGGGATGTAAATAGTGTTGTATTCAGAAACTAAAACCGTAGAGGCTCTGGCATATTCATCCATATACACAATACCTGTTTCAAAATCTCTATTACTATGTAAACTATTTTTATTTATATTACTACTGTACTGTACATTAAATCTTATAAATCTAAAATACTCATACATGTTACTTGTAACACCGCCCGTAGTGTTAGTATAGTTCATTGCCAATAACTGAATTGTAAATGAAGATGAACCAGGAGTTCCCGATATTTTAAATCCTTGCTGTACGGTAGAAGATGTAACACTACTTATATTTTTTGTAAAAGCACATGTTATTTGAGGTGGCACTAAAGCTGCATTAAATCTATCTGTAAGAGAGAAACCTTGATCAGCTGTCGCCATTGGTTCAAAGTTTGTGCTTTCAATAGTTCCAATTGCATTTTCAAAATCAGATGATGTAACAAAATCATATGTATTAGCATAATTTTGTGTAAGATTTATTACTACACCTATTGAAGTATCTGCAGTTTTAAAACCAGCATTCGACTGATAACAAGAAGTGCCAGTAGTTCCATTTATTAATGCATGTTCAAATCTAATATTTAAAACAATTTGTGACCCTTGTTTTAATTTATCTTCTATTTCAGCTAAATTTACAGTTGCTAAAGAGTTTGCTACTGTGGTTGCAGTTGCAGCGTTTATAGTATAATTTACACCTGTTGAAAACACAGGCCCTGCTAAATTTTTAAAATCTAATGCTGTCTCTAATAAAGATGTAGAAAAGTCTAAAGGTATATTTTGCTTATTTCTATTAACTATATCAAAACCATCACTATAATTTCCATATATTAATCGGTTACCCATTATTGTTTGAGCTTGCGCTTTTAAAGGAACATTATCGTATAATCTTAGCAATTCATCCGCACCAATAACTGAATATATTTTACTGTTTGTAAAAACATATTCTTGATGAGTGTTATCTGCCCATCCGTAATCTTCTTTTTTAAACCTTTCAATTACGTATATACTGTTAGTATTTGAATCTTTATAAAGTAAATCCACTTGAACTACCCTGTCACTTCCTGTACTAAATTGTACTTTAGCTCCATTAAAATTATTAGACATACCTGCATTATCATAAGTTCTTGTATCAAACCTAAAATTACCAGGTTGAAATGCTGCTAAACTAAATAATGATGTAGCACTGTATTCATTATTTAGATATTTGTATCTATATGCAAAACTTATAAATCTATCTTCTAAATAATTTTGTCCACCAGCCGCATTAATTAATGAAAACGTAGGAGCTGGTAAAGGAATACTCCCCGATGGTAGTAAATCTTCAAACCCTGGTGGTTTTAATATTACTGAAATATCTTCTTCTTCTATACCATCTGTATTACCTGTAGGAAAATCATAGTTACTTGTAACATTAATTCTCCTTGGAGGATTTTTACCATCAGTAAAAAACAATAAGTTTTCAATTTTATCTACACCTGTTACTAAATACTCAGGGTCAAACTTTAAAACGTCTAATGTTATTACATGATATATAAGTTGATCAGTTTGTGTATTAAAAGACACAATCATATCTACCGTTTCGTCTTGAGCTACTGGATTATCTGGATCATGAACAAACCAATATATGGTTTCTAACTGACCATCATCAAATGCACCGAGACACTTAGCTAAAGGAGACAAAGGTTGACCGCCATAACTTAATGTTGTCAAAGCAGAATTTCCTCTTGAATTTTCTACAGCACCTATTTCAGTGTTTTCAGTAGAACCTAAACGTACATTTATGGCATCAATATATTCACCTGGCGGAAGAAGTCTTTCATCCACAGATTTATTCATTCTACCTGCAATAAAATTTGTGTTTACTATTGGCATATTTTTATTTTATCCACTTATCTTTTCCTCTCATGTTCATCAAGAGACGGCCAGGATGTATATTACTTAATCTTAATTTTGCATTTCTTAAAAGAGAAGACTTATCTTTTCTTGCTCTTGTTACAACATATTCTTGAACTCCAAGCCTGCCATTTAAAAGAGCAAAACGAATATATGCATATATATAATCTTCAAATAATTTATTTAAACTAACTGAAGCATCATTTCCATTTTCCATTCCGTCAGAGACGTATTCTAAAACTATAGACATTACTCCTCCAGAAGAACTAAAATTAATAACTCCACCTTTTTTATCTATAGTAAATACAGGGTTTACATTTGCTGTTTCAGTATTTAATCCAAACCTTGCTCCTACTGCATAATCAAAATACCAACACCCATCTACGTTGTATCCTTCTTGACCGTCAAAGAGACTGTTAGAGTTTAAATAAATACTTCTTCCTCCTGATGTTATTCTTGCTAAATCTACTTCACTATCCTGTGGACTAAGAACATTACCATCTTGATCAAATAATAAATTAGAATTATTATCTTGTAAATATGCGGCAGCAAAACTTGTCTGAATATTTTCAGTTAGTGGAAGTAAAACTCCATTTTTCCATTGAGATATTCTTACCCAATTTACATAATCAGATGGTAAAATAAATCTATAGTTACTATCTAAATCTAATTGTAATATTTTAATTTCTTTTAAAGCATCATAGTTCAGCTCTTGTATTCCACGTTTTGCGTGAAACAAGACTTGAAATCTATTTAGATTATTTACTAATTCATGATTACCTTGATAGATAAGCATAAAATTATTTACTATGTCTTCTAATGATATATACTGATATGAACCCCAATTTGCATCATTAGGGTTTACCTCGTTATTAGTATAATATTGATATTGGTTTATATATGCCATCTTAACTTGTTTCTTGTGTGTCTAAATTTTCTTGTCCTAACGCATACTCAACAACATCTCCTTCTCTAATTTCTACCCCAGCGTATTGTAATATTTTCATTATTAAATTAGGCTCATCTGATAATGGTAATTCAAAACTTTGATACAAAGGATCAGAAGCATTGAATATAGGATCATTTCCAGAAGTCTCTAAATAAGTCCAATTAGGTGTAAACGGATATCTAATATACTGAGAAACTACTTGACCTTGCTCATATATAGTAATAGGATACATCTTAGCCGCTAAAGCATCCTGAGTGTATGCAGGGTAAGTTAGAGTTGGTTTTGTTAAAAGAGAGTTGTCTAAAAGTGTAATTTTAGAATGAGTTACTTTTTCAGCTTCTTTAATATCCGAACTATTAAATATAGAATAACTTATTCCTGTTGCAGTTAAATTGGTTGCTTCTAATTCCAGTCGTGTTTGTGAAGTAACTACTTCTACTACTGCATTAAAAGGAATACCACCTACAACATATCCTACTATATCTCCAGCAACAACACCATTTGTTATAAAGGTAGCATTAGTATCAATAAGTTGATTGTTACCTACTACTGCAGTATTTGTTCCCGTAGCTCTTACTGTTTGATAAATTAATATTTTGTTTAGTAAATAGTAATCACTTCCATTTAAAGTTGTGGTAGGAAGTGTATATAAACTTTTATTTAATTGAGCTGTACTTTGATTTAACAAAGGACTAATAACGCTAAACGTATCTATAACCTCTTCTAAGCCTTTTACAATATCTGCATAACCTGTTCCAGAGGTTCTATTATTTTCTCTGTTAATCCAGTTGTTATATTGGTAAAAGTAATCCTCAAACATATCCATTTGCGCTTGCAAACAATATAAATTAAAGTCTTGAGGAGAAAGGTATCCGTAATTGTTTTTATTGAGTACAGCTAATACTGTATTTCTTACAGAATTTATCATTGATTTCTTTTTTTACAAAGATAGCAAAAAAAAAAGAGGCCTATTTTTTTTAAGCCTCTTCTCCTTTTTGGTTGTTAACGTAATTTAAGCAGAGTATTCCACTTCTATTTGAGCTATTGCTGTAATAGCAAATTTAGGCTCAAGAACGTAGAAAGGATTTAACCAACTTGTTGCTAATGCTTTTTCAATTGCATCTACAATGCTGACTAATTGCTCTTTAGTTTTAGCTGCATCCGCTGCTGTTGTAGCAGTGAGTTTAACTCCTAATACTTCTGACGCTGCAGTAGCTCTATGACCTACTAAATTGTACAGAATGTTAACTTCAGTGTCTGCTCCCACTTCTATTCCAAGTATGTTTTTAATTGGAATTAAGTGATAAGCTCCACTTAAACTGATTTTTAGAAATTTTTCCATCTTTAAAAAAAAAAATAAATGTTATATGAGACTATTCTCAATACAAAGATACAAGTTATTATTTATTACTACTTAAGCGTTTTTTTAGCAACTTGTACGTTTCGATTCCTTCATCAGATTGAAATAAAGATGCCACGATATAATATGGATCTTCACCAAATGGAACTGTTAATAGTTTGGTTTTATTTTTTGGTAGATTAAAGTAAACATCTTTCCCTGCATTTTTCATAATTAAAAATGAATGGTTAAAAAACTGAACCACATCATTTGTTAATTCTAACATAGGATCATTTAATGTTTCTACAAAGTCAAACGGATCATTTTGTGCATAAACCATTACGTCTCTTTTTATTTCTGCCGTAGACATACGATCAACACTTGCTCCTATTAAAACTCTTGCTACCGCTAATAAGCTATCCCCTTTTAATTCTTTAGCTTGAATCATTGCTTCTACAGCTTGTTCTACTATTTCTAACTCTTCAGATGCATCACGAGCTTTATCTACTGCTTCGTATACTCTTCCGTTAGAAGGATGATAGTGTAAAAATTTTTGTAATACTTGATTTTGTTTTGGAACAAATAACATTCCATCTTCAAATACAATTGGTTCTAATACTGCATTTCCATCCTGCTCGTCTTCAAACGGGCTTTTTTGGTTTCTTGCATATCTTAGTGGTCTGTTAATTCCTTTATCTTCATCGAAATATAATAAAGGTGAACGTTTTGAGTGGCGAGAAGCCAACATATAACTTAAAGGCGCACGCTCTTGAATTAGTCTATAAGCTACGTCTATATACTTTTGTGTGTTTTTCATTTGATATAATTTAATTTTAATTTAAAAATAATTACCCCCGTCTTTGCAACGAGGGTAAATATTACTTACTTATTATGCATCTTGAAATAAGAAGAAGTTGTTTGCTCCTAAAACACAAACAGCTCTTTCAGTCAAGAAGTTTACTTCCATAGCATCTAAAGAAGATGTTTTTGCTCCACCAGCAGAACCAGTGATCCAAGTCTTGTATCTTCTATCTTCAGTTTCAGAAGCTCTGTAACGAACATGTAAGAAAGGACGCTTAGCATTCTTTCCTAAGATTTGATCGTAAACTGTAGTTGAACCAGCAGGAACTAACATTCCGTTGATTGCTCCACCTACAAGACCACCTCTCATTGTCGGGTCATTCAGATATTTCCAGTCAGACTTGTAAAAGTCATAACCTCTTCTAAATCCTGAGAATCCAAGATTTAAAGCCATCTCTTCATCATTGTCAAATAAACCATATGAAGTACCACCAGCTCCGTAAGAGTTTTGTGATGCTAACATATCGTCAATGTCAAATGAAAAGTCTCTATTTACAAAAAGAACATTTTCTTCAATAGCTCCTTGCTTGTCTAATCTTTGGATAATAGAATCAAATTCAGCAAGAGTTGTTGGATTACCTCCACCAAATACATTACCTCTTTGTCCTACTACAAAGAATACACCTTCAGAACCATTTAAGTTTGCTGCAGACGCACCAGCACCAACTCCTTGGAAAAAGTCTCCTGCTCCAGAAGTAGCTTCTGCAGGCACAGCTTCAATCATAGCTGTCTCCATATAGTCTTCAAAACGTAATCTTGTGTCATGCTCAGATTTTAAATACCATAGGTATCCGCTTACGCCATCTTCACCTGATACTTCGATCCATCCGATTTGAGCCATATCAGAACCAGAAACAGAATATTTGTCTTTGATAATGATTGGTTTGTTATCGAAAATGAAATCGTCAGATTCATTAGATCCTACCATACCATCAGTTCCTTTGTTAAATTCAGAACCATAGATAAAGATATCACACGCTACACCAGCTGCCATTACTTGTCCGCTTGCTTCATAGTAAGCAATTGTTACAACGTTTGGCGCACCAGCTGTAGGTGCTACTGTAATTACACCTTTGTTCGTTAAATTTGAACCAGGTGTTTTGTCAGAGATCATTACTGTTTGACCAACTCTTAACGATGCTGTGTTAGGTGTTCCACCTAAAGCAGGGTTAAAGTTAGAAACATTGTTTGGAATAGTCCATACTGCTGATCTTGTTCCTGCACCAGCTGCTGATGCAGATGTGCAATTTTGATATTTTACATGCAATCTTCCTTGCTCAGCCCATTTAATAAGGTCAGAGTTAGAAGGCATTTCAGCTCCTACCAATCTTAGGAAGGAGGATACGCTTCGATTACCATATCTTTCAAACTCTTTTTCATAAGTGTCAGGTAAATACTGATTTAAGAAATTGAAGTCTGTAATATAGTTGCTTTCCAACGGCACTTGTTGTGCTGAAGGTTGTAAGTCGAAACCAGGGGTTACATTTACTGCCATTTTTTTAATTTTTAATTGTTAATTATTTTTAATACTTCTAATTTTGAGTCCTCTTCCACTACTACTGTCACCAATTGGGCGAATCTTTAAACCATCTTTTGTTGATAGCTGTGGTGATTTACGTACATCCATATTAATGTTTTTGGATTTACGTGTAACATCATCCACTGCTGCTGCAACACCTTGGTCATAAAAGAACTGAGCAAACTTTTCTGGATTCATTGCAACCGATAAGGCTTTATGGTATCCATTTGCATCTGACATTAAACCATCTTTGTTAATGTATTTATTTACAAAGTTGTTTACGTCTGACTGCTTGTTCATCAATTCATCTGCTGTACCTGGTTTATAATTAATCTTTTTTTCACCAACCTCAAATTCAAAACCTTTGAACTCATTGTTAAACACTTCTTTAGTGCGGTTTAAAAAGTAATCATATCGCTTTTCATTACTTTCAGCAATTGTTTTTGATTCCTCTATATACTTATTATAGTCACTTAATTTTTTTTCTTGATCATCAGATAATCCATCCCTACTTGACTCAAGAGGAATTTTATATTTATCTTTCTGTTCAGTAAAAAATTTACGTGCCTTAGCAAGTTCTCTTTTTTTAGCTAATTTTATTTTTCTAATATCTCTTTCATCATCATCTTCATCATATCCAAACTTGTCATCCATTAAGTCTTGAATATCAATAGCATCCAAACCTTCTTCTTGAATAGACATATAATCAGCTATCACTGCGTCTTCTTCCATGTTATCGTAGTCTTTTTGTAATTTATAAAAGTCTTCGATTCCACGACCAGTTTCTTTTTTATACTCAAAATACTTTAAAACATCTTCAGGTAATTTTTCATTTGATTCTTTGGTCTCAAATAATTGATCAACTGATTCAATGTCTTTATTGTATCTTTCTTTTATATATGAAAGAACGTTATCATCATTTACCCCTGATGATTCAGGTATATCTTTAGAAGTATTTTCAACTTCTTTAGTTTCAACTTCTTTTGCTTGTTCTGGAGCTTCTACCTTTACTTCTTCTACTTTAGCTTCAGGTTTTTCCTGAGATGTAGTTTCTTCGTGTTTTTGCAGTAACTGCTCTTCTATTTCAGCTTTAGATTTTTCGTTTCCACTAACTTCTTTTACTTGTAATTTCATTTGATTTAATTTTTAACAAAGTTAATACTTATTTAATTATATATTTTAGCTGTTTAAATATTACAAAAACGTCTTTTGGATTCCCATTGAATTTTTTTTGATTTACCTAACATACTTTTTTTACTAACCCTATTGTTAAAATCTTCTCTTGCTTGATTTAATTGTGGGCCTGCTGTTTTTTGCATCATTTTTTTATCTTTTTATCAAGAGCTTTAGCACCTCCTTTTTTACCTAAATGTTTTGAAATATATTTTAATATCATCTTACCTCCTTTTAAAATTTTACCACCGCCTATCATTCCTCCTCCTACTGCGCCACCTTTCATTTTTGGCTTTGGAAGAGGTTTAAGATTTTTAGCATACTCTCTTAGTTTAGCTGATTGTGCCTCTGATTGTTTTTTTGTTATTAGTTTTCTACGAGGTTTAGTAGGAACGTTTGTTGCAGTACGTGTAGACTCTTTTGCTATCGCAGCAGGTCTTTGTTTTTTTCTTTTTTTCTTATCTAATTTACTCATATTATCTTGGGTTAAATTCTGCTAAATCAAAACCATCTAAACTATCTTCATTAGATTCAAAAGTTATTGGAGGTAAGTTTCTTTTTCTTTGCTCAATCATTTTAGATTGCTGCGAGTTAGCCATAGTAATTCTATCTGATTTTCCCTTTTCTTTAGCTTCTTCACGTAAATCAATTTGTTTTTGTTCTAAACCTCTTAGTTGCATATTATATGCAAATTCAGTTTCCATTAGTTGTGCTTTTAATGCAGCTTCGTTTTTAAGCTTCTCGATATCCATAGCAACTTCTTGTTGTTTTAATTGCATCTTACCTTGGATTTCCATTTGTGCTTTTTGTTGGTCAGCTTGAGCCTGAGCCATTATACCAGCTTGTTGTTGTTCAGCTTGTGCTGCTTGTTGTTGTTGCATTTGTTGCATTTCTGCATCCTGCTTTCTTTTTCTTTTTACTTTTAATAATTGGTTAGCCATTTTTAAATTATGGATTTCCCTAATATCAATAGCGTCTTCTAAGCTTATATCATTTTTAGATAAAGCCATTTGTATGTTTTGTTCAAGCATTTGCTTTTGTTCCTCATCAGGAGACATTTCTAAGAAAACACCAAAATCATATAAATAAAAATCTTTTAAATCTTCTAATATTCTTAAATTGTATTTACCGATTTGCATAGCAAATTGATTTTTGAAATCGGAATATTCTAAAATATCTGCAGTTCTTATAACTACACCTTCTGCTAATCTTTTAGTCATAAATAAACTACTGTTTAATATATGTCTTGTAGCAGTATTAGAACTAAGAGCTGCAAGTTTTTGAACACCTACTAAAGCATCTGGGTTAGGACTTGAAGCATCTCGTGCTTCATTTAATCCTGTGACTGTTCTAATCATATCCATATAATGATTATAGTTACCTATAAGCATTTGAAGTTTTCCAGCACCACTACTTGAAGTTAATTGTTGAATAGGTTGTCTTGCATTATTAAACTCTCCATCTTGAGTATAAGACCTACCTACTACAGAACCTGTTTGGAAGTAAAGTCTTAAAGCATCTTCTGGGTTGTATGCGTTTCCTGTTCCTAAGTCAACTTCATTTAAACCATCAGCATCAATGAAAACTCCATCAGGAACAACACGTGAAACTACTTGTTGTATTTTTAAATGTGTAATTTGTATCAAGTCTGCAAAAGGAATCATTCTTCTAACTAAAGACTCGTAAACTCCTTTATACATTCTTGGCGCACAAGCCACATAATTTGGTAAAGCATGTTGAGATGCAGATTTAGGTCTTACCATATTTTCTGCCAGTTCCCATTTTAGCATAATGTTAGTACCCATAACCATAATACCATCATACCAAACTTCTATATTTTTTTCTATTCTTTCAAATTTACCCTCCTCTTGCATTTCTGTTGGAGGATTAAATTCATCGTTTTTACTTACTACTTTGAAACTACCGTCCGCCATTTCTTTCTTTTTATAAACAAAAGAATGAGTCGTTTTATAATTGAAATATAATAAAGTAACAGTGTCACGCATAAACATACTATTCTCATAGTACTGTGCGTTATTATAATAGTTGTACCAAGATTGACTATACTTGGATATAGTTTCCATTTCTTCATTTGTAATATCAGGATTTATTTTAACCAACTCTGTCATTGGTATAGTTTTAATTTCTCCCCAATAAAAACAATCTTTAAAATAAGGATCTTCTGTATAGCTATAAACAACATTAGCTGGATCAACATAATCTAATTGAACACCTTGTCCTGGCAAAAATTGATGTTTTGCCATACTAACTCCAAGAGTCATCAAATCGTAATCACATCTTTTTCTAATTTCTTGATATTGGTTTTTATTTAAAATCGTATCAATTGCTTCTTCTGCAGCAATTTCTATTGCTGGTTTGTACTTCATTTGCATAAACAACTGAAGTTCTTCGTCATCATTAGGAAGTTCAGATTCTTCTGTTTGAAAAACATTAACTCCAAAGTCTTGTTCGATTTGTTGAAATAAAGGTCGAGCTATCATCTCACCTTCTATTTGTTTTTGAAACTCATTTCTTTTTTCAGCCGACATTGCGTCTTCCGCAAATGCTTTTACTTTAAAAAGTCGGTCATTCAATCCATTAACTACTATGTCTACAAATTTAGGAATAACAGGAACTGGTGTCCAATCTAAATTTAAGTAACTTAAATCTCCGTCTACTGCAATTTCGTTTTTATACTTAGATACAGATTGTTCTCCACGAGCATAAAGTCTAAGTCTGTTAAACTCTCCCCATTGATTAAAAAATCTACATGTACTATTATCTTTTCTAAACCACTCGTACTGTATCGCCTGCCCTACTTGTAGGCCGTACTCCATGGTATCTTTTTGTGCGTCAGTAACAAACTGATCAGGAAAAGCGGCTTGATTAATTTGTATATTTACCTCTTTCATCTATTATTTATTCTACTGCGAGAATCAGTGTTGTTATATGTTGCAAATTTAATGCTTATTTTCGTCTTTTCTCTTGACGGTGTATATAAGTGTTTTTGGTTGGCCATTATAGCTAATCCAGAGCTTATCGAAGCATCAAACTTAGTTCTATTATTTATGTCAAATTTTGCCCAATCTTCTAATGTTCTTTGAAAATAAGTATCACCCATATCTCCTTCCGTTCTATAAATACCACCCATATCTAATCCTACATATTTTTCTATATACGACTCAATAGCAGACGCATGTGATTGTTTTACATCTTCAGAAGTGTTTGGTATACCCCCTAATTCTTTTTCAGTCTTAGAAAGCTTATTAATTGTTTTGTCAGGCCTATTTAAACTAAACCCTCTATAACCTCTATTCTTAAAATGATAAAGTAATCGAGGCTTATTGTTTTCACACAATATTGGCATCCCATAAAACACACAAGCCATTAATACTTCTTCAAAAAATATTTCAGCTGTTTGAGGTCTGGCTATGTATTCTAAAAAGAAATGATTACTTGGCATCTCTTCCATAGAAAATTTTGTTAAACCATGTAAAGAACCATTAGATCCTTTTCCAACTACAACACCTGATATGTCATAAGAATCACAACCAAACGAACCTAAATGTTCATTTCCTGGAAAAAATCTGCCATTCTTTTTAATAACATTATTTTGTAACGCTACTTTTGGCATGTAAGTTACAAAAAATCTACCTCTTTTATTTGGAGTCCAAATAACCTTAGTATCTTTAATACCATCTTTCCAACTAAACGAACCTTGTGTTATAAAATGTTCTTTAACTAAAGAGTCATTATAATCTATTTGTTGATATATTTTTGTTAAATTAAATAAAGATTGTTTACTTTCATCTCTAAATGCATGTGATTCAGTTCGAGGGAATTGTCTGTAAAATTCATTTAAAGCATCTGGATCTGTACTTAAAGAATTAACTTCATTTTTCCAATAATCAATTGCTCCTTGATAAATTATTTCATCATCAATACCCTTTACTGGTTTTTCTGGAGTGTCTAAAACAGGCATACCATACTGATCTATAAAACCTTCCATATTCCATTCCATAGGAACGAAAAGGGAATATAATCCACTTTTAGTTTGACCATTTTTATTTCGCTTTGAAACATCAGAGTCATTAAAAAGTTGTTTAAAATTCCTACCTCCTTTATCTAAAGCGTTAGATGTAGATCCCATCATACATTTTCCAACAATTTTACTACCTAATCTTAAACATGTTTTTGTAACACGCCAGTTATTTAAAATATTATCAGGTCTTTCCCATTTTCCAGATTCGTCATGTACAAGTAACTTTAATTTTTCACCATCGTAACTATTATCTCCTGTGTTTTTCCAATCAATAGTTGTGTCTAATCCTTCAAGTTGTTCTTCTTCATCTATTACAAACATATTTTTTTTTGTAATTTTTGCAGCAGGAACTCTATATGCTAATTCTGTTTTTGGCTTATCCATACCATCTTGTATGGGTTTAAAGAAAAAAGGATAGTTATTTGAAATAGGAACAACTTTATCAGTAAACATTTTTTTAGCATCTGAACCAGTTTTAGATAATATACCTATACGTGCATCTTTAGCAAGAGTTGCTAAGTTTACACATTCTTCAGAACCCATATATGAAAAACCTGAACGTCTAATTTTTAAATAACAAATACCAAAACTTCTTTTGTCAGCTTTACAAGCTTCCCAGTATAAGTAAAATATTCTATTAGCTTCACGAAAATCTGGTAAACCTACATCAATTTTTGTCCACTGTAAGTACATATAGTGAGACCCTGTTACATATGTAGGAACTCCATTGTTATAAAACCAATGACCAAACTCTCTTCTATTAAACTCTTTTTCTATATAATCAACCCATTGTTCTTTAAAACTATTAGGCATTGAATGCCATTGGAATATAGTAGATATTCTTTTAAGTGTTTTTGAATACTCTGAAACCTCCCAGTACTGATTTGATTTTTCAGGTGATCTTTTGTATATTTCTTTTGGAGTATTTGGAAGAGCAACTTTTAAATTATTTATATTATAGATATCTCCTATTGTGCCGTCACGTGATATAATAACCATGTCGTACTTTTCATTATAACCATATTGCCAAGATCTTTTACGATTCTTTAACACCCTGGTTTGTTTAGGGACAACACTGTTTACTTTTATATATAAACTATTTTGATTTTGATTCTGCAAATCCTTTAGGTAAATTATTAGTTTTTCTTTCTATTCCGTTAATTTTATCTTCTTCTTCTTCAATACGTTTAAGAATATCAAACGCATCAAATATTGCAAGCTTCTTAGTTGCAGCTGCATTTTTTAATCTATCAGCAGCAAGTTCATCTTCAGGGTCACCAGTAATAATTTTTTCATTAGCAACTTTAATTAGGTGCTTCACAGCCTTTTCACCTGCTTGAATTATTTGTATTTTTAAACTTACTATATCCATTACTTAAATTTATAAAACATTACAAATACTTTACGTCCTTCTTCCCAAGATTTATTAGGATATTTACTATGAAAATAATTAGATGGATAAGAAACTAATCTATTTTCTTCATAACCAACTACCGTACTTAATCTCCATTTATTCAAATCTTCTGAATCTAATTTAAGTATTTTATCATACTCATCATCAGACATATTTTTTGGCATTTCTTTTCCATAAATATTGTGTTCCCAAAAAGCCGTTCCATTTAATTCTTCTAACTCTCTTGGTGATAAATATAATACTATAGCCCTATCAGGTTTCTGACCTTTAATATTCAAGTCTGAATGAATACCCCAAGTTATATCTAATTTATCCGTAGATACTCTAAAAAAACTTAGTATGTTTTCTAATTCTCTTTCTTCTTTTTGTTGTAAAATATCTAAGATAAAATAATCAAAATCTTCATTAGATTCTAAAACATAAAAATCCTTACCACCAGATATTTTCTTTTGGAAAGGATTATCTAAATATTCTTTAATTATTTTTAAAAAATCTTTATCGATAACATCATCTAATATATAAATCATAGTTTTATGGTTATATTATCAGTGTACATTCTGTATAATAAATCTCCTTCTATAACAAATTCATATTCACTAAAAGGCTCATAACAAATTTGATCTCCTTTTTTTAAACCAAGTTCTTCTAATTGTTTATTTAGATAAACTAATTCTCCATGTAGAGGTTCATTTTTAACACCACTACCTATAATATAAGAATCTTTTTTTGCAATAGGTTTTACAAAACAATATTTATCGAAAGCATTCCATTTATTATTTTTTTTATAAAGAAAAAACTGATCAAAATCTACAATAAATAAATCGTCTTTAATCCAGCTTCTACCGCTTTTTTGCCTACCATACATATCATTATAATATTTAAAAACATTATGATGAACTAATATAGTATCTCCAATAGAAACCTCACCTTTATAATTTATAGGAACATTAACTACTTCTGCAAACCTATTTGAAACTGTATGATCTTCTTCAGAAACACTAATGATTAATTCTTTATCACCATAGTTTCTAATATTATCATATCTTCTGCCATTTACTGGCTTTACTATAAATGAATATGGGGATTGCATTAAAAGTTTATATTATATTCCAAAGATATAGGCATAGTCATTTTAAATTCTTTCCAAAGTAATACCTCATCTCCGTTCATAATCCATATTTTATATGAATCCATAACTTTATCGTGTTGTATTAAATGAATAACATATGATCCACCTAAAACCTCTTGGCCAACAATATAATGCATTGCGCCAGATTTATAATCTGATCCTATGGAGATTTTTCTTATGTCCAATTTATTAAATTAAAATGTAGACCCTGTAGTCAAAACTCTATAATAAACATTAATAAACATTTTTCCATCTCCTTGCGAAGGATTGGCTGATGTTTTTAAGTTTAAAGCTTGTCCAGGGGATAGGGTTACAGAGTTACCGCTTCCTACCATAACTTTAGCAACATTATTAGCAGCACTATTTACAGATGCTTTAGGCAAAGTTCCCATTAACACAGAATTATAATCAAATGTTAAGTCATTTCCAAAATTATAAACTGTTGTTCCTGGAACAAAATTAATAGAAATAGATAATATATCTATAACCTTGTCTGATCCAGGAGATGCAATTAAAACTTTAGATGTAGAAGCTAAGGTTTGTAACTGTGCTGATGTAACCTCTACATGAGCCACCAACGTATCTATCCCAAAAAATGATTGTAGTTGACTAACAGTACAAGACTTAGTCATTAACTGGTTTTCTTTGTCAGTTAAAATTAAATAATCATCTAAATCTAAATTTAGTATTTGTGGATATGCCGTTGTGTTACTTATTCTTGCCATTTATTCTTTTTTTTCTTCAGGCTGAGTAACCTCTCCTGTTTGTAAATTTATAGTAGCGTTTTCGCCATATTTTTCAGCAAGTACTTTTTCTTGCTTTTTAAAATCTTTTTGAACTTCACTTAATTCTGCAACTAATTGTTGTTGTTGAATTACAGCATCTGCAATCGCAACTTTAGTTTGCATAAATTTTTGATTTAATTCTTGAATGACTACTAATTCATCTGCATTCAATTTTACGGACTCTTCTTTTTTACTCATAATATTAAATTTAATTTGTTATTTATTTTATACAAATATACTAATTTTATTTTTGCCTAAATAGAATCTTGCCACGTAAAATACAACTCTTCATTTACTGGACTTTTTTCAACTTGTATGGCTGCAGAAATAGTTGCTTTCATTTCATCTACATCTACAGATCCTTCTAACCAACCTATCACTACGTTTTCAAAAGCTTCCGTATTTTCATATGGCACAAAAGGATCACCAAATTTATAAGTAAAATCTTGTTCTCCATTTTCAGCACTCATATAAACGTCTTCTTGTCCTACATAAGTCCACTGCACTTTGTGTATTACATTGCTTTCGCCTTCTGATTCAACATAAGCTTCCATTTTTGAAATTACCCATTTATAATTAATTGCCATAATTTTATTTTTCTAATTGTTCTATTCTTGCTTTTAAATCTTCTATCATCACTTGTTGCTCCTTTACCGCATTTATTAGTACAGCAGTTAAATCTGAGTATGCTACTGACTTAAGTCCGTCATCTTCATTTTCTAATATAAGTTCTGGTAAAACAGCTTCAACTTCTTGTGCTATAACACCAACTTTTTTTACTTCGGTGTTGAAATCAGTTCTGTTGTAATAAACACCTCTCATAGCTTGAACCTTACCAATACAATCGTCTATTTCAACTATATTTTCTTTTGTTCTTATATCAGATAATTGAGTTAACGTACCATTAATAGTCATGTTGGCAGTTGAAGGGAAAAATCTATATCTAATTGACCCTCCATCTCTCCAGTATACATTACCACAATTCATGTCAAAGTAAGTATCGGCATTATTTGTGTGAAATCTAAAGTGATTTGCTGATGCGTTATTTCCTAAATAGAAATCACCTACGCCAGTAGTTGTTCTTACTAATGAAGTTCCGTTTACATGAAATTTTGCTAATGGTGTTACACCAATACCACAATCTTGATTTATTACAGTAGCAAAATTATTAACTGATATTCTATAAGCTCCACCAGTTGCAAATTGTATTGTATCCGAAGCTGGGTTAAACATACCAGTGTTTGTATCACTTGTAAAAGCAATACTTGGTTGAAAAGCATTTCCACTTGTATATCTACCACGTCCTGCTACAATATTCCCTACCGCTTCAAGGTTACCTTGAGATCTAATGTTTGTGGATACGTTTAATTCAGATCCATTAGCATCAAGTCTTACATCAAAATCAGATGTACCTGTGTTGCTTGTGTGAAAATCTATATATCTACCTATTTCAGTTACTGCACCAACAATCGCTACTCCACCATTATGCCAAGCTCCACTTACTGGTTTTAATACACTGATAGTACCTGTGCTTGTAATTGTTCCACCTAATACAGGTGATGTTGTAGCAATTGACGTAACTCCAGAAGAAGTTTTATAACCAGCGTCATTTGGAAATAAATTATTAGGAATATTGCTTGGTGTTGTTTTGAATTGACTACCACTTGATGTGGTTATTGCAAACGAGTCAGATGATGTCATATCTCCTGTTGCGGAACTTAATTCTGATAAATCAACATTTAAAGTTACACTACCTGAAGTACCGCCACCGTCTAATAAAGTTCCAGCAGTTACTGCTGTAATATCTCCAGTGTTAGTTGTAAATCCTCTACCGTTAGTTAATTGATTATTATTTGTAATAGTACAATTTAATGTAACTGCTCCACTTGAACCGCCACCACTCATGTTTGTACCTGCAGTAACACTTGTTATATCTCCCGAATTATTAGTGAATGGCAAGTTACTTATAGTTGATTTAGCAACATTATTTGTAGATGCACTACTAACAAGTATTTGATCTGAAGTACTTAGCGTACCTGTAGCTGTGTTAGGTGCATCTAATATAATATTATCACTTCCTGCGTAATCTACACTAATAGTAGGCGTTCCACTTGAACCACCACCTGTTAATCCATCTCCAGCAGTTACACCATCTATATCACCAGTACCACCTGTAGTTACTGCGGTCACTCTTCCATAAGCGTCTACAGTTATATTATCTATTTTAACAGAGTTGGATGTAGAACCATATGTTCCAGCTCCAACACCACCTGTTGCCATATTAAGTGTGACAGAGCCAGATGTGCCTCCTCCAGTAAGATTAGTTCCTGCAGTTACAGCAGTAATGTCTCCAGTATTAGATGTAAATCCAGCATCGTTACTAAATATACTAAGCCCTATTTCATTAGCGGCTTTTCTTCTTTCAGCACCACTATCTAATACTATGAACTCATCAGTACCAGTCATCGTAGCTGTCATATCAGTAAGTTCTGATAAATCTAAAGTAATAGTAAAGTTAACGTTGGCAGATGAATTAGCGGAAAATGTTTGTGTACCACCGTCAAGACCTGTACCTGTGGACATTGTAAGCAAACCATTACCAACTGAAGGTATTGAAGATGAGGTTATATATCCTGCACCATTTGTAAGTTGGTTATTGTTTGTAATATAATTTGCATTAGTTGCACCTGTATAACCAAGTGTGGCTAATGTAGTTGTGGCAGATGTTAGACTTGTAACATGACCATATGTATCTAATGTTACATCTTGTATATATGTATTGCCTGAGTTATTTACAGAACCTTGACTTGATGTATCTGCATGTGATAAAGTTCCAGTTGAAGTTATTGTTCCACCTGTTAATCCACCACCAGTTGCTACAGAAGTTACACCTGAAACTACTGAACTTGAAGCTGCTCCTATAAAAGTTCTAATAGCAGAAGCATCACTACAAAAACGTATGTAGTTGTCTGTTGTACTGGTTCTAAATGCTATTGCTCCACCTATAGTACTTTGATTTTGATAATTAGATCTAAATAATCTTGCGTTAATATCAGCAGCTGAATCTCTATAAGCAATAGTACTTGCTGTTGCAGCAGTTGTTGCGTTTGAAGTTACTGTAAATGTAGTGTTACCACTTTGATTTGCAGTAGCATCCATAGAACCGCTTAATCCATTACCACTTGTTCTTCCGTCTATTTGACCATTACCAACTGATGGTAAAGATGATGATGTTATGTATCCAGCTCCATTTGTTATAGCATTATTATTTAATGATATATTAGCTGATCCATTAAATGAAACACCAGCTATAGTTCTTGCTGTTTGCAATACAGTTGCAGATCCTGCGTTACCAGATACTGTTGTTTGAACAATATTAGGTTTTGTATTAGTTATAGTTAATGTTCCTCCACTTGAAGTAGAAGTGAGTTCAGACTGTATACCATTACCCTGTGCAAAAGTTACTGTTTCGCCATTTGTAACAGTACTTGTTTCTGTTCCATTCCCTTCTTTTAACGTCCAAGAAGACATATTACCTACTTGTGAATTATCTACCTTTGTCCATGTTGTATTAGCAAACACAGCCCAATCACCTATTGCCCAGTCTGTTATTCCATTTAAGTTAGTAGAGCCTGCAACAGACACTATGTAATAGTCCCCTGATGTGCCGACACTACTTTGTAATGTTGGTGTGTTTGTACTTGCGTTCCATGTACCCTCAAATTGAACCACTCCAGTAAGAGCAGTATTAATAGCTGTTTGTATTTGCGCTCCTGTTGCTAAACTTGAAGAACTACCACTTACTGCGGCAGTTATTGGTGTTACTGTTGTTGTTGTACCACTGCTTACTGTAAGTGTAGATAAATTACCTGAGTTTACTTGATTAACTTGACCAGTAGCTCCAGTTGATACAGCAGTTACTCTACCGTATGCATCAACTGTAATATTATCTATCTTAGTACTGTTAGATGTAGAACCATATGTTCCAGCTCCAACACCACCTGTTGCCATGTTTAATGTTACACTACCCGATGTTCCACCGCCAGTTAAATTAGTACCAGCGTTTACCGCTGTTATATCTCCAACGTTAGATGTAAATCCAGAATCATTACTAAATATACTTAGACCTATTTCACCTGCACGTTTTCTTCTTTCTGCACTACTGTCTAACACTATGAATTCATCATTAGTATTCATTGCCGCAGTCATATCAGTAAGTTCTGATAAATCTAAAGTTATTGAAAATGATCCAGAAGTAGTAATAGTTCCACCACCATCTAAACCTGTACCTGTTGAAAGAGCTACACTTGTTACAGTACCCGTATTAGTTGTATAACCAGAATCATTAGTCCATTGAGATATGTTGTTACTTGCTAAACCTAATGTTACTGAACCAGATGTTCCACCACCTGTTAATTTATTTCCTGCTACTACTGCTGTTATATCACCTTGAGGTACACCAGCTATAGCATTATCTACATATGTTTTATTCGCTGCGTCAGTTCCAGATGAAACTGTATCAACACCTTGTATGCGTCCTGTTCCTGTAAGAGTAATACCTGTTTTTACAGTTAATACGCCAGGTAGGTAGGACGTGGCATCAGCTCTATTAATATATGCATTACTTCTTCCTGCCCATCCACTGCTCCAATTATCAGGAGAAGAGTTAATTTCCAGTCCTGCCTCAGCATTTAAATAAACTGATTCGCCTGTTTGACCTGTAGCATAAGAAGATGACTCACCTGCATTAAGTACAAGTTGTTGCCCACCATATGTTCTTACTTCATTAGTTCTTATACCTGCTGCATTAGTGAAATCAGTTCGCTCTGTAAATGTTTTAAGATTTGCAATTGTTTGCGCACCTGAAGTTCTTACTACTGTGCTGTCTACTAATAATCCTGTAGATGATTGTGATAATCCATCACCAGCTCCTACAGTTAAAGTACCTGTTGAGGTTATTGTACCTCCAGATATTCCATTACCAGTTGCAACGGATGTTACACCTTGGGCGTCACTATTAGCTGATATAGACGTAACGTGTCCTGTAGCATTTACTGTTACAGTAGCTCTTGCATATGAACCTGCAGTCACACCTGAATTAGCATGTGAAATTGTAACCGATCCACTTGATCCACCCCCAGTTATTGGTGAGGTTGTACTTACATTTGTAATATCACCTGCATTATTGGTAAAAGGTAAATTGCTAATAGTCGATTTAGAAACATTACTTGTTGAAGCAGCACTAACAAGTATTCTGTCTGACGTAGATAAAGTTCCAGAAGCCTCAGTTGGAGCATCTAATATAATATTATCGCTCCCTAAATAATCTACGCTTATTGTAGGTGTTCCACTTGTACCTCCACCACTCAATCCATCTCCTGCAGTAATACCGTTTATATCGCCAGTACTTCCTGTACTTACGGCAGTTACTCTACCATATGCATCAACTGTAATGTTGTCTATTTTTATATTGTCAGATGTTGAGCCATAAGTTCCTGCTCCAACCCCTCCAGTAGCCATGTTTAAAGTAACACTGCCAGAAGTTCCTCCTCCTGTTAAATTAGTACCAGCATTCACTGCTGTTATATCTCCAACGTTAGATGTAAACCCTGCGTCATTGTTAAATATACTTAGCCCTATTTCGTTAGCTGCTTTTCTACGTTCTGCACCAGAGTCTAACACTATAAACTCATCAGTTCCAACCATTGTGGCTGTCATATCTGTAAGTTCTGATAAATCTAAAGTAATTGTGCCTGAGGTTGAAAATGACCCATCTAAACCAACTCCAGTTGATACAGATGTTACAGTTCCTTGAGGATTACTAAACGATGTGTTTAATGTTACTCCACCTTGTAGGCCTATCGAAAGAGTTATAGTAGAACTACCAGAATCACTAAAACTATTTACAGAATTAGCGTATCCTGCATTCCATTGACTTGAATTACCACCAGAAGCTGTTATTACTCCTGTTGTGGTTAATGTTCCGTCTATTGACTGGTTTTCTAAAAATCTAATTGCCATAAACTATTTAATTAAAGTTATTAAACAGTCTTACTAATCAATACTCTTACGTCATTAGTTGCTATAGGACTGTTTGTTGCTATTGTTACTTGTGATGTGCTATTTCTAACAACTCCAGCATATACTGTGTCATATGTACTATTATCATATAATTGTACTACAACATCTCTTGTGCCTAAATTGTGTGTTACTACATAACTTGTAGCAGAACCATTACCAATATTGGTAGAGTATGTTAAATTACTTGCTACACATGATTCAACTGCTGTACAAAAATCAGTTACTTGAGAAGCTGGGATTGCAATTGATTGTTCTGATGCCGCAGTTGCAACACCAAACTTATCAAATACAATAGTAGACGTTTCAGTTGCTGATCCATAAGATCCTCCTACTCCATTATTTTTCATTTGTACCCAACCATTTCCAGTTGCAGTAAACGATGCAGAATCAAATCCAGCAATACCTTTTGTTGTTGCTCCATCTGTAGATCCTGCTGTAGCAATACTTTGTCCAGATTGTACTATTGTATAATCCGATGCACTTGGCGTTGAACCTGCTGCAATTGCATTATTTGCAAATATTAAATCTCCAACTTCTACAACTACTCCTAAAAACGATGTATTGTTTGAGTCTGTTACAGCAAAGTAATCACCTTGATCTAAAGCTACGTTACTTGCTCCAGTTAAAGCTGGACTATTTGTTATTGCATTATATCCTCCTTGGAATATTCCAACACCAGCCGCTATTGCTTGTACCTGTGCTAAGTTAACACCGTCTGTACCTGCAGTACCAGTTTTTACATCTAATAATTTATTGTTTCCAAAATCAACATCTCCTTCAGCATCACCAAATTGTTGTAAGTGAATATCTGAAAGTAATACTTTTTGTTCTGAATTTAAAGAGGTAACAAAAGGTAAGAAATCTCCTGATGCCATTCCTGTTAGTGTTCCTAATTCTTCTAAAGCTAAATTAACAGTAATAACTTGCGCTCCTGCAATATTTGTTGAAATACCAGTTCCACCAGCAATATCTACAACTTCACCAGTTGTTACAGTTTGGTCAGATCCACTATCTGCACGTGCTATCCAATTTGACATTGTACCAGTACCACCAGTGTAAGCCACAGTTACAACACCGCTTCCATTGTTTGTTGTACTTATATTCGATCCTGCTGCAATAGTTATTGAGCCTTGATTTCCAATTGTTGAGTCACTTCCAGTTGATGCTGATAATGTTAAATTATCAAATGGTTTACTGTTTGTAATAGTTATAGTGTCAGTAGCTGATGCTGCTGTCGTTATACCAGTTCCTTGTAAAAAAGAAGCAGTGTTGCCGTTTGTGATTGTTTGTGGAGTACCACTTGATCCTGCAAGAGTCCAAGAAGTCATTGTTCCTGATCCACCGCTTGCAGCTGCTGTAATTCTACCTTGTGCATCAACCGTAATATCTGCTGAGGTATAAGAACCTGCAGTAACTGCGGTATTATCTAAGTTTATTGTAACTGTATCTGTCGCACTTACCACTGAACTTAATGCTGTACCACCAGCAATATCTACAGTGTTTCCACTTGCTATAGTTTGATTTGAACCAGAATCAGCAGTTAATGTCCAACCAGAATAATTATCAAAAGGTAAAAGACTAATAGTTGCATCTGCAACATTGTTATTTGAAGCAGCACTTACAAGTATTTTGTCTGAACCAGAAAGTGTTCCAGTTGCAGTACTTGGTGCAGCTAAAATTACGTTATCAGTTCCTGTATAATCAACTTGTATATCATCAGCGTTAGCTGTTATACCAAGTCCGCCTATAACATTTAAAGTAGGTATCGGGCCAGATAAATTTGTACCTGTCATACCTGAACCAGCTACAATAGCTGTTATGTCTCCTTGAGGTATTGTTGGGAATGTTGTTAAATTTCCTGCTCCATCAATATATTGAGAAGACGAACCAACAACACTTATGGCTAAAGTTCCTGATCCTGTAATAGGAGAACCAGCTACACTAAAAGCATTACCACCATGAGATTGGGCTACAGATGTAACTGAACCACCACTTGTTCCAAAAGTTTGCCAAGCAGAACCATCGTAATATTTCATTACATTAGTATCTGTTCTGTATATCATTTGTCCTTCACCTACTACTGAAGGATCTGCAGAAAGATTTTGAACTTTAAAGTTCTGTAACTCCCCGTTGGTTAAATCGATGTTTGATAAATATTTTATTGCCATTATATTATTTTTACTTAGTTAAAAAATGCTTTACCTGCAAAAGCAGATTTAAATGTTATTGTTACTTGGTTTAAACTGTTATAATCTACTTCTCCATATACGGTTGTATTTGCCGAATCTACTACTGATACTGATGGGTACTTGTTTAAATTATGTGTTACAACCCATGTTGATGCTGCAGTACTTTGTGTAAATACAAAAGTTTTATCAGCTGCCGCTGTAGCATTATACGTCAACAAAGATATAAAATAATCTTCGTTCTTCTTCAAGCTACCATTACCAGCTTTGAACGTTAATGTTATGTCGTAAAAATTATTGTTGTTAGGATCTTTTGCTTCATTATCCCATTGAAATATAGCAAACTGACTCATGTCATTACACTGAGTTATAAGTATATTGCTGGTTTTAAATGGAGTATTATATAATGATGATACATCTATAGGTGGTGTAGCCTCGTTACTGTAAGAATCAAACTTACTTAATACAAATGAATTGATTCCACTAAACTGTACAACATCTGCTCCATATGGATCGAAACTTATAGTTGCTGGTTTTAATACTCCTTCCGTTTGATACGTATATCTTAGTAATTGACTTTGAGAAGCTTTTTTGTTTATAAAATTAGCAACATCTCCAGCAGTAAAGTTTTTAGTTTGATTATTATTCTGAGAGTCAGAACCAATCCACTTATCTGCTGATACTATATTTTCATCATTCGGGTATGTTGCTATTCTTGCCATTTGTTATTTTTTTATTGATTGCCCTTTTTCGTAACTACGTCCTCCGAAGTATGCTGCAACAATTGTGATAAGAAGCATTTTTAAAAGTTCCTTCCATTCGCTATCTACTGCAAAGTTAATAAATCCTGAGTCAATAAATATAAGCAAGATTGTACTGATTAAAACAAAGGCTAAAGACAGGGGTCTAATTGATTTGGAAAGTTTATTATCTGATGACATATCTGATGACCATCTTTTTGACACCTCTTCTAACTCAGTGTTTTGATGATCATATATCATTTGTTGAAGTTTTATTTTATCTTCAACTGATATTTTTGATTCTGTGATTGCTTGTATAGCTTCTTTAGGAGATACAACACCTTCAAGTAATTTACCTAAAGCAGGATTTATTACATGAGCAGCTCCCAGTAATATTTTTCCAAAAGTAGTGTCTTTAAATTTCTTTTTTTTGTCTGGCATTTTTTACGATCATTTATTTTTTTTATCTTGATCGTATTTTTTTTGAAGTAACCACCATTTATTTATTGTGTAACCTATACTGACTATTAATAATAATAACTTTAAAATCATGTCAAGGTTTGTGAATGATAACGCAAGAGTACCTGCATTAAGAACATATAATTTTATATCTGACATCCAGTTATTCATTTATTTTCCACATATGTGTAGGTTATTACTAATTCGTCTGACCAAGAGTTGTTTTGTGTGTTTTCCATATTACCATATTGCTAAACAAGTATTTCTTGCAGCAGCTGTTGTTGAGGTTGAGTATAATTGAACTATCTGAATTGGTAAATAATTACCAACTGGGAAATTTTCAAACGTTACAGAATTACCTGATATTGTTTTTACACGAATATTTACATATCTCGGATCAGCTGTTCCTGCTCCTGGAGTTATATCTTGTAATATAGTTGCGCTTGAACCAACATATAACAAACATCCTTCTGATGAATTAATTCTCGAAGAACCATTTGGCCCTCCTAAAAATATTTCGTAATCTTCTGGAGAAGTAAATATGTTTGCACTTACCGATAATATTGTTGAAGTATCTATTGCTGTTACTATTGCTGATGTATTGTCTGTAGTATTGTAAACTATATCATTTACACTTACATTAGAAAAGTCAGCTCCAACATCCACAAGTTTATTTGCCGTAGAGGCTGTTGTTGTTCCAGATAAAACTGGAAGGTCTGGTGCTGGAATTGGAATTGTATCACTGGCAATGATCTCTCTTGCTAAGCCTGTGTTTACGGTAATTTTTGGGTATGCCATTTTTTTGTTTTTGAGGGTTAAAAATCTCTTTTACTAATTATCTTTTATAAGGAAATTTACGATTTAAACTATCACGTCTTTCAGAACAACCACAGTCTTTTCCTATTATTTTTCCTACTCTTTGAACAGCAGAGTGTATCCCTGTTGCTTTTGTTACTTTATGAATTGAATCACCTAATCCTCTTGATTTCATTTATTTAATTCTTTACTGTTTTTATAATATTCATCTTCTTCAACACTACCGCCCATGTTTACTGGATCAGGCATGTTTACTTCAGGAATACCTTGACTTGAACTGGGCTTACAAACGCATTGTGAAATTGGACATTGGTCTACTTCAAATATTAATTTAGATATTAGCCAATTCCATTTACATTGAAATTTACACCATACGTTCTGCATCCAAATTCCTAATCTTACAAATAATTTTCCCATTTTATTATTTTGAATTATATATTGTTTTTCTTTTTACGTGAGGAACAACTTGAACTGTTGGATTAGTTGCAACTATTGCCTCAGGTTTTTTCTTTACTTCCTTCTTTTTTGGAGAAGCAACTTTCTTTTTTGAAATCTTTTTCGCCATTATATTTAATTTAAATTTATTTTTTCTTTCTCATATTTTTAAGATTCATAGCAAAATTATATGCTTTAGAACCTTTAGGACATGTTTTACTTCCAAGTTTTTTACCAGTACATTTTCCTAATGTACCTTTTTTCTTAGCTTTAGCAAATACATCTTGTATGAATCCTTTTTTTTTGCTCATTACTTTTTAATAAGCTTTCCTAAATGCGCATGCACTTTACCATTTTTTATACACTGGTGTTCGTAGCTCATAGAATGATCTCCTCCGTAAGAATGTCCATACATTTTTTTAGACATACCTTTACTTTCATCTCTTCTTGATTTATAAGATTGAGACTTCTTTCCATTTTTTGAACCTAAAGACTCATCGAGTCTTGCATTATATCCTTGTTTCATAACTTTTAATTTTATACAAATATAATAATATTATTTTTTAGATTTTTTACCAACACATTTCCATCTTTTACGAGAAAGATTATTAGGTGTGTTAGGGTCATTTCTTTTACCAATAGGTAATCCCATTTTTATACCATAGCTTCTGGCACAATATGAATCGCCTTTAGAAGTTCCTGGTTTTACTCTTGGGCCACCCCCTTTTGCTTGTCCAGCCTGTCCGTAACTAACTTTTTTTCCAGAAGCTGTTACTTTTACTTTTGCTTTACCTTGTCGTGGTTTTGCCATTAACTATCTTCTTCTTTTGGTTCTGCAACCTACTTTTTTTCCTCTTCTATATACAGCTTTACGACCTCTTCCACAACTGTTTCTTGCTTCTCTTTTAAGTTCATAAGCTTCTTGTTCACTTCTTCTTGCTGCTTGAGGCCATCCTTTATCTTTTCTTTTTTGAGCTTGCCTTTGTTTTCTTGCTGCTTTTTTTAAAAGCCTACTTCTTTTATCTGTAACTGCCATTTTATTTTTTTTTGTTTAATTTATCTCTATTTTTTTTCATTCTACTTGTAATAAATTTACCTCTTACTTTCATAACTTTTCTGGTTGTACATTTACCTTTTTTATTACACTTAGACAACGTGTAAGTTCCGTCTTTGTTTTTTTTAATTTGTTTAAAAGTTTCAGTTGATTTTCCTCCTCTTTTTGAGCTATACTTACCTTTTATACGACTTACTGTATTGTCGTCAAGGCTTGTACTATAAATTTTACTTTTAAATTTTTCAGAACTTTTTCCTCTTTTCATTTTCATTTTCAAAGTAGACTTTGAAGTTATCTTCGCTCCAGGAACTTTTACATTGCTTTGACCTTTAGTTACTTTTGCTCCCTTAGCATATACTACAGTCCCTTTACCTACATAATTTTTTGTTTTTCTTTTTGGATCTGGCATTATCTTACTCCTTTTACGTTTTTAACAAATTGTTTTCCTTTTGCTCCTGCTTTCTTTTTCTTTCGAGCTGTAGCAGCAAGCTTTCGCTTAGAGAGGCTTTTAGCTTTAGCCATAGGTAAACAGCGATCAGGGTTTTTCTTGTTCTTAGAAGTTCCACAAGGGCCTTTTATCTTACCGTCTGTACCGATACGAACCCAGTTCTCTTCACGCCATTTTTTTAACTCACCCATTATTTTTTATTTGCTCTTCTTTTATCGTGATTATAACCTCTTTTTTTTAAAGATAAGTGATCAGACATAGTCTTAGCAACTTTTTTAATTCCTGTTTTACTATACATGTTATGTACTTTAAATTTCTTAGCCATTATTTTTTCTTTTTACCTTTTCCGTAATTAGGATCTTTACAATATTTACTTGCTGCCATGTTTGCGTAAGCAGACGGATACTTGTCAAAAGTTTTTTTAGCCCACGCTATACCAGCTGGGCAAATTTTATTTCCTTTTTTTGTTCTACCTGCCATTAGTCATACGGATTATAAGATCTTTTACTCGCCTTCTTTTTTTTCCTTCTTTCGATTCCTCTTTTTATACCTTTTTTTATTCCAGTAACTATTTTTCCTAATTTTTTCTTCTTTTTATTTGGCTTAGGTGTTTCTTTTTTATTATCACGTGATCTACCAGAAATACTATCAAATTCTCGCTGCAGTTGTTCCTTGTGTTTCTTAAATCTCGCTGCTAACTTAGCACATTCTTCTTTTGTCTTGCCAGTTTTGCGCTCTCCATTAAAATTGTAATTACATGTCTTTGCCATAATTTATTTTTCTATAGGGCCTGGACTTGTAACATCAAGATCACTTAGTTTTCCAAAACCTGAGGTGCTTTTCTTTCGGACTTTCATCATTGCGTCATAAGCTTTTAACTGCTTTGGTGTTCTTTTAACCATCTTGTACTTACACTTTCTTACTCCTTTTTTGTTTGTTTTACAAACTTGAGTTCTTACTTTTTTTCTTTTTGGATCTGGCATAATTTTTATTTTAAATTTATTTTTTCTTTTTTAATATTTTTCTATAATTAATAACTGTAGGAGCTTTCTTAACGTCCTTAGCTGTTTTGGTAATTGTATTAACAGCTCCTTTAGCATCAAGGTTTTTTATGTTTTTTGCAAGTTTAATAGCTCCTTGTACTACTTTACCAGTTTTAGAATTAGCTACTTTTTTACCTACCTCTACACCTTTGTCAACACCTCTTCTTACTTTAGTCTTTCCTGTAGAATTTAAACCTGCTATGTTTTTTTTAAGTCTTGACATTTTTTTAAGACTACATTTTTTACCTGAGCTTTTTGCAGCAGCAGCACATTTAGCTAATTTCTTTTTTTGAATAGCTAAAGATTTTTTAGCCAACATAGTCATTTTTGGCTTTGATGTTTTTGAACTTATTGTTTTTTTGCCACCTGGGCCTGATGCTGCCATAGTTATTTCTTTTTTTGATTTTTTAGAGACTCTTTTAGTGAATTTCTTTTTTTTATAATTTTTTCATATCGAAAACCCTTAAGTGAATCTAATTTCCTTAGCTTAACAGAATCTTTTTTCCGTTTCATTTTGTAAGCGGAAGTCTTTCTTTTAGCAGCTATCTTAGCTTTACACTTTTTTAATTTTTCTCCTTTTAATCCTTTACAATAAAGTCCCATTATCTTTTTCTTGGATTATCGTTAATTTTTCTTCGGTTCTTTTGTTCTTTTTTAGCTAACCGATTAATTCTACTAATATATTTCTTTTGCTTTAAAGTTAGCTTAACATCTTTAACCTTATTAGTTCTAATCTTATTATAGTTTTCTTTGCCTAATTCTTTTTTCAAGACATTAACCATCTCCATTCTACTTGTAGAATCTCTAACGATTTTTTTTCTAACTTTAACTCTCTTTAAAGAGTCCCTAACTTTTTTAGTAATTGGATCTGGCATATCTTAATATCTAAGTGATTTTCTTTTAGTACTACTTGAACCTCTTTTCGCTTTTACTACTGGCTTCATTGGTTTTTTTATACCTTTTTTCTTAGCTTTTAGTAATGCAGCTTTTCTTAATGCAGCGACACTCTTTGCAGATCCACTTCTTACAATTTTTCCTACGCCTTTAAGTTTTGGGCCTTTTTTCTTAACTTTTTTCTTTTTAGCAAAAGTGCCTGGTCTATTTTGTGGGCCATAGCCTGTTTGACCTGCTTTCTTTTTTGCTGGTGTACCTTTTGTTTGTTTCTTTTTTGGATCTGGCATAATTTTTATTTTTATAGTTATATATTACAATACTCTGTTGTTGCATCAAAACTTGGACATGCCTTAGCAGCAAAGTCTCGATGGGAATGAATTTTTGCTTCTGGATACATTTTACGTAATACACGCAATAATTCTAACATAGTTGCTATTTGTTCTGGAGTTCTTGTATCTTTTGCAGGATACTTTCCTTTTGAATCTCTTTCAGATTCTACTCCTCCCACATAACAAATCGAGATAGAGCTGCAATTCAAACCTTTCGTATGCGCTCCACATTTATCTACCATACGTCCAGTTTCAATAGTACCATCTATTAAAACTAAAAAATGATATCCTATTCCTTTCCATCCTCTTTTTTTATGCCACCGATCTATAACCTCAGCATTGATAGAATTATCTCCTTCTCTTGTTGCGGAACAATGAATAATGATTTTACTTACGTTCTCTTTCCTCATTGCATTACTTTTGTATCTTTACAAAAATAACGAATTAAATCTACTTTTTTATGAGCGTCTCAGTTCGCAATACTTCACGTAAACAACCTACGCATGATTATCTTAAATACTGGCGTGTAATTAAATACTGGGCAAAAAGAAAATATAATATTAGTACAGCAGATTTAGAAATGATGTTGTTTCTGTACAGTGAACACCTGTTTAATAAAACAAAATTTGAAGAATACCAACAACTAATGAGTTGGAATAAAAATAAATTTTACACTTTAATCAAAGAAGGTTGGATACATCAATGGCGTAAGAAGAAAGGTAAAGAAGTTGCTATGTATGAATTAACTTATAAAGCAAAACGTTTAGTAAATAACGTATATGGAAAATTAAATGGTGAAGAGTTTCCAGAAAACTACGTAAACAATCCTGTTTTCAAACACGATGTTAGGTTTAGAGATAAAGTTTTTAGACAGTATATGCTAAAAATAAATAAAGAAATAAGAGAAAATAATTAAATAACTACAACTACGTCTCTTTCACTAATAACAGTATAAAGCTTATCATCGATTAACATTGAGTGTCCTGCAGCTTTATCATAGTATATATTATCATTTTCTTTAATAGTGTCTACTAAAGTACCTGGTTTAACTACATTAGCTTTTTGATATCTCATAGCAGATACATCTTCAGATGATAATAATATACCTGATTCTGTTTTAACCTCTTCTTCTGTTTTTGTAATTACAATGTATTTACCTATTGGTTGCATTTATTCTAAAATTTTCATTAATACTTTTTTAACGTGAATATAGACAGAGTTTGCTTGTCTAACTGTTATTTCTTGGTCTCTAAATAACTGATTAGAAAATTCCTCAGCTAATCTATCAGCTTTTAATTCTCTTTGATCAACTCTGTAGGCTTCAAAAATTTCATTTTCAATTGCGTTTGGTGTATCTGTCATAATATTAAATTTGATTTATTCTTTTGTGAGTTACAATAGCATTAGTTGAAAGTATAGTGGTAGCAACACTACTTGCATTTAATAATGCATTCTTTGTAACCTTGAGTGGGTCAATAACCCCCATAGTTAGCATGTTACCAAACTTTTCGTTCTTAGCATCAAAACCATAGTTCTTAGTATTCTTGTCGTTTATCTTCTCTATGATGTCGTTCGGATCAATTCCTGCGTTGTTTAGGATTTGAATTAAAGGTTGACAAAGAGCATTCTTAACTATTTTAAGTGCAACTTCATAGTCTGCATCTCCCTTCCAGGTTTTTATTGTAGGCATATTTGTACTGGCATTGTATAATGCTATACCTCCACCAGCTACAATCCCTTCTTCTAAAGCCGATCGAACAGCACACACCGAGTCATCGACTCGGTCAAATTTTTCTTTCTGCTCCACGTCTGAGTTACCGCCCACGTAAATACAGCCTATAGCTCCAGCTAAGCTTGCTATACGCTCGTCAATAAATTTTCGAGACACTGGGTCTGTAGTATTATCTTGCTGCACTCTAAGCTCGCTTATGCGGTTTTTAAGTTCTTTAGTCGGTTCTGCATTTTTAATTAATACGGAAGTTGTCTTGCCAATAATGATTTTATCAGCAAAACCTAAATCCTCAGCTCTTAATAGGCTAAGGTCATCTCCCGTTTGCTCTGAAAAGTATTTAGCTCCAACAGTTGCTGCTATATCTTGCATCAGTTCGTTCTTCTTGTAACCGAACGAAGGCGGTGCAATATTACATAGCTTCAAATTGTTTCTAACTACGTTGGCTGCAAAAGTGTTTATCACGTTTTGACCGCAGTCTGCTATTATTAATAACTTATCATTGTTTTTTATTATCGTTTTTAGTACCGATTCGATTTGTAAAATATTACTTATCTCTTGATCACATACTAAAATCTTTACATCTTCTAATACGCACTCGTCTTTCTTTTGATTATTTATAAATAGATTGGAAGTATAACCTCTATCTACTTTGATACCATTGGTAACCTCTGCGTAAGTCTTATGGTTTTGTGATTTCTCTACAGTCACTATTCCATCACGACCAACTTTGTTGTAGGCTTCCGAAATTAATTCCCCTATTATCGAATCATTGTTAGCAGATATCTTAGCTACATCTAACAAACTATTGTCTGTAATCTTTTTTGAATTCTTCTCCAAAATATTTACAACTTGTTCTACCAAAGCATTAGTGTGTCTAACTACCATTGATGTGTTATGACTATCGTCAATGTACTCATTACCTGCTTTTACAAAAGCTTCTGCCAAAACAATAGCTGTAGTTGTTCCATCACCAGCTGAATTAGCTGTACGCTCGGCCGCATCTTTCATTATCTGAATCGCAAGATTCTCTACTGGATCATCTAAGAAGATTGATGCTGCTACTGTTACACCGTCTTTAGTCACTGTCATCCCTCTCATATGCTCAGGAGACTCTACAACAACTGTCTTTCCCCTTGGGCCTAATGTACTCTTTACTGCTTTTGAAATTTGAGAGATTCCGCTTATTAATTTATCTCTACCAGATTTATCGAAATGTAAATCTTTTGGAATGTAGCCCTGTTTTGACATATGATTTAAAATTAAATTAGATTCCCTACAAATATACGAAAATTATTTGATGCAACCGCATCTGCTGTGGCAAAACGATAATGACGGAATGACAACTTTGCTCTCCCTTTTTGAGCTATAGAGTTTTTTTCTTTTTATATATTTTTTATATTATTATTTTTTACTTAAAAACTGTCATTTCTGTCATTTTATTTATAACTATCTTATTATTAGTTATTTATATATTTATTATTGTCATTAAAACTGTCATTAAAATATAATAATAGTAATATATTAGTATAAAAATATAAAAAATCTTTACAAAACAAAATATATATGTAAAAAAAAAAGAGGTCTCTTATCGAAACCTCTCTCTAAACTTAATCAAAACAGAACAATGGGAATCAAGTTTAAAAATATAATTGTCTAAAATTCTTTTTGTTTTCAGCCATCTCAATAGCTTCTGCTATTTGGTTTACCTTACGATCATTCTTTACAGCTCGCTTCATTGACGAGGCTCTTGCAATGCCTGTCATTCCATCTGGTGCTAAATTAATTAACCTACCGTTCTTTACTGTATAACCTTCTTGTCTCGGTGTCATTCCTTTAAAGTGACTCATAACTTTTTTTTTAATAGTTGATTTTTACAAAGATAATAAAAAATTATTAGATATCAGGAAGTGGAGGGTAATACTATACTATACATGCCCTACCCCCCAATCGAAAACGAAAATTTAAAAAAAAATTTATCTTGTTTTAGTTGACCCGTCCGAAACTTTTTAGCTTTTTTTCTGGGGGTCTGGCGTAGCACCCCGACCACCGCACCGCACACGCTACCGCACCGCTCACCGCTTCCGCTTTGCGTAGCTGTTCGGCTTGTTGGTTGGGTCTCCGCTCCGCTCCGCCACCCTACACAACACAATTAAATTAATGCACGTGTAAGCCTTCCCTCGTTTATAGCTGGGCGGAGTCTTTAAAATATAAACATTTCTTATTTAGAATTACTTTAAATTAAATATATAAACTGCTTAAGCTCAGCGAGTTACAATATATTAAGTTGATGTAACTAAATATTTATATAAATATAGTTGTGTATTATATAGTTATGAACTATATTTGAACATATTAATAACAATATATAAACATTATGAAACGAATTAAAAGACTATTAAACAAGCAACAGAGAGAGCAATTTTTAAGCGAAAATTGGAGACTTGAAACATTGAATTTCAAATGGTCAAAATCTGGAGTGTGTCGCATCTATGACAGGCGAAACGATAAGACCGAGTTTTATGCTGGTGGTTATGGCTACGATAAAAAAGGGACTGCACTCGGAGACCTTATAAACAAACATTTTTCTAATGAGCTGAAAAAATTAAATAGTTCAGAGTATTACGGATTAACACACTACAACCCAGACGGACGAAGAGGTCAAAGACACTTGAAACGAGCAACAGATAAAACTCGTTCTTACGTTGATGGCGGTTGTGGTTTTAATTGTATGGTCGACATACTTAGGAAGATTGGATTTAATGCAAAATTTGTGCAAGAAGATAAGAACTCATTAACCTATATAATACAAGCGTAATGAAAACAGAATTAACAGAGCTTAGAAAGTATATAATAATATATAACAATCCGCCAAATGATAAAGCATTTGCAAAGGCGGAAAAGCATTTAATCAAAGTCCATAAAAGCTATGGCACAATAGATATTAACACAATTAAAAACTTAATCAAATGAAAATAAAAGATTTAATAAAACAGTTACAACAGGTAGAAAATAAAGATAAATATATTCATTTGTTAGGAAACCATACAAATGGAGAAGATAAAGATTTTGATATTTTCTTCAATAATATAGAAGTTTGGGACGATGGAGACGAAAGCATTACTTTGTTTATGTCTCACATAACAGAAAATAGATTTGAAAGATGGACTTGGGGTAAAAATGCTCATTCAATAATAGACAATAAAAAAGATGGACAAGTAATTAAAGTTTATAGAACACGTCAGGCTTGTATAAATAATGTAGAAAAATTAAATAATAATAATTAAAAACAAAGACAATGAAAACATTTCAAAAAATCTTATTAGTATTCTGTTGGTTGTTTGTTCACTCAGCAATTATAAAACTAATGATACATATTGTTAGAACAGAAATACAATCAATAACTAATTTAATTGTATTGATCCCTTTACTAATTTTCATGGCGGTATTAATGTATTTCAGCGGTGGATTAGTTTATCATATAGTTAAATCAAAAAATCGTTTGAGCGATTTAAAATAGACGTTAAGCTCAAAGCGTCCCAAGAGTTTGAAGCTGACCATGAAAAATAGGTTATTTGATGGATTCTCTTGTGGGTCGTATAATATAAATAAATAAACAATGAAAAAAGTAACAACCGATGATACCAGAGATGTATCAATTTTATTAGTCCGCAGATTGATTGACTTGGGATATATTGAAGATAATGATGATTATTATTTTGATATACAAGATGTAATACAAGATGAAATAAATGACTTATTAAATATAAGTGGAACTGATAATTTTTCAGAAATAATTTTTAAAACAATTAAACAATGAAAAAAGTATTAATGATTGTGATGTGTATGCTCATAGCTACACCCACGCTGACAAGTTGTTCATCATCAAGAAGTTGTAAAACTTCTAAAATGAAAAAGAAATGGGCAAAAGATAATTATTGGAAGTCTAACAAGAAACACAAAAAATCAAAATGGGGAAGATAAAATTTAACTTAGAATTTGGGGGGTTTTATAACTCCGTTCACGAAAATGTCATTGATGATGCTATCAGCAATATGTTTCAAGATTATATAGATTTTGATTCATTCTATGAGTCCGATGATTATGATAATCTTGATTGGAAATCTATTCATGTTCAATATTGTAAAATATATATAGACATATTAAACCATGAGCTTGATTTGAATTTGAAGTTTGTTAAATTAAATAGTCCACGCTTCTACAATTTTGAAACTGATAAGATTGAAGCTGAAATATCTGGCAAAGAATTTAATAAATTAAAGTCAGAGTATCTAAACTCAAAAGAGTTCATTGACTATGTTAATGAAAGCTCTAAGTCCTATGATGGATTTATTAGCTTCTACAATGGCATTGAGGCGGTAAAAGAGAATGATGAAATACTGTTAAATTATATGTTCAATTATATATTATGTTCCATTTCTGATGACATAGAGATGAGTCTTTATAATGTATTGGACGGGGTTTTTCAGTCAGGTAATGAAATAATTATTCCCTCATTTAGTAAAATGATATCAATTAATGTTAACAAAATGTTTAAAACACTTGCATAAGTCGTTTACATAATGTACATTTGAATTAATAACTTAAAAAAAATAAATTATGGCAAATTATTGTTGGAATTATGTAGTTTTCAATGGCAAAGCTACACAGATTAAAAAATTAAGAAACAAGTTTAAACAATATGACAAAACGAATTGTTTTCTTGAGTTTGGAGACTATGTTTTAAACACAGGTAAGCTTGGTGCTACAAAAGAGGAGCTTGAAAAAAAGCATGGAGATGCATATTACTATGGTACACGAGATTGGGAATTTGACTTAAGAGACTATCCAGATGATGACAGAAATACTTTTACAGTAGCTGGAGACAGTGCTTGGAGTCCACCAATAGAATTAATAAGACAGATTTGTATTTTCTATGGATTGTCTGCTGAGATGGACTACGAAGAGTGTATGGAAGATTTCGCAGGTGAAGTTAAGTTTGATGAAACAGGTATAAAAGACCATAAAGAAATGACTTATCATGAGTACAGATACCATGATGATATTCCTTCTTGGAGAGATAACCTTGCTATGAATTATGAATATGAAGTTGACAGAGAAGACCTTGAATACGAAATGAAAACATATCATAGCTATGCAAGTAAGACTCATATAAAGGAATTTATAGATTGGATTTTAGAAACCAATAGTCCTACTAACTTAAACTATAAAGACTTATAATTATGAAAATTACAATAAACAAAAATCAACAAGCGATTAATTTCAAAAAACATGTCTACCAAATAATAGCAATAGCAAAAGATAAAGCAAAAAATGGTATAGAAAGGTTTTATTATCCGATACCACGAAATCAGGGGATAGATAGCCATTCATTAATTGAAGAGGTGGAAAAGCAAACTGAGGAAAGCGTGTATGGAGGATACAAGTGCATTAAAGACGGACAAATAAAATTTTCAATAGGATAAATTATGGCAAGACATTATAACAAAAACACTTATGATTCAGTGATTGAATTAAAAACGTATGAGGTTGAAGCTCTGCGTAAAGAAATAAAATCTTTAACAGAAAAACTTCAAAAATCAGACATGATGTTAATGTGGTACAATGACTTTGTAGATTTAGTACAAGACCAACACAATAATATATATAATTCAGCGTGTGAATATGCTGATGAAAAAGAACATTTAACTTTAAATTAAATAGACATGGAAAACGAATTAATAGATACTTATTACACATGGTATATAGAAGAATGTTCAGAACCATTTAACGAAATGAAATGGCTTATAAATTGTGCGTTATCTTCTGAAACAGAAAGAGATAATGTAATGCAAGCACTAAAAGACGTATTAAAACATAAAATTAAATAAAATGAAATACAAAAATTATGTCAATTCAATTATCAGCGAGATCGATAGTGAATTAAAAACTCCTTACAATAGGTATCAAATGATTCTTATAATTAAAAGACATGGCGGTGATGAATTTGAAACCGCAGAAGATGTTTGGGATTTAGCAATGCAAACAGATGCTGAAATTGCATCTAATCTTCAAAACATGAAAGAATATTATTTAAGAATTAAAGAAGAATATCATTATGAAACGGAGTTATAACGGAACGTATACAATAGAACAAGACCACTATACATTAGCTATAATGTACACATATTATTCTGATGATGGAGACTACTTTAATCCTCCAGAGGAAGACTTTGAAATTATAGATATAGAATACAATGGCATGGATATTACAGATTTTTTCTGGGATTATTTAGATGGTAGTGGCTTATGGTATGATGCTCTTGAGTATGCAAGAGATAGAGCGGAATAAATTTTGCAATGTTAAATATATAAACTACTTTTGTACAAAACATTGACATTTAATCAAATTTAAAACACATGAAAAAAAATATATTCGATATGTACGCTGATGCGGTTGCTACGCAATTTCATATCACACTTGACCAAATGTTTTCTGGAGATAGAAGAAGAGATATTGTCGATGCAAGGCAAATGCTTTATTTCATCTGCATGGAAAGACCTATCAGAATTAGTTATATTCAGAGATTTATGGAAGAGAACGAGTGTCCTGTAAAACACAGTACTATTATTCATGGATACAATAGAGCTAAAAGTTTAATTGACAATGACCCTGACTATCAGGAAATTGTAGACCAAATCCAACAAACCAATGCAAAAGTATCATGATATTCAGGATATATTAAAACAAGCTTTGGAAGATCAAAAGTCTATAACAACTATCCTTACAAAAGGCTTAGCGGTTATAGGAAGAGGAGTTAAGATTCAAAAATTTGAAGATAAGACAGAGATTCTAAACATGGGCAAAGGCGGTATGTATTATTTAGAATGTGATAGTGAAGAGTATGGGTTTTTTGCTGAGCATGGTTGGATTGAAGGCTCAAAACATATTGCTTTAAATAATTGTCTACATAAATTAAGTCTTGTAGAAGACAGAATAAAGGAAGAGATGAACACCAGAAAGAATGATAAGCACATTCAAAACATGAAGACCAGAAGAGAAAACCTTTTAAAAAAATACTTCATCATTAAACAAGAATTAAATTAAATAAATATTATGAAACAGAACACAATTTTTGAAACTTTAGGTAAGCTTCAAGTTTCAGACAAGACCCAAAAGAAAGGTAGATTCTCTTATCTATCATGGGCATGGGCTTGGCACATCTTAAAACAAAACTATCCAGATGCTCAGCGTAAAGTATATGAGAATCCTGAAGGAGTTCCATATTTTACTGATGGCAAATTTGCTAATGTAAAAGTTGGAATTATAATCAATGGGTTAGAGCATATTGATTACCTTCCGATTACTGACAATTCAAACAGGTCTATTCCTTTGGTAAAAATTACATCATTTCAAGTTAACACTGCTATACAAAGATCAACTGCAAAAGCTATTGCTCTTCATGGACTTGCATTGTCTTTATGGATTGATGAAGACACAACTAAGTGTTGGGGAACTCCAGATGCACCACTCAAATCAACTGATAAAAAGAAAGATACTGATAAATACACTATTCAAATCAATGACCCTGAAAAGTGGGACGATATGATGGATTATGTAGTCAAGTGGAAAGCCAAAGGTTTAACTTGGATTATAAATAATATCAGTAAAGAGTATATCATTACAAAAGAAGTGGAAAATCAAATCAAAATCAAATTAAATGGAAAAGGAAAAAGTACTAAAAAAACTACAAAACGATAAAGATTATTACGGAGAGTTTGGTAGAAAGTATTTGTCCGCTTCAAATGTTCGTAGTTTATTATACGAACCTACACGATATGGTCAGTTTGAAAAAACTCTTCCGTTAATACAAGGGGGATACTTTCACACATTAATGCTTGAGCCTGAAAAACTTAAAGAGTATCATGTACTTGACTGTAAAACCAGAAACAACAAAGAGTTTAATGGATACAGAGCTGAGAACAACTTACATCAGTATGATATTTTATTGTCGCATGAGGTCGAAAAGATTAACAGATGGGCAGATAAAATGACATCGAACTTTGAATTATATAAGATGATATATGACTCTAAGAATAAGTTTGAAGTTCCAAACATCACAACTATTGGTGGGTTAGATTGGAAAGGTAAATGTGATATTCTGGGCGAGGATTATGTATATGATTTGAAAACTTCAGGAAACGTTCATAAATTCCGTTGGTCATGCAAGGAGTATTGTTATGATGCTCAAGCGTATATATACCAAACATTATTTAATAAACCAATGAGGTTTATTGTTATTGACAAAACAACATTAGAAGTAAAAATCGCTGATTGCTCTGAGGAGTTTATTGATAGCGGTCAACAAAAAGTAGAAAATGCAATCAAAGTTTATAAAAAGTTTTTTGGTGATGAAGCAGATGATGACATTGATAGCTTCATATATAGAGAAAGGTTATAGTAAAAGTATACAAGTAGAAGTTCCAAATACTTGCATGAGTAGAAATGATAAGGACAACCTTATTAGTGCTACAATTAATTTCTTGGAGCATAACATTAAAATTAAAGATAATGAGTAACAATCAGAATCAAAAACCTATCTATGTCGGAAGTGGTGTAGAAAAGTTTGACGGGGATCTAATCGAAGTTTCAGTTTGTTTATCCGACTTACCATCAGAGCATCGCTTTGAGTACAACGGTAAGTGGTATGCAAAGCTTAAGATTAATCGTAAAAGAGAGACAGATGAATATGGTAAAACACATTCAGTGTCTATCAACACGTGGAAGCCAGAGCCGAAACAAAATGAAAAACAAGTAGCTAACCCTGTAGCAGAAAATGATGGTGATTTACCATTTTAATTAAATCAAGTGTTGTAATTAAGAGGTAGACCGTATGATTGCTCTTACCTACCTCTTTCTTATGACGTAAATGACAAACAGAACAACTAATTTAGGGAACAAGGAATATACAATACTATATATATTTTTTATATATAATTATCTATTTATTTCTGTCATTTCTGTCATTAAAGAAGTAAAATAAACTATAATTAAATGGAAATAACTATATTTAAAGATATAAAAGAAACTTCACAACCTTTTTACAGAGACGTAAATATTATTCTTGATAGGATAAGAGACGGTGCTTCTAAAGACATTATTAAAAGAATACGTTCTGAAAAAGATAAAGAAAAAATAAATAATTTAAAACAACAGCTACCTGCTGTATGTTTCAGTGGTAAGTTCACAAAACGAAATGATAAATCATTAAGTCAACACAGTGGATTGATTTGTTTAGATTTCGATGGCTATCCTAACAACAGAGAATTACTTCAAGAAAAAGAAAAACTTGCAAAGAATAAATATGTGTACTCAGTATTTATATCTCCAAGTGGAAACGGATTAAAAGCAGTTGTTAAAATACCACCAATACCAGAAAACCATAAGAATTATTTTCTTGGGTTAGAAAAACATTTTTCTTCACAATATTTTGACATCTCTTGTAAAAATGTATCACGTGTATGCTATGAAAGTTATGATCCTCTAATCTATTTCAATGAAAACGCAAGTGTTTGGGATAAATTAGAAGACAAAGAGTACACAGAAGTTGTAAAGCACGTAGATATACAGACAATACCTGTCACTGACGAGAATAAAATCGTAGAAATTTTAGTAAAGTGGTGGCAAAAAAAATATCCTATGATGGAAGGAGCAAGGAACAATAACATTTATGTATTGGCTTCTGCTTTTAATGACTTTGGAGTAAACCAAACCTTGGCTGAGTATATTATGTCAAGCTTTGAAACTTCTTCATTTAAAAAAGATGAAATCAAAAGAACTATATCATCTGCTTATAACAATAAACAAAACTTTGGCACAAAGTATTATGAGGACGAAGAAAAAGTCAGCATGATTAAAGTTAAATTAAAGCGTGGTGTATCAAAAAAAGAAATTAAGACTCAGCTCGATGCAGTTGACCCTATCATTGTCGAGAATGTTGTAAACAGATTAGAAGAAGAACAATCTAATCACAAGTTTTGGACAAAGAATGAGAAAGGTGTTATAAAAATAGTACACATTTTATTCAAGCATTTTTTAGAGGAGAATGGTTTTTATAAGTTTAACCCTGAAGGAAGTAAGAATTATGTATTTGTAAGAGTAACAAATAATTTGATTGACCATACTGCAGAGAAAGAAATTAAAGATTTTATATTAGATTATTTGTTAGAGGTTGATGATTATACTGTTTATAATTACTTTGCAGAACATACCAGATACTTTAGAGAAGAGTTTTTAACCTTGTTAAACTCAATAGAGGTGTATTTTATAGAAGACAGTAAAGACACATCATACTTATATTATCGTAATGGAGCGGTTAAGATAAAGGAAGACAGTGTAACTATGATTGACTACCTCGACTTAGGTGGTTATGTATGGAAAGACCACGTTATAGATAGAGATTTTGCATTTTGTGATAGTGTTCATTGTGACTATCAAAACTTTATAAGTAACATATGCGGTGGCGATGAAGAAAGAACATTGTCTATGAAAAGCACCATAGGATATATGCTCCATGGCTGGAAAAACTTAGCCTATTGTCCTGCTATAATACTCAATGATGAAGTTATATCTGACAATCCTGAAGGTGGTAGTGGAAAAGGATTATGGATTAATGGACTAAGCCAAATGAAAAAGGTTGTAGTTATAGATGGTAAGTCTTTTAATTTTGAGAAAAGCTTTGCATACCAACTTGTTTCAGCAGATACACAAGTCTTAACTTTTGATGATGTACGTAAACACTTTGACTTTGAAAGATTATTCTCTGTTGTAACAGAAGGATTAACTCTTGAAAAGAAAAATAAAGATGCTATTAAAATACCTTTCAGCAAGTCCCCTAAAATTGCCATAACTACTAACTATGCCATCAAAGGCAAGGGGACTTCGTTTGAAAGACGAAAGTGGGAATTAGAATTAGCACATCATTATAACAAAGATTACACACCTTTAGAAGAGTTTGGTAAGATGATGTTTGGAGACTGGAATGATGAAGAGTGGTGTCAGTTTGATAACTACATGATTCAATGTCTTCAGCTATATTTAGAAAAAGGATTAATAAAAAGTACATTTGTTAACCTTAAAATACGTAAGTTATCAGCTGAAACATGCCATGAGTTTATTGAGTGGTGTGGAGTTTTAGGAGACGCTATGCATGATAAATTAAGGGTTGGCGGTAAAAGAAACAAGTCAGATTTGTATTTAGATTTTGTAGAGGACTATCCAGATTTTGCACCTAAATCAAAAATGACAGTGAGCCGTACTCGTTTTAATAAATGGTTGATAGCATTTAGTCAGTTTAAGTATGATTGTTCACCAGAAGAAGGCAGAGAGGCTAATATGAGATGGATAAGGTTTAGAAACAAACATGAATTAGAAACACAAGGAGATTTATTTTAATGTTTAAATTTAGAGATTATCAGAAAAGAATTGTTAGACAGGGTTCTAAAATATTAAAGAACCATAACTTGTTATACTTAACTATGGAAGTTAGAACAGGTAAAACTTTCACAAGTTTAGGCATCTGCAATAAAATTAAAGCTAATAATGTTTTATTCATCACAAAGAAAAAAGCAATTAGCAGTATTGAAGATGACTTTAATACTTTAAAACCTAACTACAAAATTACCGTAATTAATTATGAGAGCTTACATAAAATATCTACAGATCAACATTTTGATGTTTTAATATTAGATGAAGCACACTCTATTGGAGCATACCCTAAAAAGAACAAACGTTGTTTACAAATACAAAGTTTGATTTTGATTCATGACCCTAAAGTTATATTGCTTTCAGGTACTCCTACTCCAGAGTCTTTTTCTCAAATGTATCATCAGGTTTGTTCTATTCCTGGAAACCCTTTCTCAGATTATAAAAACTTTTATCAGTTTTGTAAACATCATGTAGATGTTAAACAACGTAGAATAAATGGTTTGTTTATGAATGATTACTCAAGAGGTAGAGAATCTATTTTAAAAGAAATGAAACCATATACAATATCGTTTACTCAGAAAGAAGCAGGGTTTGTAGTTGATACTAATGAGGAAGTTTTGTGGGTTGATTTAGAAGATTCAACAAAAGAAATGATTAAAACTTTGAATAAAGATAGAATACTCAAGGGGTCTGAAGAAGTTGTATTAGCCGATACTCCTGTAAAGCTTATGACAAAAACACATCAATTGTGTTCTGGGACAGTTAAGTTTGAATCAGGAAAGTCTCAAGTTGTAGATTACAGTAAAGCTAATTTTATTCATAAAAAATTTGGTAATAAAAAAATAGGTATATTTTATAAATTCAAAGAAGAGTTGAATGCACTAAAAGAGGTGTATAAAGATGACCTATGCATTGATCTTGAGACCTTTAACTTAACTAATAAAACCATAGCTTTGCAAATTGTTAGTGGGCGAGAAGGTATATCATTACGTCAAGCTGAAGCTTTAATATACTACAACATAGACTTCAGTGCAACCAGCTATTGGCAAAGCAGAGACCGTATGACTACTAAGGAAAGACTTTATAATAAAATCTATTGGATCTTCTCAAAAGGAGGTATCGAATCAGATATATACAAGGCTGTTATAAAGAAAAAAGACTACACCTTAAATCATTTTAAAAGAGATTTATTAGATTTGTAACATGAGGTTAATTAAATTTTTATTAATTTGGATTAGTCAAAATTTAGCAATACCTTTTTGGGTAGTAGGACATATTCATTTATCTATTCATAATTTTCATGACTTAATTGAACTACTTTCTTCAATAGGTATGAACTTAATAGTAGCAATTGGATTTGTATTAGATTACAGAAATGACAGAGCAACAAATACAAGTAAAAAAGATTAAAGAGTTAGAGTCTTTAGGTTATTATGTAATTAAATTAACACTTACTAATAAAAATGGTATACCTGATTTAATAGCTATACCTAAAAATTGTAATGTAGAATTTATAGAAGTAAAGAAACCAAATGGTAAACTATCAAAGCTACAAGAATATAGAATAGATGAACTAAAAAAACATGGAGTCAAGGTTGAAGTTTTTAAGGGATATGAATTATGATATTGAAGACGGTTATACGTCAGCCTTGGAAAGTATGCCAGCAGGTAAGGCATATAGAATAGCTGTGTTTATAGAAAACAATATGCCCGATGTTAAAGTAAACGATTACCATACTTACATTTTTACAGGAGTAATTAGTTATTTTGGAGAAGAAGTTCCGTTTATTTTTGAAATTATGCATGCTTCGGGAGATGTCCCTACTTTAACTGATCTGTCTATTATTGAGATGGATGAATTTTTAGACTTAATTAACTTAAATTTATTTGTAAAATGAGACAAGCATCTAAAAGAGAAAACATAATAATGGTATATACAAAAGATATGAGTGTATCATACAGTGATATAGCATTGTTAACAGATAGTAATGTTAATTATGTTAACCAATGTATACATAATTACCACATTGATTTAGTGTCTTATTACGACATGTGTTTAGCTCCGAGTTTAGTAGATTCTGATATTTACTTTTTATTTTCTGACAATGGAGCTGAAAAAAGATTAAAATTTAAAAACAATATTGTAACTCCTGAAAACGAGTTAACAGCGTTAGAGGAGTTGTATGTAAAATTAAATTTAAGCAATAGAATAGCTCATTATGAGTCTGGTGTATTTTAAAAAAAATTTTGATGTTTAAATTATTTTTAGTACATTGTACAAAATCTAACTATAATGAAAGCCTACGAGGAATGTAAATACAATACATTAGATGTAGAGAAAATAATAAGTTTTTCTTCTTGGTCAGATACACGAAAAATTGATACGTTATTTCATATTGATTGTGTAATGTATTGTAATCTTGGAAAAGAGTCAAGTACTTCAGAAAGACGTAAAGCAAAATCAAATTCACGAACTATATATAAAGCAATAAAAACACTTGATTATAAATTAGGAGAGTTGTTATTAAAAAATATGGATTAGTATGTCAGGAATATCTCGTAATGATGTAGAGGTCATTAGTCATATAAATTATGTTACTAATAACCTTCACGACCTTACAGATGATTTATACGAAGACTTAATGGAGCGTGATAATCAATCGGCCAAAAAGAAAGCAAAATACATTGTTAATCTTATGGAAGAATTAATTCAATCTTTAAGCGATGACATTTAGTGACAGCAATGAAATACGACCAAGGTTAAAAGGAAATAAACGACAGGCTTTTGAAAACCTTAACAAAAAAGAAAGAAGAATATTAATTATAGGTGACCTACACGCACCATTTGTTTTACCAGAATATTTAGAACATTGTAAACAAACTTACGCAAACTATAATTGTAATCAAGTTATATTTATAGGAGATATTTTGGACAACCATGCGTTTTCTTATCATGAGCCAGATCCAGACGGACTTTCTCCAGGCTCTGAATTAAAAATGGCTAAAAAGTTTATTAAAGATTGGTATGGTGCATTTCCAAAAGCAGACGTTTTGATCGGAAATCACGATCGTATGGCCTCTCGTAAAGCAATGACTGGTGGAGTACCTTCTGCATGGATAAAGTCCTATAACGATGTCTTAGGCACTCCTAAATGGAACTGGGTAGAGACTATAGTGTATGATAATGTGTTGTATGAACATGGCGAAGGCGGTCAAGCTAAAACTAAAGCCAAGAACAATATGATGTCCAGTGTTTGTGGACACACACATACAGAAGCCTACACTATGTGGTTTGTTGGAAAGAAATTTAGAGTGTTTGGAATGCAAGTAGGTTGTGGGGTTGACTCCAAAAGTTATGCGGCTGCATATGCAAGAAACTTTAAAAAACAAGCCATAGGTTGTGGGGTAGTTATAGGAGGTCACACTGCAATAAATTCACTTATGAACCTTATGTAGGAGTTT
>Ga0209337_1000126_pt1 | contig 61750 bp, 55 predicted proteins | sample LinPmetageLP53_FD_184044 | JGI IMG/M metagenome (GOLD analysis project Ga0209337, IMG submission 184044) | Marine viral communities from the Pacific Ocean - LP-53 (SPAdes) (version 2) | ecosystem: Environmental > Aquatic > Marine > Oceanic | place: Pacific Ocean | collected 2010-02-08
CCAGCCTGTGCTGGAAGGTAAGGGTGTCTTCCTCAAGAAGACCGGTGAGTGGATCACTCCTGCTGATGGCTTCGTTGTGTTCGCTACTGCCAACACCAAGGGTGAGGGTTCCGATGATGGCATGTTCACCCATACCAACATCCAGAACGAGGCTTTCCTCGACCGTTTCGCATTCACCTATGATCAGGCGTATGCAACCAAAGCCGTCGAGAGAAAGATCCTGACCAAGAAGGCTGAGAAGTATGGCACCAATGATCCGGGGTTCCTTGACAATCTGGTGACATGGGCAGAGGTGACACGCAAAGCCTTCACTGAGGGTGCTGTTGAGAAGGTGATCTCTACTCGCCGTCTGGAGGATGCCGTCAAAGCCTTTGCGATGTTCGGTGACCGCATGAAGTCGGTGGATCTGGTTCTGGCTCGTTTCGATGAGTCCACCCGTGAAGCCTTCTCCAATCTCTACACCAAGGTGGATGCCGATGTGCACATGCCTGCTGATGAGGAGGGACCGTGGTATGATAATCCTGCCAACTGGGAGGACTGTGAGCGTGTGGTCGTGGATGTGTCGTACACAGAGAAGGATACCTTCAGAGCAGACTATCCTACAGCCCAGTGGGACATCGCTGGCAAGTACTGGTACATCCCCAAGGACGATGTCATCAACATGATGAGGGATACGAATGGTCTTGTTGGAGAGAGGTGGGAGAAGCTGCTGCCTCGCAATCCTCGCAAGCTCTCCATCGGTGAGAACATTCTCAACATGGCAACGAATTCATAATTGAAAGGACCGAACACGATGATGTATGAAGCCGACATGGAATGGACCGAAACCCGTCACTTTACTGCCACTGCTATATCGATTGAAGTGCCTGATGATATCCCCGAAGATGAGGTTCAAGCCTGGATCGCGGACAACATCTGGGTGGAAGGAAACCCATACGCACACTCAGATGATGGCTACATCGACGAGATTGATAATGATGAAGTGCTGGAAGTGAGGGCGATCTGATGTATATTCCAAGTGACGAGATGCTCGATTGGATGCCTGTGATGCTCTCTGAGGATGAAGCCCGTGAGCTTCTCGGAGAAGAGGATCTGGACGGCAAACTGGTATAGTGTTCATAGGTGCCTCTCGGAGCGATTCGGGAGGCACTTTTTTTTCACTATTTTCACCGAATACACTGTATACACCTTGTATACACTCTGAGACATGGTAAAATACACTCATGAACAAGAACACCAACAACGTCAACATCACTGCCAAAGACAGCTTCGCACGGGTACTTGCCACCGAGAACATTCATGTTTCTCATGATGGCAATGCCTCGACTGCATCGTTCAACACTCAGAGCCGTGTCCTCACCCTGCCTCGTTGGGAGTCCATGGGCAGTCAACTCTACGACATGCTCGTGGCACATGAGGTTGGACACGCACTGTACACACCGGCTGACATCGATTCTGTTCGCGCCCTTGCAGCCAAGCACGGTGTCGATCTCATGGTTGCCAAGGACTACATCAATGTGGTCGAGGATGCCCGCATCGAGCGTCTCATGAAGCAGAAGTTCCCCGGTCTCCGCCGTGACTTCATCTTTGCCTACAACGATCTGCTCAAGCGTGAATTCTTCGGTGAAAATGCCCTTGACGCTGACAAGGTTGCTGCCATGCAATTGATCGACCGTATCAACCTGCACTACAAGGCTGGTACCGTTGGGGCTTGCATTGACTTCGACACCGTTGAGCGACCGTTCGTTGATCAGATCGATGCCGCTGAGACTTGGGATGCCATCATCGACTGTGCTGATGCCCTTCTTGAGTATGCTGGTGCCATTCCCAAGCAGGAGTCTGATCAGACTCCACAGGATGGTGATCAGGGACTTCCTGACACCGGCGATGACTCTGATGACTCTGATGAGTCCAGCATCGGTGACGATGACGGTGACATCGATGGTGATGATGGTGATGCTGGTGAGCCACTCACCAGTGAGAAGACTGATGATCAGCCAAAGTCTACCACTTCTGGCAGTGACATCTCAGCCACCGATCAGCATGACGATACCACTCCCATCGAGCGGTCTGAGACGCAGCAGAAGTTCGATGAGAACGTGGACCGACTCCGCACCAACTCCGGTGGCGCAGACAAATTCGTCGGTGTGCCTAAGCTTGCTCTCGACAAAGTGATGATCGACTGGACTGAACTCTACGGTACGGGCGAGAAGAGCGTCAACGGACACTACTCCGATGCCAAGACCTCACTCGAAACTCTCGACGAGGTTGACCGCTTCCTTGACGAGTCCCGCAAGACCTGTCGCTCCATGGCTCAGGAGTTCCTCCGCAAGCAGAACGCCGTTGCATTCCGCCGTGCTACCATCGCCAAGACCGGCGTGCTGGACATGCAGAAGATGGTGAACTACAAGTGGTCCGAGGACATCTTCCGCAAGACTACCATCATGCCAGACGGCAAGAACCATGGACTCGTCATCGCAGTGGACTGGTCTCAGAGCATGGATCCCGTGATGAAGGACACCATCCGACAGGCTATCCAGATGGCGATGTTCTGCCGCATGATCAACATTCCTTTCGAGATGTATTCCTTCTCGACCATCGTTCAGGGTCGCAGTTACCGCTCCACCGATTTGCCAGAATTCATCGATCCTGACACAGGCGAAAAGATCGTGGGGACTGACCTGATCATGCGGAACTACCTCTCGTCGCGTATGCCCAAGCAGATGTTCTTCGATGCCTGCAAGCGAGTCGCGATCATGTCTGAGACGTTTGGTTGGAGCGGGCAGGGTATCACTCGACATGATGATCGTCTTGGTGCCACTCCTCTTGATGATGCAATCTACGCTCTGACCAACTGGCTTCCCAAGTATCGGACCGACAACAACATCGAGATCATGAACACCCTGTTCATCTCCGATGGTGCCTCTACCAGTATGCCGCTCAGAGAATCAGAAGTTATCCGTGACGGTCACCGATACTTCCGACCAGATCGGCGTTCCCGATATGGACAACCATCCACGATCCAGGCTCTGGATGTACTTCGCGCCCGAACCGGAACTCGCCTTGTTCAGTTCTTCCTGACCGAGAAGAAGTCGATCAAGAACAGTTGGTGGCTTGGACTGGGTGATGACAGGAAGCAGGAAGAGCGACAGCGAGCCGAGTACAAGAAGAACAAGTGGACCATTGCTCAGGAAAAGCAGGGCTTCGATGAGCGGTTCATCATGTTCGGCAAGAACGCAGTCCAGAATGCCGATGCATTCGAGGAGATGGGGCGCTCTGACGAGGACGGTGTGACCATCACCAAGATCCGCAACAGCTTCGTCAAGGCTATGAAGCAGAGTGGTACCTCCCGTGCCATGCTCAACCGCTTCATCGACATCATCGCATGAAGAAGAAGGCACCCAAATCGAAGCGTGGATCCCAGTGGAACAAGGATGGGGCGGGGCGACAATCGCTCCGCTCCAAGACATGGAGTAGGCAAGATGACAGAGATCCAAAGAGAATCAGACGAGAGTGGAAAAAAGGTCCTGATGGAGATTGAACTCGATGATCACATTGCGAACGGTCTGAATATGATGGTGTTCAAGACACAGACGAGTGGCAGAAAAGATGTCTGGGATGCGCGGCAATGCGTGAAAGAACTGATCAATCGATACCAAGAGGTCCGTTGATAGTAGCCACTTCAGGGTGTGGAACCGAACCGCTCTTCACCAGAGGCTTTATTCGCCCGAGAGAATCCCTGCTCACCACGGCGAACAAACTTCACTGGTGTATGCCCTTCAAGAGACGAGACAAGACCCTCATGTTCAGAGTAATGTTTGTTGCCTTTAGGAGTCAGAGAGAAGTTACTGGCATTGTTACGCAGGGAGTTCGATACTTCATTGGTGACCGAGGTGAGACTGTTATGGGCGTTGAGCATGTTGGTGAAGTGGTGCTCGTTGTCGTTGATAAGATTGGTATGACTCTCCAGTTCCTTTGTCTGAAGCCCACCTGACACCTTCCTCTTCTCCACATGCCCTTGCATGAACGTGCGAAGGCCGTCCACCGATACCTTACCGTCTGTTCTCGCAGAGTTATTTGAGTAGGCTTGAATCATGGTAGAGAACTTCTTGTTCTGAGGTAGACTCTGAGCGAATTCGGCTGTTCCTTCAGAACCCATCGAACGTCGAGCATCGCTCATGTGCTGGTTGATATCGTGGTGTCTGTCTTTCGATAGATTCATGTTCATCTTCTTGTGAACGTGGAGGTTGGGTGTGTGGACTCCTTCACCCTTTAGTTGAGACATATCAGGAACATTCGATGTTCTCGTGATGCTATCTCCTGCAACAGCGAACTGACCGTGGACTGCGATAGAAAGATTGTTGGGATGAGATGTCTTGTATGAGATTGTGTTTGGCGTATGTGTGGAGTCTGAATGTTCTGGGGTGTGTAGAACGTCAGCTTGGAATGCTGTCCCCGGCTTAAGCCCTTTCATCTTCGATGCTCCAGACAGGAGTGGAGATAAAGTATCAATCATATGTTGTTTGCCTGTTCTTGCGATTGAGTCGTGATTATAATGTCGTTCCTTGCCCGACTTATATGAGACGAAATGATCACCACCTCGATCCTTTCCCACAATTACGCTCATGCCGCCATCTGCTTTCAAGGACAGATCATGCCCTTTCGTGATCGAGTTGTTGAACCTCTTAGTTGTGGCATCAACGTGAGCGAACGCACTCTCGTGATTGCCACTTAAGACTAGATCGGACAGGTGTGTGAGGTGACCTGTAGTCTGAACGTCCTCTGTCATATATTGAATATGTTGTGTGAATGTGTGCATGATGACTCTCCTTGTTATTTATGAAAAGACAGCAGGCGGTGATTTCTCACCGCCTGCTATTCTAAAATTTAAAACGTTAATGGTTAGATTCAACCACCACCTAGTGCTGGTGGTATAATTATTGCGGGTTTGGTAGCTGATGTTGGATCTGGGATATCACCAGATGAGAACACCTGCTGAACCTTGGCGAGTGTGGGTTTAGCCAAAGTCTCACCATCTCCCCCACCTTGGTTATCAGTAACCTGCCCGGTGTCAGTTCTGTTCTGAAGTCCAAGTCTAGATTGCTCCTTAGCACTCAATTTAGCTTTGACATCAGCGGCTAGGTTGACTCCGGGGTTACCCTCGAAGACTTCGACGAGTCCCAATGAACTCTTACCAGCTTCGGGTGTCTTTACACCAAGAATGTCGTAAGCCTCAATACCGTGACCAACTCTGTTGCTGTCACCGGAAGCGGAACCACCACTCATCTCACCACCTGATGTAAGCCCAAACACCGCGTGTGGATCATGATATCCGGTAATCCCGAATTGATCATCGATGATTTCCTTTGGCTTCATATCTGCATTATCTATGACGGCTGTCGCATCATTTGAAAGATCGAATACTCCAAATGGTGAGTTTGGAATTCCACCAATCTTACCCGGATATGCAGGATAGAATATATGAGTCGTTTCCATGTTCTTGTGTGAAGTACCACCTGCCATTGGTGTGAAGAACGCAAGGTTTGAGTCACGGAAGGCTTCCGCACTCTGAGTATAAACCGTTGGCATAAAGTAACCGGGAGCCTTATTGAATCCGGGTGCTCCTGCGATATGTCGGACATCACATGGTGATCCAATTGGTCGGAAAGCAAGAGTAACTCCATCCCGATATGGGTCTGTTATGTCAAGATCGGAATTATTCCAGTCGAGCGCGGACATACATCTCTTAAAGGGAATTTCACCGAATGTTGTATCAGTTGTTTTACCAGCAAAGAATTCTTTCATCGAAGCGTTATCCCTGACAATGTGGTTGTTTTCACATCTACTACTGGCGTGATCAAACATATCACCCCAAGTTATCGATCTTGCACCCGAGTAAAGATTCAAACTCTCACCAGTTCCCCATTCACCAAATTCGCTGTTGAATTTATGGTAATCTGGAATCGATCCATTTACCTTACCCTGAAGGGTGTTCGTTAGACGCATGTTCCTGAATAAGTGTGGTCCGGAGAATCCACCAGACTGTCCCATTCCAGTTGCTCCCAAGGTTCCTCCACCGAGAGCGGTGTTACCGGGATATCTTGGCGTGAATGCGGAACCACCAACATACCACTTTGGAATGCTAATGTTGTAAGCGGCATTTCTCATTATATTCCGATCGATAACAAAGTGGTCAATTGAACCATTTATGTTCATGTTTTGTCCGCCTGGAGCGTCATACTGATTATCAACGTGAGCAAAGTCTTGTTGTGGGTAGCAGTATCCATATGCATGTTTTTGACTCGCCTCAAAGTTGATTCCTGCCGAATTGTCTTTGTAACGAGTTGCCTTACCAAAAGAGTGGTGACCAAGCTGATTGTTAGACACTGATACTCTGAGACCAGCCAAAATTCTGTTTCTCATGTGGAAGCCATTTGAGTACTGAACAAGGTCACTGTGGACTTCCTTAGAGTGATATGATCCACTGTAAGCGTGCCAGCAACATGCAATAACGGCACCCGGTGCCATTGGATACATATCACCCTTCTGTAGAATGTGCTCGTTGTGCTTCGCTACTTTAACACCCTTACAGATGTAAGAGGTGCCCCAAGTGGTCGTGTTGAAGACATAAACTCCACCAGGCCATTGCGTCGCGAGTGAGGTGGCTTGTTGTGGTAAAGCCTTCCAGTGTGAAGTATTAGTGAAATCTTGGTACGTGTTACCCTTTGAGAAGTAGCAACCATCCATGTATAGTTTCATGAGAGATATTCTACTAGTACCGTTGAACACTGGTGCGAATCCACCCATCATAAAGTCTGGCTTAAACCACAGATCTTTAAATCTAACATTCAAATCATCAACTCTGGCTCCACCATTGAAGTTCATGAGGGTGCCAGCGCCATCGACATAGCTTTCTGGGTTACCACCAGAGTGACCTCTCATTTGTACGAATTGAGTTCCATCCGTTGCGGTGGGGGTGTTCGATAAACCAACGATGTCAATTACCTTTTCGACGGCAAGAGCAGTTGCTACTCCACCAGTCGCTGAGTTTGACCATATAAGACGATTTTCCGCTGCTTGAGATCCATTGACAGTACCAAAGTTTGCTCGTGGCCACTGGTGAATACCACCAGATACACCAGAACCAGATGGTGACTTGAGGAAGACTTTCATGTCTGCGTTTTCTTTACACTTGGCGGCAGTTGTCCACTCACCTTCAAATACATTCTGAAGTGTTCTGTATGGTTGTGTTAAACCACCCGTTTCGGTACCTACAAATCCGGGATCGACGTACCAAACTTTTCTAGCTGTATTGGTGTTGAAGTAGAAACCTTCAGCAGCGATGCCAGGGCCCTGTGGGTTGTGCCCTCTGTAACCTGCACCACCAGAGAGAAGTTCTTCCTGAATGGTATTTGGGGTAATATGTCGAGAAATCGTTATATCACCAGCACCAGTTTTACCGGTGTGGTCGAATGTAGTACCGCGTTGCACTACTCCGTCACCGTCAGTGTAGAAGGCTTCGGTTCTACCCTCTAGTCGAACAATCTTACCGGCGCTCTTTGGATATACAACTGCACGAACTTCATTGTAACCATTTGTCATAGTTTTCGCTGGAATTTTCGCGTAGTATTCATTATGCTTAGTTCCCCACGTGGGGTGTGGAACGGGGCAACCTTTACTATTTACATCAAGAGTTAAGCCACCATTAAGTTGGAATTGAACTTTGTCAATGTCATTGATGTGGTGAGCCTGTAGTGTGACATAGAAATCATCTTCATATGTAAGATATGGTTGTGTTGACCAAGCAACAATTGGTGATGCGGTGTAACCCCTAGCACCAGAAGTTCCAACGAAACCTAAATCAACGCTGTCTCCCGTACCATCACTTAAGAATCCAGTACCAGCGATTAGCTGGTTCTGGTTCAACGCTCTTTGTCCAGGTCCACCAGCAGCAGCACCGTAACCAGCAGATGCACTACTTGCTGCGTCGGCAGCATCTGCGGCATTTGAACTTGTACTACGACTTTCTAGAGCTTCAATTAATGAGAATTGCAAATTCTGCAATTCGACATCAGTTATCTTAGCTCCAGTATTCACGTCTTCCCACATCTGCGACTCACCAAGCCATCCGAATACTCTACCATCGTCGAGGTGAATTCTTCTGGAAAATCTATTGTGATCTATTGTTGACTTTGCAGGCAAATGCTCATTAATTTTCTTGTCGTTGTTGGCGCCCATTATGGATTTCCTTCTTAATATAGTTTGTTTTGGGTGTACACATAGAGTATTTATAAATAATTATGAGTTTAGATTACACCACCAAATAAAGGATCGATTATGTCTGATAAAACAACCGAGAACAAACAACAGAAATCACGATTTGGTCAAGTTATATCAGAAAATGTAGCTTTATCTTCCGCAGAACAGAGGCGAATAGACGATGAGATGAAAAAGATGAACGACAATATCGCACGGGAGGTTGAAAGAAGATCAAGAAGTCGCTTTACTGGAATAGATCCTACCAGTGATCGATATCGAGGAAGAAGAAACGAAGCAGGTGTTCGGTCCAATCCAGACTTCGATCCGACTGCACCCGGCGCACAGGATGCAATTCGCAGAGCACAAGTACGTGATAACTTTGCTCAAGGTCGTGCTCCACAATATGGAGATCCCACACACCCATCAAGGACAGGTACTCGTGGAAGCACCTATACTGATATCGCGCAAGACAGACGAGGGGTGATTAATCCCGATCGGGAAACAGCTATTCAGGATATTATGAAAAGTGCACCAGAAGGTAGTGCAGAGCACACAAGGCTCATGGGTCTGGACGATGCAGGCTTACAAAGTGCAATTGATCAGAGAATTTCCGCAAACAACAAGGCTCAAATGGATCGTGTCAAAGCAGACCGAGAATATAGAGAAATGGAGCAGTTTGGATATCAACCAAGCAATGCCGCTGGTGGTGGACCACCAGATCCAGCTTCAACTCAGAGGTATAGAGAAAGATCGCAGGAATACCAAGATAGACAGAGGACCGCATTTGCCGACTATAAATCTGGTGATGCTGGAGACGGAATGAGTCAACGAGACATTTTCAATCAGGACATCGCTGCACTGAATAACCAGAGGCGGAGTGCCGGTTCTAGAGAAGACAGAATTGCCATCAATGCGAAAATTCAAGCAAGAAGACAACAAGATCGCATAGCGAGAAGAAACATGAGAAGAGATGCTGCTGGTGGTAAATCCAGAGATGAATTTATGCAAAATGAAAATCATTTTCCCACATCTCCATCAGAATTTGTTAAAATGTTACGTGAACAATCCAACTAAAAGGAAATTATATTATGCCGACTTATGATTACAAATGCAGTGCATGTGAAAACTTATGGGAAGAATTCAGTTTAATTAACGACAGAGATCAACCCACAAATAATCCTTGTCCAGAATGTGGTAAAGAAGAAGTTACTCGTGAAGTGACTGGTTATGGTATATGCGTCGATACCAATATCACACCAAACAAGAAAACTGGTGGTCAGTGGAATGAACTGATGCAGAAAATGAATAAAACTTTATCGAAGGATGCCCAAGCAGGGCTTGATCGTGCAAGCAGTAGATCTGGTCAGCGTTGGTCAGGATAACGAGTATATATAAGTTGACCTTTTAGTTCATGATGAAATTTATGGGAATGTTTAGTTAATGTCAACACAAAGAAATTGTTGCTGCGATAGCGTAAGACCAGATGTCCCAAAACAAGCTGCCTGTTTGGGTGGTGATAAATTTTTCGTTCGTCAAGGTGATGTACCACACTCCGAGAATAATCCCAGTAGATATTATCCACCGAACTATGGAACACCCTCCAATCTTTCAGATCCTAACGATATGAAAACAAACAACGGAAACTCGTGTATGTTATGCACGAATACTTTAGTTCAGAAAAATTCTAACTTTCCATTTTCACTCTGGGGAACAATGGTCGTCATACCAGGCGGTGCGTTGGGGTTACAAGATCCAACCGATGACAGCGTTGGTGATGCTCCTCGCATCAAAGGTGATCACCTAGCAGCACTTGATCTATATTATGGGGCACTTCCACCTAGTGAAAATGAAAGACTCAACCTGCGAGAAGGTCTACTAGATCCAATTCACTCAACATATAATTTCAATAGAGTTATCTCCCTAAACCCATCGGACGCAGAAAACCCAACAATTGACTTCCCAATTCAAGAAGATCAATTGCCGTTTAAAAATTCATACCTGAAAAAACTTGAACAGTATAAACAGCAAAAAAGATATCACGTATTTAATGTCAAAAAGAAAAAGAGAAAACTAAAACTCAATAAATCATTTGGCATGAGCCTTAAGCTTCGAGTACCATACTTCACAGCAGACAAAGAAGATCAACTTCACGTAGGTGTAAAATCCGACTATGCAGTATTAGATTATCTTGATCACAACAACAGTCTTATTTTTCTTTTCAAATCAAAAGAAAAAAGAGACGAATTTGCATTGACAACAGATTATATTGATATAAGATGTATTGACTCGGATAGATCACAATATCGATCGAGAGAGTTATCTCCTGTCATGTTCAAAGATACTGTACATGGTATGATGGTGAGGTTTAATGGTAAACAAGACGGTAGCCCTCAAAATGAAAGAGAAATAACCAAAACAACCACAAATGAACGGCTACAAATTGTGTTGTGGGGATATGAAGGAAATTCAGATCCCGATATCCCCGTTAATATTATCGGTGCCGAAATATATGTAAATCGTTCAGCGTTATTGAAAGAGACTCCTCCAATAACAAACGAATTAATTGAAATTATCAATCCTGATTGGACAGAGCAAATTAATAAAATTGCCGATAATTTTGAAGATGATGATATACCCGATGAACGAGTTTCTGTTGGAGATGGTGGAACACCCGGCACCGAAGCTGCCTGGCTATGTTGCTGTAATGGCGACGAAGCATGTGGTAAATTTGTTCCAAGCAGCCCGGGATGTTTACAGGGAGGTAATCAGACGCAGGAAGAAAGAGAAGAATGCTGTAAAAATGTAACACCCTCTGTTGGTCAAGGTGGTAACCCAGTCGGTGGTGGTAATGCACCATGCGTACCAATATTGGCACTCGATACTTGCCCATATCGAATATGTTGCGATTTCAATTACGACAGTCAGACTATTATATGTGATTGTATTAATACAGATACCGATACTTGCGATGGAAGTTTAAGTCTTAATAGGGCATGTGGTAAATGTGGTTCTGAAATAACTGGTGCGTGTTGTTTACCAGACGGAAGTTGTGAGGAAAAAACAGCGGACGAATGTGCCGCTGTTGGTGGAACCTTATTCGAGGGAACATGTGCAGAACTCGAAGCAAGTGGTGATTGTGTGCAAATGGGGGCTTGTTGTTTCTGTGATGGTACATGTACTGACAACACAACACAACAAGTATGTGAAGACAATAACGGAACTTTCAGTAGTGGAGAGAGTTGCGCTGGTCTCAACTCAGATCCTACAACTGCATGTATAGCCATAGGTGCCTGCTGTGTAAAACGGAATGATGGTGTATCAAATTCATGTTCACAAGATACGACTGAACAAGCCTGTGATGCGCTGGCCGCGAATGATCCGGGGGTGGAGGATACATCATGGAATAAGTGTGGTCTCTGCCCTGGCTCCAGTGGTGGGGACGGTGACATAGTAGATTGCGAAGGAGACGGTAATGTCGGTGAACCCGATCCCGGTGGTGGTGTCGGTACAAACACGGAGAACTCCGGAGTTGGCTCATTCAACCAGACGGAATCTGCTGAATCGACTAACACGACTAACACGACTAACTCGGGTGATGGAACCGATGGAACCATTGACATTGGTGATACGAACGACTCCAGTGATCCTGTTCTAGATGTTGATCCCGCTGATGACGGGACTCCGTGGCCAAATGATGAAAGTTTCGATTCGACGCACAACCAGTTTGAAACTGGCGTACCCGACAATAGTGGCGTACCCGACAATAGTGGCGATGACGGTGGAGTCGATGTCGATGTTTCCGGTGGTTCCAATGCTTATTATATGAACATAAAGACTACTTACCAAGAGGGTCAACCAATCTACACAATGTTCCACCACATCGTAGATTATTGGTACTTTGATTGGGGAAGATCTCTCCATGGTGAAGGTCCTGATCTGTCCACACCCGAAGGTTTCTATGGAATTGGCAAGGGTAAATCACAGTACGGACAGGACCATATATTCACTCCTCAGATTGATCATGATCATTTTGTGCCTGGTTGGAGTGAAAATGTACCATTTAAATATCCGGGGGCGCCGAATTTTGGGCCAGGTCAAATGGTACCGAAATTTGATGGTCCAAGTGCATTATATGGCATTGACGATCAGCTTGATGGTCAAACAGATCAGAATGGAATATTTAATCCAGTAGATTCTGTAGACATAAGCCGTGAGGATTACCTCAGTTGTAGATTCGGTATATCAAATGTAGATTTAATTTGTCATCCAAACAAAGATCGCGGAATGGATGCTAGAAGTGTATGGTCAAACTCTGGTAATAATCCGATCAATGAATGGGGAAATGCTAATCTTGGAGAAGCTTCGATACCCCTACCCGGTGGTCAGCAACCAACCACAACGATACCCGACTTGTTGCGCTCGGCATCGTCAGCCAACAACAGCGGATGTTCGCCATTCTCGCGTTGTCCACACACCTTACACACAAATTTGTCTGGGTATTATGGTCACCCTGCTGAGGGGGTCGCGGAAAATGGGACGTTTGATGTTCCCGCTAATCAGGGAGGAAGTAATGCTTATACCATGTGGAATCCGGGCCCGGCGACCGCCAACCAGCGAAAATGGGCTTTTGAAACTAGATGGTTGTGGCAAGGCAATGGAATACATTCTATATGTCCAAAACAGAGTAACTGTCTAGCCCAAGGCGCACCGTATAACAAAACTCCATATCAATCTAGCACGAACGCGAGTACCTATGGCACACGAGGAAAAAGTGGGCTGAGTGATTGGCAAGTAACTACCATGGCAGCAGATCAAGACAGTAGATGGCTTCTTGACATTATGTCATACGCTGATGCTAAACCGGTATTCTGGAGTCCATTCCACAATAAAAAAGCAAATCTGTATGATTGCCTCGTAGGTGTCATGCATAAAATGCGTGTATTTGTACGTGGAGATTTCTGGACAGAATCACTAACTGGTCCATTCCAAACTTGCCCAGATGATCCATTTGGTGTTTGTTTTGAGGGTGAGGGTGCGAGTTTATCCAAATTAAAACCACACACATTCTACCCACCCCTTGTAAATTCAAAAATGCAAGCATCTGCTGATGGGTGTCAAACATGTTTCTCCAATAACCAAGATCCAACTTGCCCATATAAAGACTACACTAAGTATTGTACGACACCGAAATACTGGATTTATAAATGTGCTGGTGTACCTATATTTGACTTTGAATTATGGGGGTTGATGTTAGAAGGAAAACTAAACATAGGTGATCTAAGTATACTGAGAAAGCCACCCCACCTAAACTTTAGGTATAGTGAGAACTTGGACGAACTGGACCGCTTGCAAGCTTTGCGTTCAATAGGTGCCGACATACAAGATATTGGTGAAAAACTTAATGATGCAGGAATCTTAGACATACGTGACTGGAGAGAAGAACAGCGTCTAATGTATAGAACGTGGGATCAGTTCTTAGACAAGGGTCGTCCAACGTTAGATCAAGAAAATGCTGGACCATATGCTGGCTTCAATGGGGATGGATCTAGAATACCCGGAGTAGTGTGGGGAGATGCTTGTTGTCATGTTACTGATGATGAAGGCACACGATGTGATCCTGAAATAGATAGTCGATTTGCGTGTACTGAAGACAATATGCAATGGAAGGGTAGAACAAATCTATCAGACCCCCCCATTACGGAAGATTTAAAAAGAAGTGAATTACTACCAATCAGAAAAAGATCAGTCGTCTTTATAAAGGATGAGGATGATATTGATTTCGATCCAACAGACAAAATAGGTCTACACTACGTCACTCGGGATCAGTACGAGGATGGTTTACGTTCACTTGCTTCTAATGGGGAAGTGGATTCATCATATTATGATCCAACGGATCTACGTGGTGCCTTTTTGGGAAGTCCCCAGAATCCGGGTCCATTTGCTCGAAATCCTGTAAAGCTTGCGGGTAAATATGGAAGTGCTACTGGAATCCAACCACTAACACCAGATCTTATCAATAAATTTACTGCTTTAGAAAGTCCAAATCTTGTTCTTTCTGGTGAAATGGGATATTACAACCCAGATCGATACAACAAAAATCCACTTCGTCAAGGTCTTTCACCAAGACAGATTGTAGATACAAATGGATATTGTGGAGGCACCACGGTCACGAACCCTGAAGACGGTGTCGTCAACCCGACTCTAGGTGCGACTGTACCCGGAACTAGAAGAAGAGAAAATGATCCCAGATGGTTACCTTATCCCAATGAAAACGATTATTATGATATTGCAGGTGCCCTTGATAGAAATGAGACAGAGTTAGAAGCAGGGATCATTACCGAAGAGGAATACCTAGCAGAAAAAGAACGACTAGAAGAGATACTTGAAGAGCAAAAAAATCTAATACGATATTATAAAATATATCTCGCCAACAATCCAATATATCTACATGCTAGACCTGGAGGTTGGTCTCATGTTCCGATCACCCGACCAACCGAATTTGGTCTTATTGGATCAATACAACCATGGGATTTACTGAAGAAAAATAAAGGTGGTCCATACGCACTCCTTGATTTCTATGGATTTGAAAATGCTCCATGTTGGACCCACGGAGGCTCTGCCAACGGTCAGGGTGTTTTTCCCAGCGTAGCATATCCATATGGAACTCAGATGGTATATTTTCAAATTTACGAGAGTTCATTCACCGGTGTTCCAATAGTTTTACCCAGAGCAAACACCCGGAATCCTAGCGTTGGTGGTTGGAGTGATCCAAATATAGACTGCAAAGGTCCGAACTGTGGTGTAAATCCCAGTGAACCATGTCAACCACCAAACTTTGGGGCCCCATGTAATCAATGGATGGATCAACCTCAAATTGGTGTAGGTCCGGGTGGTTGCATAAATAGCTTAAGCGAAGATGGTTTGTGCAATTCATTAGTAGTCACAGGAAATAATCATGGTCTTCGAATTCGAGAGAAGGTATCATACCAAAATGGAATATGTCCACAAGAACCACTCGGATGTCAAAAGATCGTAAGAATTGATGAATACTGGAGATCATATTATCAAGAAACTCTAGTATTCCCGTTTGACTACAATTGTGTTCCCAGTGATCTACGATTATCACCGCGCCCCACAGAAGTACCAGAACCTGCTCCTGGCGGCGAATCGGACGGCGAACCGGAATTGGGAGAAGAATATAGTATACCTGATCCAGCATTTCCAGATCGAGGTGATTTTAATGCGGAGAACATAGTTGGTTGTATAGAAAGAGTTGGAGGAATCTATGACGATTTAATTCCCAGACCAAACAACATGCAGCCGGAACACGATAAGGTTTCTTATGGTGCAAAACTTCGAGAAAATACTCATGTATGTGGTGATGATCCGTGTTCATGTGCCGGCTCGGGAGGTGGACATGCTCCTTGTAATCCTTCTCAATCTTGCCCCGGGCCCGACTGCCCGTCGTTCTGTGGTTGCTGTTGTGACAGGGTTGAATGTGAAACTTGTCGGCAATGCGGTGAGGTAGATGCTAGTGGTATTATAGAGTATGGTATAGAGACTGGTGGTCCAGATAAAGCTTTTCAGAGAGCACCACAGGGTTGGTATGTTCCTTATATTGTACAGTATAGTTGGAGTGAAACTCCAGTATTCGATCCACCTGAATTAGAAAGCGAGGGTTGTGGTTCAGGTGGATACATATGCAAACGTATAGCAGACCCAAGTAATATAAAACCAGCCCCAGTGGTATTCGGGTGGGGCGCGAAGATAACATATTTCCCAATCCTTCAGATCGAACCAAGATTCAATAGTGGTGTGTGTAGATTATCTCGCCACTGTCCATTTTCTATTGCAAAAAGTGGTTTCTCCTCTCTTAAATTAGATCAATCTTTGCCATATGGAAGTTCGTGGTATAGATGCGGGGATGCAATCGATGGTCCACCAACACCCCACGATTGTTATGATGATGACAATCTCCCACCACGAGTTGATCTGGAAATTAAAACACTCAAGAGAGTAAAAACTGATGTTAATAGCAGAACATTATTCCTAGATGAATTAGACTCTGGCAACTCAAACATAGGATATCCAAGTGCATACGTCAATCCCACCGAGGATGAAGATGCAGAAGATGTCGAATTTTACTGTTCGGTCAAACGATCAGATGAAGAATTCGAAGAAACTGGTATTGTGACCGACATACCGTTGCTACACTGGACATCTACCAGTCTCGGTGGATTTAGAGAAATTAGATTCACTAATATAATCAATCCAATGGAAAAGCATATTCGTAATGCTGCCAAAATTTTAGATCCGGAAGATGTTAGAGAGATTTATGGATCACCCATAGGATGGAGAACATTTAAGGATTTAGAATTACACAAATCGGGATTTCCGCCAAATCAGATTGTTGGTGGTCCACCAGAATATCCCGGTTGGTCTCCACCAGAGTTACCATCCCCCGTTCCCGCCGATCAAAGAAGTGATCATGGATCACCGAATGCATCTGGTGCTCAGGACGCTTCATCACCATATAGATTCTTTGAATTAAATCACGACGAAGGTAGAAAGGTGGGTGCAATCATTCCATTCGGTGGATGGTTTGGTGGTGGTAGGTTCCTTGAGCCAGACACCTACCCTTCCAGTGAGATTCAGTTAGATCCTGATACGTCTCCACCATTCAGACCAAAAAATCTAAATGAAAAGGTACGTGGTGATTCGTATACTAGTGATGTTGCATATATTCACTGGTATGAAGCCTTTGATAATTCCGATTTCGGAACCGATCCATGTCTACAATGTGATGCAGACGGTGAACCTGAAAATTGTTTGGTACAGCCAGGAGAAATTTGTCCAACTCCAGTTAATCCAGCCCGAGGTGTTATGGCTGGTCTACCATATTATCGCTATGATAATCAAGTGAATCCTGACGGAGGAGGAGGCGCGCCCTACGACAGAAAAAATAGAGACTTGTATGTCAACTATGGACCACCGGGATCCCTACCGGGCTATGCTAGTAACGGACGGGACGATTATATAGGAGTAAATAATCGACTAGAGGCAGGAGTTGCAGACGAAATAAATCGCGAAGATCTTGCCGATCGCGAATTTAGAAATGAGACTGTTTTAGGAACGGTGATGTTTATTTTCGATGATTTTGAAGACATGTATACCGCAGCGGTAACAAATAAAATGAGTAAAATGAGTTTACGTATTGATCCCGATTCATGCGAGACTAGTGATTGCTCGGATTGGCCTCTTCGTGGTAGATACGAATTAACCAATCCAGCATTCATATTTGATCCAGCAGTATCTCCACCCTGCGAAGGAAGAAGCAATATACCACTCGTGACTTATAGTGGAAGAGGTTTGCAGGGTGATAGATACAATGATGTTGGATATTACGTCTGGGGCAATATCTTCTGTGATTCGACATCAGATGCGTGTATTGATGATAATCAGGAAGATATTAATATCCCCGGTGAAAAATATTTTCCGAATGCCCTAGCATATGATTTGACTATGCTTCCACCCGATGCATACACGGATCAAGAAGATTATACCACAAATGGACCCGGCAGTAATCCTATAAGATCGGTTTCTGCACCTCATTACGATGAAAATGGTGACATGTTATATGATTCATGTGTAGATTCACCTCACATTGAAGACGGTCAAGATGGTTGTTTTGACCCATGGTGTTCTCGGGTTGATCCAGCCGGCAACGATCTGAATTGCTCCAATGACCCTTCTGACTCTACTATATGTGAAACCGCCCCAGACGAATTTAAGGACTCATGTGCATGTGTTGGATTTAGAAATTGTCTCGAAGCATTCTATGCGAAATTGCACACGACACTTTCCAAGGATAATACAGTTAAAATTCTATTAGAGCCGCCTGCATGTGCATTATATGGTGGTGCAGATCCGGGCGGACTAAGACCAATATGTAACTGTACTGATAATGAAGAAGAGTTAGGGCGTTGCACACAAGCTGATGATCCAAATTTACCTGCCCCCGGATCTCTAATAGATGACTACTCAGAGACTGGATCAGGCTCACGACCAACAAGTGCCGAGTGTTGTGCAGCATTCTCATCAAATCCACTTTTTGCTTACTGCAATGATGCTAGGTTTGGTGGATGGGATCAAAATTGCTCTGACGGATTTGCGGCCTATCTAAATTCCCCTGATGTTTCTCCATACTGTACTAATCTTAGCTGTAGCACTGGCGTTGGATCTTGCTGTACCGCGCATAATACACCATTCTGTGACACACCATCATGTTGTGGAGCGGTATGTGACATTGATCCCAATTGTTGTGAGTTTGGATGGGATGAGACATGTGCTGAGTGGGCGAGAAACCCAATCCTCAACGAGCCTGGTCCAAATGGTGAAGATCCACCCTGTGCATGTGAACAAGCTACTGGTGCATGTTGCCCTCCACCAATAGATGAAAATGATGGAGGAGATCCGACTCAACCACCCGTAATACCACCGTCATGCCAGGAAGGTCGGACAATTGAAGAATGTGCAGAAAAAACGTACCAATGGCAACAAGCTGGAAACGAAGGATTCTTCACATGGCAAGAAAACGCTGGATGTTGTGTTTGTAATGGAGAGTGTGACGAGCCAAGAGGAGCCTGTTGCTATGGAGACGATGGGCAATGTCAACCAGATCTTACTTTCACTGAGTGCGTTGAAAGTGGGGGTAATTATGCAGGAAACTTTACGAATTGTTTAGCGTGTGTTGACGGACCCGGTGGTGGAGTTGGACCTGGTGATGGACCCGGTGGTGCGCCTGGATTTGGTAGTGGATTTTAAACAGATAAATACTTGAGATGATTTTAGTTTTTTTGATATATTTACCATATGGAGATTTAAAATGTCTGAGACGAGACCAAAAACATACACTCTAAACAAAGAGTTTGATCTATACAGTGCATACACTAATTATGAAAGTAATTATAAAACAAACTGGCCAGAAAAAGATACTCCAGAAAAATTAGAATATCTGAAAAGACTACAAGAAGAGGGATTCAAGCCAATCCACGAAAATGCTGCTATGGAACAAACTCTCGAAGCTTTCAAAAAGAGATACGACGAACAAGTTAAAGATGGAACGTTAAACGATATCCCAATATCGAAAGCTATATCAAAACCTATAGTTAACAAGCAAAATAGAGATAGCTCTGGTGCAGTTGTAGAAAAAAATCCAATAAAACAACAGATAAACATACAAAAACCAAAACAACAAGTCAAACAACCGGAAGTTATGACAAAGGAAGAACAGAAAACAAAGTTCTCTGTTAAAAACGTGGTTAATTATCTGAAAGCAGAGCAGTCCCTTGCCACACAAGGACCAGTTTCTCTTACTGTCTTCGAGGAAAGAAAAGCTATATGTGGAGAATGCCCCCACAGAAAGACTCACGAACAGATTCCAGATGAACTTGGATTCTGTACTAAGTGTGGCTGTGGTGCCAACCCACGGGCAAGACTGACAAACAAGATTAAAATGCCTCAGACTTCTTGTCCATTAGACAAATGGGGCACATCAACGGGCATATATAAAGGTGTAGCAGGTAAACTGAAATATAAGCTAACTCCCAAGTCAAAGCGGGAAAAGTTGGATTATACATAATATAAAAGGAGAGTCCATATGGCAGGTTATGATCAGTACAAAAGTGCAGCAGCATTACCCCAAACATTCCCGGTTACAAAAGCATCGTTCGTTGGTCCCAACAAAGGAGTCTATATTACCTTTATTGGTGCGACCGCTGACGGAGGAAACGCTCATAATGGAGGTGCAGGAATTACCTTTACTACAGTATCAAACCAAGAAATTGGTCTTGTAGGTTTCTGCGGCGCTACAGCTTCTGCCAATCTTCCGTACATATTCCCGGTGGCGATTCGCAATTACACGAGTCTGAATACCGATAATAAAATTTACCTTCTCCATTAGAGAAATTACTAAATGCAATCATTCCTAAATTTTTTAGTAGAACAAGAGACCGATCCCTCCATTGTTGGTCCAATGATCACTACTCGTGATTATGCTGACAGGATGATGAAACAAGGTGCAAAATTTCTCAAGTACGGAAGAGAAAAAGGTAAACCAGGCTACGATCCAAAGTATGATTATGGTGGTGCAGGAGACGTTCCGCGTGACTCAGGTGCATACGGAAGAGTCATGCAAGGTGTTGTCAGGGGAATGATGCGTGACGAAAAAATTGGGGAAGATCAACTAGATGATCCTACAAAAAGGGAACAACTCATCACAAGATATCGTGGAGAGAGTCGAGATAACGATTCCCGATATTTCGATGTAATCGATAAAAATTACAAGTCAGGTGGAAAAAACTGTGTAGGTTCTTTCTGTGATGCGATCATAAAGGCAGAAACAGGATCATTCAAAGATCCTTTCATACGAACAGTAGGTGTACCCGGATCTTCATCCACTGCATATGGTCCCGGTCAAATAACTCTTTCGGATAAAAAAGGCACATTACCAGACATGGTAAGGCGACATCCAGATCTATTCTCAGATGAAGATCCACGACATGTCCCAGGCGAAGAGTACTCGGATTCAGCTCCGGCTAAAGCCCCGACTGACAGCAGAAAAGAACGTTACGAATATACCGATGATCAGGGAAGAACACAAACTCGTGATCCATTTAAATCCTTCCCTAAACCAACTACACCAGAACCAAAGAAACAAAAATATCCCCTTACCACCGCTGGTAATATAGGGTTTATACCAAACAAATAGCGCCTTGGGCATCGCTACCTAGGACCGCGCTTAAACCCCCACCATTAAACAGAGAGTGATCCGTCTTTGGTGGGGGTTGTTTTATATATACTGTGTACCATTATAAGGAATATTGTATGTCGCTAGAGAAAGATATTGTAGCACTTCATGAATCAATCGGTGGAAGTGGTAAATTTCCAACTAGTGGATTTAAATTAGATCCCGAAACTGGATTCGCAAAATCCAGACAAGGTTCAAACACTGTCCCAAATCCAGCGTCAATGGCAGATGTTACACCAGCAGGTTATGAAAAGCATAACATTCTTGGTAAAGAAGTTAGAGTTCCATACTTTGATAATCAAAAGATGCACGGGCGTGGTTCTGGTGATCCTATCGGTAAAGGTACTGGTGATCGCAGTTACTATGACATAATTTCTTCTTTCATCGAAAAGATGATTGGAATTGAGGGTGATGCTGAAGGTGATGAGAATACCACTACAGATCCTGATTCCGTATCCGCAGAAGAAAGAGAAAGAAAAAGAAATATTAAAAATCCCGACAATCCAATAAATAAAGGTACGAGAGAACTTGAGTATAAGGGTTACTCGGCCTTGGAAAGTGTTAGACATAACGAAATAAAAAATACCATTCTAGAAAATAAAAGTGGTATTATGAAAGGTATCGGTAGTTTTGCATTACAGACCGCTGCTCTCAGTGCGCTACAATCCCTACTAGGCATGTCGGATAGTGAAGCGCAGTCTTTTATGGGTAAAAAAACCGTCACCTCTCCGCGTGGTCCAGAAGAAGTTCTCGCAAAGACAAGAAAACAAAAGTCTATCTCTGGTGGTGAACTTGCTCAAGAAGGACCAAGATCAAAGAGAATTAAAAAGAAAATTAAGGGAACACTTGAGTCCAGAAGATCAAAAGAAAGAGCAATGAAGAAATGAATCGATTTCAAAAATATCGTGAAATAATGGAACGACAAGATGAGTATGGGTATACTGACGATCAGGGCAGACAGCAAACTCGAAATCCCTTTGCTATGTACCCGGATCCACAGTCTATAAAGAATCCCACGGATCAACCCAACGCAGTAAATCCAAGCTCAACTGCTACCGATAGAATGACTCCAGACATGCAGCAGAGCATGATGAACAAGTTCCTATCCTCAAAAGGTGTAGAGTTAACCACCGATTATGATGCTAGACAACTTGCTCTCACGGGAGCGGGTATGACTCCAGCGGTTGGTGCTCCAGCCGATTTTGCTGCATTTGTTGATTCTCTTGTGAATCTAAAACTTGGTGATGCTGGTATGAATCTTGCTGCTATGGTTCCTGGCGCCGGGCAAGCCGCTGGTGGAATAAAACTTTCAGCGGCAGCAGCACCACTACTTGCGACAATAAAAAGAGCACCCGGTCGTGTAGATGATGCAGCAGATTTAACTAAAACACGCCGCGCTGGTCGCAACTATGACTCACCAACTACACCATCTGCATCTCCTCGCAATCCAGACGCTCCCGGTCAACAAAAGATGCCCGGATTCGGTACGAGTAGAATGACACCACAAGATAGAGCTAGAATTTCAAGAGGTACGGCTGAATACGATAAATTAACTGATACAAAAACATTGGATGCAGTCCTGAAAGATATATTCCCTGCTAAACCTAAACCAGCAACTCAAACCGCTCTGAGAATGGATCCTGTAAAACGGGCTGTGACTCGTGCAGTACCACGGGTTACTCCCCTAGTTGCTCCCGAAACCGCAATTGCACCTGAAACTGCTACTAGCCCTGCACCATCTTCTACTTCTACTAGCACTGCTACTAGCACTACTACTTCAACTAGCCCTGCTCCATCACCACAAAGAACACCAGTAATGCCACGCACTGGTCAAGAATCAGATGTTGAACCGACAATTCGTAGGGATAATCAAGATATGATTCCCCCCGATACGAAAAAGGATAAAAAGTCTCGAACTGGCAATACTAGATTAGTTTCTCCAAGAGGGTTCCGTGAGGGAATAATGGATATAAACTTTGGCTCTCAAGTAGCTCCAATACTAAACGAAAATAAAAAACTAAGTGATTTAATGGATAAGATGCCCAAAGGAAAAGCAGCCACCACAGGTGCAATTTTAGCTGCTATACTTGGACTTTCGGCTGCTGCTGGTTTTGGTCAACGAAATCGTGGTGGTGGAGGTTCTGGAGTATCAGACGTAATCAGCACACTAGGTGATGCAAGTCTGATTGCAGGAGTAGGTGGTTTAGATAAATTAAAATCACTGAGTGGATTTGATCCTAAAATTATGCCCAAAGTCGCAGGAATCGACGCAGTAACTTCGAGGTAACCTAAATGACAATAAACAAAAAAAATCTAAATGAATTTGTCAAACCAACAATCACAGCCGCAAATGATGCAAAAGAGGAACTGGGAGATTACCTACTTTCTACCTCAGTTTCAGATCGAGCGAAAAAATCAGGCCAATTAAGTCAGTATTACAAAAGAGGTCTCGAAGCAGCTCTAGCTAAACGAGCTACATCTCTGTATGGATCACGCGGTGCAGTTCGGGGTGCTCAAGGTCTTGGACTCGCAGGCGCTGTAGCTGCTCAATTCATGGGTAAAAAGGGCAAGACTAAAAAGATTACTGCTGCGAAAGTCGCCGGTAAGGGGCTTGCTGGTGGTATCTTAGGATCTGTCATCGGTGCTGGTATTGGAACGTATGATCCAGAAACAGGAATGGCTGTTGGTCCTGGCGCCGCTGCTTTTGCACTCGCTGGTTTGGGGAGACGAGGATTATCAGCTCGATCAGCGAGTAGAGCCGGAAAGAAATCAGCTATGGCATCTGGCTTCAAATATAAAGGAACCGGATCTAAGGCTACAGAAATTAGTCAAAAATCATCCGCCAAATATGCAGGCGCTGCGGGTTCTATCGCAGCAGTTCTTGCTGGTAAGTTCTACGGATACCATTCGGATAGATTTGAAAAGGCAAAACAAGGGCAAACTGATCCATATCTTGGAAGAGTAACATCGTCCCCCGGAATCCCCGGATATAATCGTTGAGATTATTATAACGTATACATATAAAGTAATCCTAAACTCATAGATCCCCCAAAGGAAAAAACCATGTTTTCAGATAAAGCAACCAAGGACTTAGCAAAGACCGCATTCCAAATAATGACAAAGCACACCGAAGAGCGAGAGACGGCTCCACAAGAAGATTTAAGTGAATCAACTCAGATTGACGAAGTAAATAATTTAGCTGAACTCATTGACTCGCTATTGATCGAAGGAATTGCACAATATATCGGCTTATTCGAAGAGGAAGTAAAGAGAGAACTCAACGAAGAAGAAATCACCGAAATGACAAACAACATCATGGAAGAAATTGAACAGATGAGTGATGAGCAAAAGATTCAACTAGGCGAATCGCTCATTGAAGCTCACAGAAATTCATTGACTGAAGACTGAATTCTGTTATAATTACATTATGCAATTCAACCATGTGACACAATCTAAGATCTTAGAAGATATATCTGCTGTTACTACCGATAATGGCAGATATTATCTTTCACCCACCGGTAAAAATCTACCCAGCGTAACTACTGTTACGGGTTGGAAAAAGTCCAGATTCTTTGCGAAGTGGAGGAGAGATAACCCAAAAGAAGCTAAACGAGTTACTGTAAGAGGAAATGAGTTCCATGCTCTTATAGAAAAGTATTTGTATAATAATCTAAATCTGTGTGATGAGATCATGGACATAGACAAAGATCTACTGACTTTGTTTAATCAATTGAAACCAGAACTGGACAAGATAGATAACATCAGAGGTCTAGAAAGCGGTCTATACAGTGACACAGTAGGTCTAGCTGGTAGAGCAGACTGTGTTGCTGAATATGATGGACAGTTATCGATTATTGACTTCAAGGGATCAACGAGAACAAAACGTCTTCGAGATATTGATAACTATTACCTACAAGCAACTGCATACGCTTTGATGTGGCAGGATATCTACGGAGAGGAAATACCATACTTCAACATACTAATTAGTTGTGAAGATGGTAATTCTCAGGTATTTACTGGTAGAACTATGGATTATACTAAAAAACTACATGCAACGATACGAGAATACCATGAAGAACACACAAATCTCTTCTCACATTGAAGCTTCTGCTTTTGGTAGAGCTTCACTTAGAAATACAATAGAAAATCTAGAAAAACATCAGGGTATAGAATCAAACTTAAGTCTTCTGAAAAAAACATTCAGGCAAGTATTTGGATTTCTCTCTGTGTTGGACGTAAACCCCAAATCGGCACAGTTCCTCGCTGATTTTGTTCGATCATACAGAAAAACAAAATCATATCCTTTGACATATAAGGGGTTCCGCTCTTGGACTAAAACACAGAAAGAAAAAGAAAGAGAAATAAAGCTCCTCAATAGATTCAAACGAGAAGTGAATGGAGTATTTGCTGCATACACTTTGTTGTGTAGAATTCAACATGATTTGGATAAAACTAAATGAGTGATATGTTCTCCCGTGTAAATATTCCAAACACTATGGAATGGTGTAAATTCAACGACAATTCAAAAGCGGCTGGATTCCGTCAAATGTTTACGAAGAAATACGGTGGGGAATTCAGATATAATGGTAAGTGGTATCAGTGGGTAGCACCTAATGACATAACATTACAACCACCAAATACAATGATGCGTCCAAATCAAGCTCAGGTACACTTTTCAAATAAACAAGACGTTGTAAAAGAGCCGGAAATTGAGTATGATCCAAAAGAGGCGTTTAAATCCAGAGTAACTATAGATTTAGAAAAAAAATCCGAGTTTAAGCAAAAAAGTTTATATATAATTGTGGATCCGGAAGGAAATGAAACTGAAATTGAAAACTTCAGTAAATTTTGTCGGGATCATAATCTTAATAAATCAGCGATGTACGAGGTAGCGCGGGGAAAACGCAAACACCACAAAAAGTACACATGCAGAAAGAAGGAGTATTAAAATGCAAGAATTTTTTAGCGGAACCCTAGGAACAATCTTTTACAGTATAGTAATTTTTGTTGCAGGAGCATTGATTGGTACTCCACTCTGGAATTGGACAAAAAATTATTTACCATGGAATAAAGACTGATCTACTATTCGTGTTGAGTTGAGGTATTTCAAAGTACTTTAGCACACGGATAGGGGGTGATCCAGTCTCAATGAACCCTTTAATATAAAAAGCCTCAAAGCTCAACACGAGTATAGGAGAGTCCTTCGGGACTCTCCGTTTTTTTTATAAATATACTAGCTATATGGAGTTATTATGTCGGAAATAAGCTTTACAGTAGGGCGTTATCATGGACTTACGAATTCACACCATGGTGTGTTTAATACAATGCCAGAAGATCACAGTAAATTTATTTTTGTGACACAGAAGCATGATCCCAAAGATCCTCGATACCCACTCCCAGTAAAACACAGAGAAAAAGCAATAAAAGAAGTTGCCCCAAAGGACACTTCGGTTGTTCCGGTTCAGAGTGCGTACCATGCGTTCGAACATGCCGTCGATCATGCAAGAAAAAATAATATCAACACAGTCAATGTTCATGTTGGTGATGATCGAGGAACCGAAATGAACAGACTTGCAGGGCATAAAGACTTCAATGGCATAAATATTAATGTGCGTCCAATAGAAAGAGGAAGTCTGGGTGGACACTCAGGTACAGCGTTACGTGATGCAGCAAGAGCAGGGAATACCAAGCAAGTAAATAGCATGATGGCTCCAGTAAGCGATAAAACCAAAAAGGAATTCATAAAGCATATGCAAAAAACAAATGAAAATTTCGATCATGAAAACATTCCAACTTGGTTTAATCTGGAGGAGTTCTATGCGTTTGCTGATGCATATGATGGAGTGAGTGAACTCATCACCGAACAGGAGATGACAAAGGAAAAACCACTAACTCGTCAGATGAAGCTGGACGATGCAAGAAGTAACCCTGATGGCGACGAAACAGTAGATAGAGATAGAAAACGAACAGATAGAGCTGCATCTAGAGATAATATGAAAACAAATCCATGGCCTGAACTAGCTATTGTTAGAACCACACAGGATGGTAAACTTCGCATTATCCCCAAAGCTGATTTTAGTTACAAAAAACATGAACTAGTCACTGGTAACATCAAGGGACTCCCCCCACGAGGAGAAGTAACTCCCCAGACCACATTCTCAGTGATGCAAGAACCAGACTTCGAGCAATCTAAAACATCAAAACGTTTAATTCAGATGTTTGGTTTAGACTCACCACAGATGGGTGGAGGGCAAGCAGCTCCAGAAGGTCAAGCGGTAACTGCTGATCCAGAAGTAGCTCCAATGAATCCAATGATGATGGGACCACCCCCACAACCACCAAGGTTACCACCTGACGGAAAAGAGATAACAGGGAAGGGATCAATAAACCCAGACTGGGATCACAGTGTCAATGATATTGACGCTGGTATTGTACACGCATGGAACCAAGCAACAGGAAATAATCCATTCAACGGATTACTTGCAGACAACGATCTCAATAAAGTTGGTGAAAGTGAAACGCTAGAAGCTGCCGGGTTCAGAGCAATAGAAAAAATTATGCAAAAAGTTCCAGCAAACTTCGAAGCGATCATGCTAACACCCGGAGAACAGAAAGTAAACACTAATTGGAGCGATATTGGTGGTATGGACAATACACCAGCAACCAATGTTTACTTCAAACCAAAAGATAAAAAGGATACTGCGCAAGAAGTAATTAAAGCCACAATGAAAATTGGTATGGCTAAGATTATATCAGATCCAATTGCAAATGGACCTCCTCTTTTTAATGCGGTTTCCATGTCAGATGTTGGTCAGTCATTAGCACAGAATACCAAAGTGAAAGAGTTTGTTAAAAATACAACAAAGAAATTAAATGAAAGTTTCGTATCATTAGCCGCTGTTCAAGCAAAAACTGAAAGAGAAAAAAAGAACACAATTGATGAGTTACCAGAAGTGGCAGAAGCACAAAGAATGTCAAATGAAATATCTTCTGGTATAGAAAATATATTCACTCAAGATAAAAACTTCAAAAAAGAAATCACTAGAGAATCTCTGACGGGTGAATTGAAATTTGGTGCTGATTCAATCGCCTCAGCAAACTCAATCATAAGTGGAAATAAAGATGGGACAAACACAAATCTAGTTCCTATCACCGACGAATATATTGAGATGATATCCAAAATCCCTAGAATGATGTTGGCTTTCAAATCACCAATGTTTGATTTAGATGTGCCACAATCAGAGCAAGAATCACAATCCTTTAACTATAGAACTGCGTTACAAATGCAGTCGGGTAAAAACTTACAGCCAGTTCCAATGGAACAAAATAAAATCAACCTTAAGAATATGATTTCTTTGAAAGAAGAAGACGGTGGTGGTGATGGTGTTGGTGATGCTGGTTCAGTGGGAGCTGCCGGATATGGTATGAGTGATTATGATCCTGATATTCAAAGATATGATGATACTACTACAAACTATACCGAACCATCTTATACTGGTCAATTTAAAGACTATGGTACAGGAAATTCACAAGAGTACCTAAGATCGGCTATTGAAAATATCGGTGATGATGTATTTAAATTAATGGAATTTATGCAACTTGGTGTGGAGAGTATCGATACCGAACCAATTAATTTCGCAGAATATACCATGGACAAATCTACAAAATACAACGAAATTGAAATGAACGGTAAAAAGATAAGGATCCCTATAGATCCTAACTTTGAAATGATCACAACCGAAGAAGTTGAGTATATCGACACTATGTTTGATCTAATCATAATGGAAAGAAACTATAAAAGAGAATATGAAACTTTTCATGGTAAACCAGAGCAACGAAAAAGAAGATCTAAACGAGTTCTTGCAAGAAGAAAATTAGAAAAAGAGGGTAGAGTAACTAAAGGTGATAACAAAGATGTTGATCACAAAAAACCACTAAGAAATGGTGGTACTAATTCGGATTCCAATCTAAGAGTTCGCGATAGGAGTTCTAATCGAGCAGAGAACGGCAAAAGAAAATCTGTACGAGAAGAACACGGAGCCGGAGAAGAAGGTACGACAAACTTACTCAATAAATATATACAAGGCACCCCCGGTCAATTTTTAAAAAAGAAGAAAAAAGGTGAATCAAAACCATGTCAGAAGAAATGAAACCTAAAACATATGCCGGAGATAACACCAGCAAGACATTTACTTTTGCACTTCTAGTTGGATGGGGATTAACTTTAGCAACTGTAATATGGCAAGTCGCTGTAAAAGATGCTAATTATTCACTACGTCTAAGCACAATTGAATCAGAACTGACGAACTTAGATGACAGGCTAGATACCGCCGAGGAGTTTAGAATAACTCTCGCATCAAACTTAGCGGAAATTAAAACTGATTTGGTTTGGATAAGAAAAGAACTACAAGAAATGTCCAACAGAGAGCACTCAAGATGAAACCTAAATCATACCAAAAAACCGTAACTGAGTTAGTAGAAAACGATGTATTTACATCAGAAAATTCTATATTTCAGTTTGTTTCTTTAGAAGAAATTTCAAAAAACTTCTGTCAAATAAACACAATCAATGAAAGTAGAGAAAAAGAATCACTACGAATGAGGCGAGACGAGATTGTAAGTGTCTCCGTTAATATCAGTGAAGCTGAATATAAAGGTAAATCAGTATCTCTCAATAAACCGTTTAGACAGTCTGGTGGGAAAAAGAAATTTGGTGTGTATGTTCGCAACCAAAAGGGTAACATAATTAAAGTTTCTTTTGGTGATCCAAATATGGAAATTAAACGTGACGATCCAGAGAGAAGAAAAAACTTCCGTGCAAGACATAACTGCGCAGAAAAGAAAGACAAAACAAAAGCTGGATATTGGAGTTGTCGTCAGTGGAGAGCCGGAAGTAAAGTAGAAGATTCATATGATCCACAAGGTAGTATGTTGAGTGAAAGAAAGCTCAGTAAAGGTGAAAAAGAAAAACGAGATAATCTGGCTAAAGAACTATTGGACAAGGGTGATTTAAATCCATCGCGAGGATCAGAGTCTGATATGGCATATGCTATTGCAACAATAAGGGCAAAGGGTGAAAATCCAAAGGCTCGTGGTAAGAACAAAGATAAGGGTAAAAAAAGAAAATCAAAAAATGAACAAGTTGATAATTACCTAAATAACAATAGACTAAACAATCTAAACGAAATAACTCGTTACAGGAGAGAAGATAAATGAAAAATTTTAAAGAACTCACCAAATCCTTAAATCTCCACGAAATGGAGTATACTGAGGGTGGTGCTCTAGGTGGAAGTCCATCCGCACTAGGTGGCGGACACTCAATCCATAGTGACGAGGGTGTGCATAGAGTTGATCTCGCTAGTCAGAGAAAAAGAATTGGTGCATTCCTAACTGCATTTGGAAGAAAAGAGTATCTTGATCCCAAAGCAGCTATTGGTATTATGAGATCTAAGCTAAACATTATAGGCTTAGACTTTGATTTTAATCCACAAAAATCAAAGTGTGAAGTAGCGGCAGAAACTGGTGAACCATTGACATACAGACTCACTCGTTTTGGTGGTGTCTTTGGTACATCACCAGATCATGATTTATTAAAAAATGGATTCATCAATTCAGATGGTATTTCAGATGCAAGGAACGGTGTTGGTTTAAATTTAATTATTGGAATAGTCGAAACTCCAAATGGTTTATTTAAACTTGATGTAAACATCGAAGATGTAGTAAATGAAACCGAAGAAGATGACGACGAGGTGAATCCAGAAGAAGAGGAATGATCTTGCATGTTAAGTGAACCTCTTAAAGAGGAAAATTATGATTTTTTTGTGCGTGAAATGTATGACAATCCTGCCTGTGAAAGTGAAACTGAATTTCAAGAGGATTTGAATAGAGTAAAATACATTAAGAGATTATTTAGTAGGTTTGAAAAAACAGGAGAGTTGAAAATAAGACTCATACTAAATCACATAATCATATTAAATAATGTTTTTAAATATGGATCATGCACAAGATTACTCTTCTACAAATTAGATGATGAATATTATGGGATGCTAAAAAGCTTTTTAGGTTACTTAAACTTAATGCCAATGAACATACCAGAGATAGACTTAGAAATAATATTAAGTGATCACAGAATAGACATTCAACTAAAGGAACTGATATGCAAAGACTAAACGAAAATTTATCTGGATCTGAACTAATAAATGCGTTTACCCTATACACATTTGTACAGGAATTAACTACTCCATTTATACAAACAGAAGCATACAGGCAAGGTTTAATTGATCAAAATGGGGATCTTCTTAAAAAATACTCAAGCTTAACCATGCAAGAAAAGTTAGTAATAACACCATTCAAAAAGTTAGTATTCAAAATAAAACAACTTTTTGAAATGATTCCAAATCCAGCAGTAAGCTACAATTTGAAGAGCTTTACAACAGCCCTAAAACTATTATCAGAAGAAGGCGAACAAGTTGGAGCAGATAAAGACTACATCTATGAAAACGTAAAATCAATTATGTTTTCCCTGAAGGAAGATGCTGGTGCTGCCAGTGGAGTAGCTACAAACTCAATGGGAGCAGGAGCATTTGGTGCTGGTCCAGACGTTGGTATTTCATCTAGAAGTGATGCAATTCAGGGGGTTGACATTCCTCTTGGTATGACAAGACGGGACTTCTTAAAAAGAAGAAAAAAGAAGAAGAAAAGAAAAAATAAGAAATAATGGAGTTCCTAACAGTAGAATTTATATCATTGATTGGTAGTAGTCTTATTGGATTTCTTTTTCGTTCAAATGCAGAACGACGTAAAGAGCAAGCAGAAGTATTCAACCGCATCCTAGATGCGAACAAAGTCACAAACGAAAATCACAACGCTGCTACTGAAAGAGTCACTATTTCTGCTGGTAAGTGGGTAAGAAGGGGGATAGTTATAACTATCCTTTTTGGAACTATAATAGCACCATTCATACTACCATTCTTTGAAATACCTACCGTGATTGAGATCGAAGAGACTAAGCGGCAGTGGTGGGATATATTTGGTCTAGCAGGAACATATACAACAACAACAATAGAACCAATTGATGGTTACTTACTTCTCAAGGAGAACAGACAGATACTAATCAGTATTGTTGGTTTCTATTTTGGTAACGCAGTGGCGGCAAATAAAGCATGAAATACTTATTCACACTAATAATAATGAATCTCGTTGCATGTCAGACTGGTCATGTAATCAATAATGCGAAACCAAAAGTGGGCAACGGAGAAACTCTGCCAGATCCCACAATCCCAACAGACATTTCTGTCTGGACATGGCTTCCTTGGTATATTGTTGCTGTTATTATTTTGATAATAATTACAATAAAAATGTGGAAAGAACGTTAATTTAGATATAGATATATTAAACAATTAAAAGTAAAGGATATGCTAACCATGACATACAAACCAGAAAACGAAGCCGCAATTGCATATTGGACAAGACCACAGTACATTGACGTAAGTGGTAAGACGAAAATCGGCGTAGCAGCATACGCACTCGAAGGAATCGAGAAAGTAGAATTCTATCTACATGATGCAGAGAAGATCCCAACACAACTCAGTGGAGATTTTAATCTAGACGGTAAAGTAAACGTCGGAGATTTGAACTATATCCTCGCAAACTGGGGAACCGTTGGACCAAGAGATCTTGTAAAGGTGCTCTCCAACTGGGGTGCAAAACAAGAATACTCAAACATTCTTGGCATTGCTACAGAAGAACGTCTCAACGAAGAGACTGGTGAACTCGAATGGTTCTTTGAATTCAATCCTGTACAGTTCAAGCACGGAGAGCGACTTCGCATCAGTGCAAAGGTCTACCCCAAGGTTGGCATTCCCCTTGAATTAAAGGGTTCATTCCTCGACTACCCATCAATCTGTGGACTCGATGTATTCCCAAACAACCAGACATGGGGACCAGACTATGATCCCGCATTCTATGTAAGTGGCAAGGGTAACGACGAGACTGGTGATGGTTCCAGAGAGAATCCATTTGCTACGATTCATAAAGCAGCGTACCATGGTCTTGTTAAGGGTGACACCAACGCAGGGCGTGTCATCAAACTACTCGAAGGTGAACATAAACTTGCATCGAACAGCGAAGACCGTGATCTTCGAAGTGTAAACTCGTCTGGTATGAAAGACGATCAGTGGGTGACAATTGAAGCCGCAGTTAAGGCAGATCTATGTCCTATCGTCGGACAGCATAACGGCACATGGAAGTGTAAACTCTACTTCAAAAATGTCCACATCGTACCCGATACAGTAGAAGATGGTGATGGCATACTCAACGGTGGAAGACAAAGCATGTACTGTTTCGACAACTGCTTGATCGAAGGAAAGACTAGAGAGCAAGGCAGTGAAATGACAAAGAGTGGACCGCATATCTTCTCGATCGGTTCTACATGGAAGCGACACTTCCAACCCGCAATGCGTATCGTTGACATCCAGTCACACTATGATCTGTGTCTCGGTGATATTATCCTCACTGGTTATTCTCATCTTGTGTCGAATCTATCGACATCTCGTCACGGTTGGCATCTCGATGACGATGGTACACCACCACCAAAGAGTGGAGTCCATGTAGACTTGGTCCAGACTCACACTGGTGGTAAAAATGATACCAAAATTGTTCAGGAGAACATCATCATTCGGTATGTTACTGAGTGGGATCGAAATGGTGGACAACAATTGTTCGGTTCGTTCGGAAGAAACGATCTAGAGGAATCTGAATTCAGAAACTTTGCGTTCGTAGGAAACCGAATCGCTCAGTGGGCAGGTATCGATGACGAGAACTACCCCGGAGTTAGACGTGAAGATGGTAGTCTTGTCGTTGGACGAGCAAGAATGTTTGCATGGGGTGTACACAACACTCGCAACTGCTTGTTCCAAGACAACATCATGTTCGGTAAAGGTAACTGGAACGGTATTGAAACCAAGAACAAGTACACAGGAGAAGAAGTCGAAGTCCAATACCCATTTGAAAATGGTTACGGATCTCCCATGTACACCAACGTCATGTGGCGAGACAATTATCGTACACCAGATAAGGAAGAGTATTTCATGCCGACTCCAGATGCTACATCAGGACAGGGAAGTGGTACACCGGAGGAACTTCGATTCGATCCGGAAACGATGACCTTGCCTTGGACGAGTCCTGCTACGGGTGTTCACTATGAAGGAGATGCATCTAAGTTAGCAAGTCACAAATGGAATGACTACGCCAACAACGATGATATACTAGAGAAGTGGGATAAGTAAAATTTAAACACTTTACAGAAACACCGGTTGGGGGACATCTCCAACCGGTGTTTTTAATTAATAAAATACAAAATTTATACAAAAAATAGCATATTTAGCCATATATACTATGATGTCAAAAAACAAACTAGTAGCATATGCAGTGAGCTTGCTAGTCGTCATGAACCAACTCTCAGGCTGTTCTACATTAGAAAAGTCTTCACAAAAACCCACAGAAAATCAAACAGAATCACCACCAGAATTTAAACCATTCATCCCTCTTGATGATAATGCGTTTGGTTTTGTAGGATCTCTACGTCGTTCAACAGGTAAAGTTCTAGGTTCCGCTGTTCTGATAGAAACAAATGTTGCACTTACTGCGGCGCACTGTTTAATTGATACCGATATTTCATACGTAGAATTTGCTGGGAAAAACTACCCAATCGACTACACCATATGCTACGAAGACGGAACACATATAAACCACGACATTGGGTTAGTATTTCTAACAGAAAATGTTATTGGAGTTAATCCAGTTAGCAGAATTGATGACGTTATTAGTAGCATAAAAAAATGGGATTATGTTACAACAATTGGCTACTCTAGGGGATTTAAAAAGGCATCGTCACTCAGCACATTTCGATACTACGGTGTTCTATACAACGAAGAAAATCAAATCAAGATGCTACCACATAATGGGAGTATCTGGTTTGGTGACTCTGGTGGTGGTTTATTTTGGTTTGGTCCCAAAGGATTTCAATTAATAGGAATCCTAATCAGCTTTTCACAGATTGACGGAACAATCATAGAAAATTCATCTACTCGTGTTGATTGTTATCAAAATTGGATAGATCACGAAATAGAGAAGAATAAAGAATTAAATTCTTAAATCATAGTATATTTTATATTATCATATAAACACTTACAAACAAAATACGCATCAACAATATCTGATACGGGGTTAGTTACGCCTGTTTTGTCTGGAGTTATAATTTTAGCTAGATTATGAGTTGTTTCCCGGTGAAAAGCACTGTGCATGTCAGCTTTATTTGCATTACCTTTCCCACAAGCTCTCTTCTTAACTTCAGACGGAGTTATAACTTCTACTGGAATATTATTCTGAAAGAATTTATATTTTAGTATGCCAGTATTTTCTGCAATATGGAATACTCTACCCTTTGCACCATAGGCATATCCCTCTAAACCAACTTGATCACAACCATAGCAAACATCGGCTGCCCATGCGGAAATTGTATCATATCGTTCACAGTCGTGATTATATTCTTCAAAAACACTACCATGTATATTTGACAAAAAAGTCTTTGCATATTTTTTAGTATCTGTAAGATAGTAAAATTTACATTTATTAAAAGAGAAAGTATCGGTAATTTCTCCCCTATAAACACAAATTGCTGGACCACACAATGAATAATCGATTCCGGCTATTAACATAATTTTTCCTTCTAAGTAGTTATATTAAATAAATACATCAAAAGAGGAGAAATAAAATGCCAGTAATTAATATCACTAGAAAAAGTATTCGGTACAAAATAAAGAACATCAAGAGAGTATATTCGTATTAAAAATAACAAGAGGGGACTAACGTCCCCTCTTGCACACGGATAGAGGGTGATCCAACCCCCCAGTATAATATAACTTTATATATTAAAAGCTAACAGTCAACATGCTCTTGATGAGATACTGTCCGTCAGTGGTGGAAGTTTCCCATCCAGTATTGGTAAGATCATACCCAGAATCGACTGCGTTTAGCGCATACCCGAAAGAGTTGGTCCACCTTACATTGGAATTAAAGATAACATTCGCACCAATAGTAGCGAGATTTAGATCCGAATTGACGCCATCCATGACACCATATTCGTACTGACCAAATAGCTGTACGTCATGGCTAAGAAGATAGCTGGCAGTACCAACGACAGAATAATTACTCCAACTGTCGTTGACTCGGTTCGACGCAACATAAGCAGCATCAAACTTAAATTCGCCACACTCTACACCAGCATCAAACGTAAAGCTATCGTAACTATCGGTAGCAGTCTGTTCGTTTGCAAATGCACCACCAAGAGTGATGTTCTCAAAACCATCATATTCTACGCGTCCACTAAGTCCGTAGTCATTGTCACCAAAGCTACTGTTGTCAGTGTTAAAACCATCATTGTATGATGCGTAGAAAGAAAAATCATCGAAGCTCTTGCTGACTTCGATACCCTGTGACCAACCTTGGCCATATGTGAGGGCTGTGACAGTATAGTCACCAGTGACAAGCGTGGTTGGATCAGAGACGTACCCGCTATAGAAGCTGGTAACGAACTGCCCCGCCTTCACATCAAAACCACCGATGTTCTTACTGAGGAAAGCATCCTTCAGTACAAACTCGGTGTCACTCCACTGACCACTTACTCCATAGTCAAATCCATAAACCTCACCCGAAAAGGCAATTCGAGCACGATCAATGTCAAATCCCCGAGTTGTTTCGTTTGATCCACCAGCGTTCCATAGATAACGGAACTGAATGAAACCAGAAACATCCACGGTGACGGGAGATTCTTCAGACTTGAGACTCATGTGAGTCATCGAGTCTTCGCGAACACCCATGATAAGCTCATGGACATTTACGTTTTCGGCTGCACCAGTCATAAGAGGTGCAGAAAGAAGTACTGTTGCGATATTAATCATAGTAGATCTCCTTTAGTGGCTTCAGCCACCCCAAGTAGTAACTGAGTCCCAGATGGTTGCGATCGCATCTCGGAACCAGAGGACACCATCCCATGCGAATGGGACAAGGGCGAGACTGATGAGGAGGGATCGGGTAATTCCAATCTTTCCAAGCCAGCTCTGTACAAAATCTTTACCGCAACCTGCGGCGGGGCAATCTCCAGTAGTTTTACTCATAGGTTTCTCCTTGTATAAGAGTATAATGTGTCCATGCTCCGACGAACACACTGGATTAATAAAAGTTCTATTGTATCATGAATTAGTTGTTAAGTCAACTACTTCACATGAATTTCCTGAACAAGCAAACGTCTGCGTTCCCGCTGTATTGTCTTCTTGTTCGTACTCTCCCAATCTACTCCAATCCACATCTTGTGGCATGGAAGCTAAAAGTTCTTTGTACTCTTCATCAGTGCAATCCTGATAAGGAGCTTGTCTATATGTATGATCCGAGAATGGTAAGAATGATACACCGGAGACATCATCAAAATGTTCCCACACCCATGCCCCAACTTCCATCCACTCAGACTCTTTGACTGAAACGGTTATTGATGGTTTGTGTTCACACCAAAACTTCTGATACTTTAACCAAAGTTCCAGTTGTTCTAGCGCAGTAAGATCCATACGGAACACTGCATTTTTTGGTGCCTTCATTGGGAATGAAAATACCATTGTATGTTCTGGCTTCATCACATCAGGTTCACATGGAAATCCAATTTCATCCATAAATGTACATAATGGATCTTTGATATCTGCACGAACAGTACGAATATAATTTGGGTTATGTCGAGCATGAATCCCAGAAGCAGCGTCAACTAACTGAGAGACAGTTCCACTAGGTTTTACGCATGTAATAGCAACAGATTCATTTATTCCAATATTCTTTGCTGTCTTCTTGTTCTCTACTATTGCGGTAGTCTTCAGATGCGTTAGAAGCTCTTCTAGTCCCTTAGACTTACCGTTAGTGAGCTTACAATCCATGATACCTGTCATTGATACACCAAGAAGTCGTTCATCTTCACAATTACGTTCCCACTCACTTGACAGATACTTAAAGTTAGTTAGAGTTGACTGCCAAGTTCCCAGAATCGTAGCAAGACGCACTTTGCGTTCAAGGGATTCTTTCGTATCGTCTCCACGCACAACAATCTCGGTGAGGTTACAGAATTCTTTATCACGGAGAATGATCTCACTACATGGGTTGGTACCAAATTCATGATCAGTTTCTCGCAATCGATAACCATCACCCATAGATTCTCTATGATTATTTGCATGTTCAATTTGTTTCTTGGCCGCATCTCGATTGAAGATACCACGCTCACCGGACTTACTCTTGTAGAGTGAAACCCATTCCTCCATAAACGTACCAATCTCAGGCTTCTCTCTATATGCTACTGAATTATTCGATAATGCTCTTTGTGGGTCGGAAACCCACCACTGTCCGTGCTTCGCATCACGCATCCGTTCATCGGTAAGCGACGAGAGTGAGATAAGGGCACTTCTTCGTACTCCCCCAACCACGACAATTTCAGCAATCTTACAGATGACATCATGACACTCGATTGATGTGAGTTTTCTTCCAGCAGCTTTCTGATAGGTATCCACCGTGAATCGGAATAAATCGTCCAATGGCTCCGGACCCGAAGCTCTACCACCGAAAGTTTTGAGTTTTGCTCCGGCAGATCTAACTTTAGATAAGTCCCATTTCGGAATCTGACCTCCAATAAGAAGGGAGTTGAGTTCCTTATATGCTTTAGCCCAACCCATCTTACTATCCTGTACAACAATGGTCGTATCACTATCTTCAAATTCTTCTGCAATTGTAGGAAGTTTCTTAAGGAAATCACGTTCGACACTAAACCCAACACCAGTACCACACATAAGTACATATAAAATTTCATCAAAGGCACGAACTCTACCTGAACTAGCAAAGGAACAATTATATCCTGCAATGTTGTCTCGCTTAAGAGCTTCTCCGGCCGTCATGAGTGCTCTCATCGAAGGCATGACTTCTAGGTTAAGAACAGCAGTTTCGAGTTCTTCTCGTTCCTTCTTTGATACATTGTAATTATGAAACTCCTTAAGGTGTTCCTCAAAGAAGTTAAAATAACGACTAACAGTTTCAGACCAAGTCTCTCTCCTGCCTATTTCCGGTAACCATCTAGAGTAACGGGATAGGTGAATAAACGACTGATATAAACTTGGTAACTCTGTACTCATAACAAAAATCTCCGACTATATTGTATAAAAACACTATTATATATGGTTTATTTAATAAGTAAACATAAAAAACTAATATCCATACCCACCAGATGATGGTGGTGACATTGGTGGTGGTGACTGACGTGGCGGTGATGACTGACGTGGTGGTGGTGACTGACGTGGTGGTGTGGGCGTCGATGGAGTCACCGGATCAGGTTCTGGTGATTTGGTTTTTGTAGCTACACTTGACAGTTTAATGCCCGAACTAAGTGATATAACCTCTCTATCAGCGGATGTAGCGTTATCTCCAATAATACCAACGCGAGCTTGAGTAACATCACGATCAATTGGTCCACGAGAAGGATACCACACCAAACTATCCGAATCAGCAACCCTATATGACATTGCGCGAACAGTACCGTCATCCAGAACAATGTAATATATGTCTGCGTGTGCGGCCGCATATTCAATTTTTCTTCCTGATTCATCGTTCAAATTTGCATCTAATATGGTTAAATTTGCAGAATTCATAACATATGTGCTATCACGTCTATATTCTCTACCCAAAGCATCTGGATATGGAATACACTCTAAATTATCTTGATTGATAAAGTTTCTTTCATTAATTCTATTTGGAACCCTAAAATCCTTTAGGAAATTGGGATCATTTCGCAATTCATCTGGAATATTATTTGATAATTGACCTGAGTTTGCCCAAAATGAAAAGTTCTTTTTAATGTCGATCAGAGGATTACCCTCTGCATCAAACAAAGATGGATCTAATATTCGCTCTGAAGCGTTTCCACCCAATGCTTGATCGAATACATCCCAATCAATTTCTTCATTGTCTGGATCATCTGTACCAAAAAAGTTAGCTTCGAGAGCACCATACTGCTGTCCACCCTCAGATTCACCTTGTTGAGAAAATCCCCTGTAGTATGGATGAAGCGCACCCGATTCATGTGCTGGTATTCCGGGTAGGTATGGTGGTTGCATTGGTGTTGGATTATCGGCTGGTCCGGGTTCTGCAAAAGGTGTAATACTCGGGGGATTGCAAAATCCGGGATAACAGACACTCCCCTGAAATAATTGCCCTCGACTCGCATAAATAGATCCGATCATAGGAATACCGTCAGGGTAATTTGAATCTGTTTTAGATGGGTATATTTTACTGTCCCAAGTATTGAGGATTGGGTTAAATAAACCATTGGCTCTATTGTTTGGGTTTAATTTAAAGTTGTTTAAATTGCCTCGGTTAAAAAACAGATTCCAAAATCGAATGTCATCATATGTCCTCCATGGTTCATAATCAGGAACAACATTTACACCTCGCGGCTTAAAATATACCGGGTGTGGTACTGTAAAGAAATCTATATCTACACTATCACCAAACTCAAAACTTCCTGGTCCAGCAGATAAAAATGGTTCAGCAAATTCCACACCTTTCCATTGTTTTGCAGTTATGTAGGCAATCTTATCATTATTCGAGTGAATTACAATGCCAGATCTAGTACCCCCAATGTTTCTGGGTGGAATATAATGTCTATTCCCACCTTCTGTCCTAACAAATAATTTTTCATAATTAACTGGATCAAAAGATGTTGTTTTATCGGGATTGTTTGTTGCATTTTCGCGGTATCCCCATAGAGAATCATCTAGTGGATCAATATCAGGAGAGTATACATGTGTGGTCAATCTCGGAGACAACTTTTTCGCAAGCGAATTTATTAGATTAGCATTATCGAGTTGCATGACACCAAGGTGCATAATACCAGGCCTATAATTTGGAACGACCTCATCATCACTAATAACCAAAGGACTTAAACCACCATTTGGAATACCATAAACAACAGTAGAAAGATGTTCGAATGTATCACTCATTTGATAAACAGGGCATCTTTCGCCATTTGAGTCTTTTGGTATTTCCCTCAATGATGCTGTTAGAAACCTAAGAATCGAATTATCTTCGTGAATCGGAGAGTTTGTTTCCGGATCAATCATTATACTTTCAGGTCTTGTGTAATCTCTATACTTAGCAGCAACCCGGTGTGGATCTCCATTCAGAATAAGTCGAATGAATTCATCGTTAACCCGCTTATCATAAATTGGTAGATCTTCTGCGTTTGGATCAGTTGGATCTGATGGTAGTGTATATCCAATTTCAATGAAAGTTCTTTGCATATCAACAGTTATCACTCCATCAAACCCAAGCCCTGGCGATGATGTCAAAAAACCACCGCCGTCTTGTGGAATATGACCAGCTTTCATGTACAGCGGATCTAGATCAGAATTGGGCACACCATTCGAATCATATGAACTGTACTTGGTCCTCTCTATAAATCTAGAATAAGATTGCCCCGTGTCTGGAATGGAAACTGTTCGCAAATTTGGAGAAATTGTGCTCTTAATTTCACGAGCATAAAGCTTACCGTTATCATCAATTGCGAATACAGTAACTCCCTCACCAGTAAGAGTACTACCTACTGCTTGAACTGATATAAACACAACATCTTCGGTATCAACTAAATGTCCGCTATCATCCATCCAAAAATACTTTTCTGAACTCATATATGGGAACGAATTTAAATCCAACGGAACACCATTAGAATCCAAATGTTCTGACCAGTCTACTTTTCTATATTTCTCTGGGTACCATATGAAGAAATTCCTAACGAATGATTTTTCAGCACCGTATGATGTAGTTGAAGCGTTCGGTGTGGTGTTCGATAGCGGAGTACAATTAGATAGAACATGAATCTTACCCTCTTCATCTAAAAGAATAGCAAGTTCATTACCGGCCATGGCCATTGATTTTATTTTTAAATCTTCATCGTAATATTCAACTGCTGATGCTAAATGAGTATAGTTAGGATTACCCGACTCATAAACGTCTTTAAATTTTTCATTTAAAAATAATCTAAACAAGTGGCCAATATTCGCAATGGGTTCTGCCAGATATTTGGTTATTCTATCAGTATAATTTAAACCTAAAGATGCACTTTCCTCATCTCCAGTCCAGTCAACAGGCTCTGCTACAAATTTTTCTGATGCTGGATTGAAAATAGAATGATATTCGATACCCTCTGTCTGTACGCCTTTTTTGTTAAATAGATATTTGTCGAATAAAGATAATAAACTAAAAATTGGTGGTTGCAATGCAAATGAGTATGCACTACTTACCTGTTTTATTTTACCCTCTTGATCTACATACAAACCATTATCAAAACCAGTCGAGAATGTTTGCTCTTTTGCGTCTTGAATTTTTCCAGTGTCATCATTTCGGTAAGATCCATACTTATAAAAAGTAGGTCGTTTTGGTATTCTTTCTGTTAAAGTGACTAGATCAGGAAGTTCACTACTAGCCAATTCAGGTAGAGCTAGATTATATGTTCGTCTCACCACAGGGCTACTTTGATCGTAGATCAGATTAACTCCGGGTATCGTCTGTATAGATGATAGATCACTAATCGTGGCGACATTTGACTCGTATGAGCCATTAGGCACGAAATCAGCATTACCATCAGAATTACCATCAAAACCAAACATATCAAAGTTAGTCTCGTCAGCTCCCAATTGTTTCTTGTTGGTTGTCGCGGCACCAGCTAAACCTATTAATTGAAATAAACCATGTGAATTTTCCAATGGGGTTGGCCAACCAGTCCCACTTGCAATACCACCATCAAATCTATCTGAGAACAAACTAAGACTATATTCACTCTGACTAGAATCGACTGAAGTCGGATTATCATTCAGCAGAACTAATCCACCATAAATATCACCCTCAACATAGCGTTTTAAGATAAGCTGTGGGTTCTCGATCTCTGCATCACCACCAAGTCCACCATGTCCAAATGTATGTACCATTCAATTCCCCTTTACTTAGTTACTTCTCTGTTTACAACAAATCTACCCTTGAGAACTTTTATGGTTTCATTTGAAGGGTTGATAAATTCTAGATCATAGAAGTGTCTACCGAAAGGCATCTCAGATGTGGTCAGGGCATCCATTGCCACAAAAACACCACCTGTCGAATTACCATGTGTTGATCCTGTAGATGAGGCATTAAAGTAAATACCCCCAGTTCTACCAGCACTAATTCCACCAGTAGATGTAGATTGGAAAAATCCGATTGTCCCACCACCGATAATCGAAGCACCAGCACCAGTTGGTCCTGTTCCTAAAAGATACACAAGCATATCATCCGAACCAGCGAATTTACGAACTTGCATTTCAGCTTTCTTATAATTATTCAAATCTATGAGATTATCATCATTATCAGTAAACTGAAAATACAATCCAAATTTTTCACCTTGATCTATTTCTATGTCGTAGTTTTTTTGTGCCATAATAGTTCCTTTACTATGTATTTATAGTAAGGGCTTTCCATGAAAATGGGAAGAGAGGTTGTATAATATCACCAATTACTCTCGCATATTCACGGATCTCCCACTGTGCGTGATCATCAGACCTTTGACTATAGAATCTAGCATATGCTGCAAGTGATCCTGTCCAGTACCATTCCGTGTACATTGCTTGTGGTAAAATGAAACGTGCTTGCTCTGGAGCAACACCAGAATCAAGTAGTTTATGATATGCATCCAAAGATGCATTAAGTGAATCAGAGAACGCTCGTATTGTCGCTGAGGGTAAAGCTACGAAATCGTCACTACCCTGCTTTGCACCGTTCGTTGGTTGACCTCTCCAGTGAGGTAAATAAAACTCAGGCTCATGCGAAACATATCTTCTGCTAATTTCATTCTCAACAAATCCCTGCTTGTGCTTAAAGAACTGAGTTCTAATTGACACGGGAGCTTTTATTCTCAACGTAATCTGTGGATGTGCAAAGGGTGTCCAGTGCTTATTTTTTGCTAAGTATCGTATGAGTTTTTTATCAGATTCAGACAAAGTTTTGAACTCATTGCGAAGTTTATCTGCCTGCCAATTTGATCCCTGAATCTTTTTCATAGCCTCTTCATCATATGCCCACTCACTTTCTTTATTGAAAGAAACACGAGCAGCATTTACCACAGTGAGATCATTACCCATGTGATCAACCAATTCAACATGTCCTGCATTTAAAATCTTAGTCACGTTCATCATCTCCATAAAAAATATCAAAATCTTCTAATTCAGTATAACTTTTAGCATAATCAACCGCTCTTCTCCATAAATCAGAATCGTTCTCTTTTACGTAATCTGAAAAATGATTTGCAAATTGAATTGTTGCCTCCAGAAAAACATCATCGGGAATATCTTCTTCCATCATATCTTTCTCCATTTCATTAATTTTAGTTTAGCTTCTAGCCCCGTGTAAATATTCTGATCAATTATACTTTTAATCTCCCTATGTGATCTCGTGTATATCATATCATTAATATCTTTTTGCTTTACATTTTCTGGCCAGATACAAACGGAACATTTTTTCTCTATGAGACGTTCCATGTAGTTTATAATTTGTTTGTTTCTTGGTTCATTATCGAGAGCGTATATAACGTCACTACAATCAAACCGAGGATGTATTTTTTCAATCGCACCAGCACCAACCATCGCTATGGTATTTGGTATAAACAAACTATCCAGTGGTCCTTCAACAACATAAACTCGTTTCTTAGGGTTAGCTCTCCACATACCATACCATAATCGATCAATACTTTTATCAGCTTTCACTGTTATATAACGGGCAGTATGTCGAGCATTTTGTTCTGATTTTAAATTTAGAAGGCGACCCTGTGCAGCAACAAGATCACCTGTCTTATTAAAGAAAGGTATAATCAAACGCTCTTCCGCACCAAAGGCCATTGCTTCCGGATCCAATTTAGTCTGGAAAGATCCAAAGTCATCAGTATAATACAAAATATCATAATACTTTTCTGGTATCTTTCTCAACTTGACAAATTGTAAAGCTGGATGATCCTTACTTAGATCTTTAATTTTAGATAGGTTTTGCAATAGTTTTGGTATTGGTTTAAATTTTGGCTTTGAGTGTATTCCTAACATGTCTTCCTTTTCTGGTTCGATGAAATTAGATCTGTTGTTCTCACCAGACTTCCATCTTTCCATGGAATAATCTTTCATCAACAACGGCGAGACCATCTCTAAAAATCTATATAGGGAGTGTCCAGCACCACAATTGTGACATTTATAGAAAAAATCGTTACCTTTTTGAAAAAAGTAACCTCGTGCTTTTGTTTTATTTTTTTTCGAGTCCCCGCAAATGGGACATCGACAGTTAGCTAAATCATTCTTCTTCCAACTAAATTTATCTAGTTGAGGTGATACCAAATTGATAAATTTTTTATCAATGTAAGTAGTCATTAAATGCTCCAACTTTCAAATGAATTTTTTGATTCAAACTTAGAATCAAAGTTCTTACCATTAAATCCTGCACCAGAATCCTGACTTACACTTTGATTTGATTGTGTCAGATCACCAGATCCATGATCTACATCATACAGTTTCATTTTTCCTCTGTTAATACCAAGTAAGAATTTCTTATTACTAGCCACATCATTGTAGCGATTCTTCAATTGTTTAACCATGATTTGATTTAGCTCTTCCAACTCTTCGGTAGATATCAAAGCAATCATGAAATCTGCGGTAGCCGGAAGTCCAAATGATTCTGATGTATCCTCAAGACCAACATCACTATTATTAAATCCATTACGATTCACTTGTGTTGCAGAAAAAACAGGTACAGATCTTTCAACTGCCATACCACGAAGTTCTTCTGCGATCGCTTTAATATAAGTATAAGAATTCACGTTACTACCATTTTTCAAACGTGCTGAAGCACATATGTTCAAGTAATCAATAAAAATGATATCTGGTTTAAATTGCTTCTTCATCCACAACTCATCCAGTAAAGCACGAAAATGATTGACGTTTGCAGTCGCAGTAGGGTACTCCTTGACAATTAATTTACCCTTAATCTTAGATTTTAGATTATTTAATTTCTTATTATATATTGTTTTGGGTAGATCCTGAACATTATCAATAGTCATATCTAGTAAATTGGCATCTATTCTCTCTGCAATTCTTTCTTCTGCCATTTCACATGTAATGTACAAAACATTATTGTTTTGCGATAAACAATTAGCTGCATGGTGACACAAAAATAATGACTTACCAACACCCGTACCAGCCATGATTATGTTTAGCGTTTTCTGTGGTGTCCCACCGCCAGTTATCGTATTAAAATACTCAAGATCAAAAGGAACTTTTTGCTCCACTTTATGATAAAAATCATATCTCTCATCAGAATCTTCCAGATAATCATGTCCAACGTGAGTATCAAAAGAAACTGCCAACGCATCAGATAGAATTTCTGGTATTGCGTTTGAATTTTGTGTTTTAGATTCACCATCAATGATGTGAATTGATTCCATGATGGCATTATATACTGCTTTATCCTTACAAAAGCTTTCTGTCTGTTCAGTCAACCAAGAAAAATCAACTTCATCATCGGACAAACTGTCTAACATAGAAGCAATTTGTTTAAAATCATCTTCGGTTACAGTTTTAAGTTTATCAATTTCAATCAGAACAACTTCTTGTGTGGGGGCTGCATTGTAGGTAAGTATAAAATTTTGAACTATAGTAAAGGCTGTCTTTTCGTTTCTATCATGGAAATACTCCGCCTTTAAAAACGGAGTTACTTTCCTAGAATATTCTTCATTGTATAAAAGGTTCTGTAAAATGATTTGTTCAAGATTTTTTGTCATCACCCTCCTTTAAGAGTTCCCCATCTTCACCGGCAATAGATAACTGTTCATCTAGTACTTGAAAAAGAATGTTATTTAATACTTTATTGAGTTCTTCACTTTCATTAATGAAACCCGAAGCGTCACTTTCATTGAAATCTTGTTCATTTATGATATCATAATCATAATTAAAATTCAACTCTTCATCTTTTTCTTCAAAGTATACACCATCAAATCTAAATTGTAGACCTGTATATTCACCCTCAGTAATTTCAATCGGGACATTACCGTCAACATACTCATCCATATATCGGTAACTAACATTATCATTCACTTTTCTCTTCCTCCACCCCTCCAGTATCATGTGACGAATCACTTGTTCCATATGTAAATTCTTTCTGTGCGACTCTATCCAATTCTTGCATAAAATCTTCACAAAAGTATTTTTCCGGGTTCTTGTAGATTTGCTTTTCATATACTTTAGTACCATCTTTCAATTGGATTCTGTTTGAAACTTTACTTACCAATTCATACTTGAGGGCAAGATCAATTAGTCCATAGTAAGGATTTAGACCTTCGTCATAATTCAACAAAACGTCCACCATAGAATTTTCTTTGGTGAATCGACTCTTATATAGCTTACAGTGGATGATGTTTCCAATCACATCTGTTCCATCCTTAACTTTCTTCTTAGATAGGTACACAATAGTTGATGCTGCATATTTGAGTCCAGAACCACCACCCATTTCTTTCTGAGGAAACATAGAACCAATCACATCATATGTGTGGTTTGTCAGAATGAGTGGAATACCTGCTTTTCCTAACTTAAGAGTCAGAACTCGGAAAGTTGATTTGACCATCTGTGCTCGTGTCATATCACGAGTACCCTTACCATCGGCAGTGTCAGTAATTTCTTTATCGGTGCTCAACATACCAAGTGAGTCCAAGCAGATTAGCATAGGTTTTCTTTCTGACTTGGGTAGTTCAAGATATTTGTCAACAATTGTAATAGCTTGATGACGAAACTCTTCGATTGTTGCAACGGGGAACACAGCGACACGACTAGGATCAACTCCACGATCAGTGAACATATCTGATGTTACGGCTTGCTCAGTATCAAAATACAAAACTACCCCGTCACGATTGTCAGTCAGAAACTTATGTACGATACCGAGTGTAAAATAAGTCTTTCCCGTTGCAGATTCTCCTGCAATTGCGATAATCTTATTATTAGGAATTCCACCCCAAAGAGAACCAGAAAGCAAAGCGTTAAAAGCATAAGATCCAGTGTCAACGAATCCATCTACGTCCGCACCATCCAATCCATTTTGGACAATATTTGCATATTTGTTTCCACTCTCTTTCACAAAGTCATTTAAAAAATCGTTCATTAACATATCTCCTACTTCTGTTGTTTAATAATGGATAGAATTCTACCAATGTTATCGCGATCACTTGCTAAACTACCAATTTCATCTAGGGAAGTTTCCTCATCTGCATATGATTCTCTTACACTATTACTTATCTCAGTATGAATTGTAGATAAGTAATTTTCCAAAAATATTAAGTCTTTATATTCAATAGTAATGTTCATGTGAAAAGTCCCTCTAGTGTTGCTTCTTCTTTAGACTTCCACCCAATTGCAGTAAGAATTGTTTGCAATGGATCCAAAAAACTTGTGGTGAATTGCTTATCATAATCAATAAATCTATGTAAGTCAAGTTCTTTAGGAATTTTAGTGGGGAAAGAAATTACCTTATCTCCCCTACCACCACCGATGGGATTTGGTTCCTTTAGGTAAATAAATTTAATTTTATCTCCCTCTTGTATTTTTTCATATTTATGACAAAGATTAGCTTTCTTTACAAAGAAATTATAAATCAAAGATCCCTTGACTGCAATTGGAGTTCCCTTGGAATATATGTTTGATGGAGAAGAATATTTTTCTAGATTTGAAACACTACGAGGAAATGCAATTTCTTCTGGATCAAACTTAAAGAAATTTGTTTCAAATTCAGATACAAATTTCTGAATAACAGTTTCATCTGTAGTAAGAATTAGGCGAATAACTTCTTTGAGTTTTTCGCGAACGACTGCGGGAGTTGAACTTCTAGTAGTTTCAATTCCCATGATCTTAAGTTTAGGTTCATCGTATCGAATCCCTTCTGAATCCCAAACATTTAACGCATATCGTTTCTTGGCGGTCCAAACACCTCTCTCAGAAATAACTTCTCTACCCATTTGCATTTTGTTTTCATAAGCATTCATCATCTTAGCGAGTTCATCGTAATTTTTGTCAATAAGAGGTTGGATAATCTTATCTGAACTTTCATCTAAGAAATTAACAATCTTATTTACATCAGTACATTCAGGAAGAAATCGATCAACCAATTTGCTCAGTCTAACATAAATCGAGTCTGTGTCTGATGCAACAACATAGTCGTAGTTTTCGGTTCCAATTGTATTGTTTAGGAAAACATTCAATTTATCAGCAACCCAACGAATACTCAATTGACCCGAAGTGGTGATTGCTTCTGCAACATCAGTTGAATAATACCTAAAATATTGATTACCAATTGCACCATAAGCAGAGTTAAGTTGAATCTTACGAACCATCTGAAAGTTATTGTACTTGGTAATTTTATTTTCTAGATTCGGTTCACCCGCTTGTTGACGTTTCTGACAATCGATCATTTTCTTCTTATATGTCTTTCTTTCAGCATACATCTTAGACATCAATTCTGGAAGGAACCCACGAATCTCGCGAGTGTAACATGTACCATTTGCTGCCACTGAATAATTTTTATCAGTATGCTTCTTCAACGCTCTTTTAAAATGATCAGATTGTTCACCAAGAGCAGCGTTTGGTGTGATAATAAAATCTTGTGGTTGATTAATTTTTGTCTCTGGACTAATATTGTATTGCATAATAAGGTGTGGGTATAGACTGTTCAAGTCAAAAGACACAACCCAATCATGCATTCCTGTGATTGGATCCTTTACATATGCGCCAACATATTGCTCATCTTTTTTCCCGCCCTTCTTGGGAGGAATTACAATATTTTCTTTTCTGAGGTGATGGTAGATAATTTGATCCCATGTTCTAACTTGAGAGAAAACATCCTCATAGTTCACCTTGGCAGAATAAGCTAATGCAAGGGCAAGCTCAAGTAATTTCATCTTATCTTCTAACATCTCAATCAACTCAACATCACGAACATTATACTCCATAAACTTTTGGAAGTCATTGCGATAAAAATCTCTAATTGTTTCGTATTCACCATAACCGAGTTTGCGTTCACCAAGTTCAACAAACGTAATGTGATCTAGTTTATATGATTCTTGATTTTTATATGTAAAAGTTCGATACAAGTCCAAGTAATCTAGAATAGAAACACCAAGAATCTGGAAAGTCAAATGCTTCTTACTGGATCGTTCAATTTCTTTCTCTCTGATTTTTTTCCATGGAGAAAGTTGTGCTGTCTCAACTGGAGTGAGTAGTTTGTTCATTCTTTGAACAAGATATGGAATATCAAAAAACTTAATGTTCCAACCAGTTACAATGTCTGGGTGTTCCATTTTCCAAATGTCTAGAAAATCGGCGAGAAGATCCTCTTCATGTTCATAGTTTCTACAATCAACATTGTCAATGTGAAACTCACCAAGTCCAAGCACATACTTCTTTCCATTAACAGAAAGAGTGATACCAATAACTTCCTCTTGTGGATCGTCAACTTGAGGAAACCCATGCTCACATTGCGTTTCGATATCGATATGAGCGATGACAATTTTTTCCATGTCATAGTCAACTTCACCCGAAAATTCATCACCAATATACTGATAAACGTAATCAGTATTACCATATATGTTGAAGTTAGGAATACCTTTGTATTTGTTAACAAACTCCCGACATTCTGAAATGTTTCCGGGGTTGATCGACTCTACAAATGTACCTTCCAATGTCTTAAATTCAGTTTCTTTATTTGATGGAACAAATAAAGTTGGTTGATATTTAACAACTCGCTTTACTGCTATTCCATTTTCAATCGCTCGATAGAGAATACCATCCCCAACGAGTGACACATTAGTATAGAAATTTGTCATATTTAAACCGGGTGGTGCATTACCGTGTTGGGTGGAAGATCTTTAGTTTCGTCATCGAAGATTGTAGATGTAGGTCCCGTTGGTAGCTTGATAACTTTGTGACTTGGTGCTTCATTTGGCGCAAGATCTTGCTCTGATTCTGGATTATCTTTATCTTGAACGTAAGCACCAAGGAGAACCATATAATTAACAACATCAATCATAGTGTCATAAAAACTCTCATCCTCAACGTGCATCTTACCAGACTCAAGAAAAGAACTCATCCGACTAATCTTATCAATCACCCGAACAAGAAAACCAGTCTCTGTTTGACAGACACCCATAGATTCACATCGTGTAAAATTAGCAAAAGGTTCCTTTCCTCCATTACCAGCATAGTCACGATTTTTAAGACTCATGAGATTTCTGGCATCTTCACATACTGATACATGAAATTTAATTAATTCATCACGATTCATCAGTTTACTCCTGTGCTTCCGAACCCACCGACTCGACTCGTCTTCTGTGTGGGCATTTCTGGGATTTGTTTAATTTCATATTCCACGTTCTCGATCATTTCGGCTTGTGCAATTCTTTCACCGTGATGAATTCTAACCGTCTGGTTGCTCGAATTGTACAACATCATATAACACTCATGATAATAATCAGAGTCAATTATACCTTCCCCATTCACCATCATCAATCCCTTTTTCAGAGAAAGACTTGACCTACTGTGAAGTCGCACAGAGAAACCTTCTGGAATATCAAAGATCAATCCAGTAGGAATCAGAACACGATTCTGCATAGGGATACTAATATAAGAATGTGAATTATCCCCCTGAACAGTAGTAGCATCTGTGGTCATATCATATAGACGCTCCTTGTTCACAGAGTCATATCCACGAACAACCATACCCGGCTCAAAGTGAGCATACAAGTCGAAGCAGGCAGATTGTTCGGTTCCCCAGATTGGTTGTTTCACACTATCGTGTAGTGGGTAGAAACCCAAAAAATCAGTCATCATATTTTCACCAAAGTTCCAGTCATTATCAGACATAATATATTCCTTTCACACTAACATAATAACACCAATACAAAAAATGTCAAGCTATTTTGCTGCTAAACCATCATCCTCTGAGGTTGGATCATAAACAATAGTTTTGATGGTTTCTGCGTTTGCCAATAGACCAGTTGCAGTGGCAACCAAAGCATCAATCAACTGAGTGTCTAGATCAGTTTTAGGTGCGATTTCCTTGAAGTTGTATGCGATGGCTTCAAGCCTCGATTGCATCTTATTGACATCGGCAATAAGAGCGGCGTAGTGTTGAATGTTAATCATTGTAAGTTCCTTATTTTAAAATGTTAGGGTGACAGTTATAGTTATGTTGTCGGTGTCATCAAGATTATTGTCAGTCCAAAAAGTTCCGGCTGCGGTGTCGCTTGTTGTCATATCAAATCTAGGTCTAGAGGCGGTTCCGTTAATAGAAACCGAGTCTGGTGTAAATACATTACCTCCCACAGTAAGTGTGGCGGAGGTCAAATTATTTCCAATATCAGCCTTGGTTTCAAATCCTGAAACACTGTCATCATTATCGGTCCTATATTGAATGATACTATTACCACTCAGCCTAAATTGGTTGTTGTTATTAAAAGGAGAAAATTGATCAGCTAGACTACCGCTTTCTGTTCCAGTGCTGTCCTGTTTTCTTCTGTCTATCAGGGACACACCACGAGCGATCGCTCTATCAGTTTGGACCTCATAGATGTACTGTGCGGTCGTTGACTGCGTGGGGAAGAATAGCCATTTAGGAGTCATGATGTTGTAGTATACTCCACACTAAAGATAACATCAGTAGCAGATGAATTACTCGAAGTAACAATACTCATAGTTGCTCCTGCTGAAACAGAAGTATTACCCAAGGAACTCTGAACTCCGCTCGTAGTGCTCACACTAGCAGCTTTAACTGTGGCGGCTGCATTTTTCAAAGTCGCTGTCACTGTACCAGAACCAGATTTAATGAAATAGCCAGTAATTGTTCTTGCTGTCGCTGGTGATGGATCGATAACATATGTTTTATCCGAAGCAGTTTCAATTTGACCTGTGTATGAATCAGTTCTAGTGGCAGTCACCAACCCAGTTCCATCAGCAAAAGTAATCCCTCTGTTACCTAGTGTTACACCAAGAGCTTGGATAGTTCCGGTTGTAAGTGTTGCAACATCGGGGCGGAAGAATAATCCTTCAGAAGTACTACCACTGTCAGTCTTCAATCCAAGCGAGACTGATCCTGATGCGGAACCCGCAGCAAAAGGAATTCTATATTGTGTGCTATCATCCACAGCAGTAACTTGTACATTATTCGCAATAGTCGCTGTTGATGCGGTGCTTGCCGAAAGAGCGACAGTCGCTGTACCTACCATGACACCGCTAGAAATCAGAACCGATCCAACCGTGGACGCACCACACGATATACCACTAGACTCTACTAACCCTGCAAACGTGGCTCCTGCTGCTGCGGATATACCAGTAAGGATTTTGAAGTCCCCAGCATTCACTTCTAGTTTTCTTTGGTTAACATCAAAGCTAATTTGCTGCGACGAATCATCAACTACAAGTTTTGTGCTGGAACCACCATCTTCGGGATCACCCAATGATACTTTATTATTACTCTCGACTTTAATTAAAGGCTCATCAGCACCAACTTGAATACCATTAGCATTTGCCATCACAGCATTTCCAGTGAGTTGTAGAATACTAAATGTTGCTCCCTTGTCACCCGACACACCACCAATGAAGTGGGTTCTACCAGTTACGTCCAATGCACCTGTAATATTAACGTCACCACTGTGGTTGACGATACCACCAAAGGTTGCTCCACCATCAGAGGAGATACCTGCTAGATGAATATGTGGTAATATATTCCGTGCAAGAACACTACCAGTCAAACCATCAAACGAACCAACCCCAGTAACTGAACCAGTTAACCCATTAAATGAACATACAACATCAACCACATCACCTGTGTTCCCACATACAGAAGAAACACCAATTACATCACCGGTAGCTCCATTGAACGAGTCAACAACGTCACCACCGCTGTGACCATGATCACTATCTGTTGTAGCTTTATCCCACGCAGAGCCGTTCCATACCCATGACTTAGCTCCTATTTGGTGCGTAGTAACATTGGTAACTAAATCATTTACTGGAAAGTTTATTGCAACCATTAAATTTCAAACCATTCGTTAGTGTTTCTCATTCGTAAAACTCCACCGCCACTACCTGTATCGAACCAGAGTTCGCCCGTCATGACCTCTTTATTTTCCGTAGATGGATCTGTATCAGAAATATACACAGGAGAACTGACCTGAACATCCTTTCCGTGTCTAGCTACATCAATATTTATACCACGGAATTTTATGTCACTAACAGAACCAATCAAAAGTCTACCGTCTTTTTTAATTCCAACTGCACCACCACCACCAATAGCGGTGAGTAGGTTATTAATTTCCAACCCAGATAAATTAGAAGTTCCTAACTTTGCTACAACTCTTTCTATTGCTTTTTCATCTAAATGTAACTTACCAGTCGAATCTTCATACTTTAATGGAAATTTTACTTTTAGTTTTGGTGATTCTCCATCTTGTCCACGCACACCCGGAGATCCTACCGATCCACGTTCTCCCCTATCTCCTTTGGGCCCCTTAGCACCAACATTTCCTTTGAGACCTTTAAGTCCACGATCACCTTTATCACCCTTTGTGCCATCTTTTCCGGGTAATCCATCGATCCCATCTTTACCATCATTACCGTCAGTACCGTCAGCACCATCTTTACCCGGTGATCCATCAACTCCATCAACACCCGGAATACCTTGCGATCCTTCTATGCCCGGTAGCCCGGGTTCACCTTGATCTCCTTTGGGACCAGGATCGCCCGGTAAACCATTGATACCCTGTGCTCCCTCTGGTCCAGGCTCTCCCTGTGGACCTTGCGGTCCATCTAATCCTTGCGGTCCTTCTACGCCCTGTTCACCATCATAACCGCGCATACCTTGCGGCCCTTCAGTTCCCATGACACCCGGATCCCCCTTCTGTCCGGGTGGACCGGGTAGACCGGGCTTTCCTTGAACCTGCTCAACCACCGGTCTAGATTTCTCAATAACCTCTTTGATTACCGGTGTTTGTTTTCTCTGAGGTTTGCTTTCATATACTACTTCTAGTACTTCTTTTATTGCGCGTTGGGGCCCCTGTAAAAGAAAAATTTCACCGTGATCATTTATAATATGCACTTCACCCAAACCAAACCCTAACGATATTCTAACGTCGGGTTCAGTCTGATTTATCTGTTCTACGATAGAACCAACTGATAAATTTTCATGTATGTTTTTAGCAACAATGAATTGCATTATCTACTCTTTACGGTTTTTTTCTTTCCCTTGGGAGAAGCAGTTTTGGTTGACTTTTTTACTCCCCGATTCTTTTTCTTTTCTAGCTTTTCTTCGATGTTGATTTTTTCTTTCTTGATCTTCTCAAGTTCATGATCAATATTATTCTTGAATTCATCAGAATGAATTGAACTCAAAACTTTTTCATACTCTTCGAAATTTTTAGCTACCCGATCCCTTGCTTCTCCTTCGGGTACCATATTATCCTCTAGTAACTTTTTACATGCAGAATAACCAACATGAGGCTTTCCGGCATAATATGCAGAAGCAGCAACTTCATCTAAGACGGACCAAGTATAAACATCTTCCTGAACAAAAAGTATATCATCCTGTGGGTATGGAATTTCAATGGCGTTTTTTGCAAATACATAAGCAATTGCAGGTCTACCATTCATTCTATTCAGTCTTGCTAGATGATATAGTGGTTCTGCTCTACTAGGTCTAGAAGCATGTGCCAAGAGAAATTTATCTTGTATTTGTTCGAATGGTTTACCCAGTAATGCATAAGCCATTGCAACTCGAAGTAAAGCAAAGAAGCACTCTTCTGGCCATCCACCCATCTCAGCTCGTTTCTGGTAGGCTTCTGCTGCCTTTTCCCATTGCTGTGAGTCAAAATAACTCTGAGCAAGGTAGAACTGATACCGAGCATTTTTTGGATCCTCTAGTAGTGCGTTTTTTAATGTCTCAGCATCACGAGAATATTTTTCCTTTGGGTCAATTCCTACGTTTCTTGCACCTTCAGTTCTTGCTTCGAGATGATATTCACCTCCAAGTTTACCAATCTTTGGATTTTCCATTCCAACACATTGTGCATATTCATGAAGTATACCTTCATACTTCCATCCACAAGACAATCTAAATATCTGATTTCGCCACCAACTAAAATCACCACGATGAATAAGCAAAGCATATGAATCTAGATCTAGATTACTAATATCGGGAGTCCCTACGATTTCATCGTCGGCATCAATTACCCAAGCAAAATCAGCCCCGCTCTTCTCTGCGTATTGAAGTGATTCAGTTCTAGATCCCATTTTACCATTGTGATCACCAAAGCCTTTCCAGTCAGAGAGATAAACTTCACCCGGAACATTTAGCTCGTCCATGATTTCTTTAATTTTCTCTGGTGTACCGTCAGTTGATCCGGTATCAGTAATATCATAACGATCGATGTAAGGGGCAATTGATTTTAGACATCGTTCAATGACGTGTGTCTCATCTTTTACGATCATGCATAGAGTAATTGTTGGTTTGTTCATATTAAATCCTTATAATGAATATTTATCAGCAGCATCTAATTCTGCGGTTTCTGTATATGTATTTAGTCCATTCGTAACCACCTCTTCAGGAGCGGAAGCAACAACATCATCCAAACCCATTTCGACATTATTGAGAATCCAGGCATATGTTTTCTCGATACCTTCGCGCAGAGATTTTGATGGACACCAATTTAGTTTTTCTCGCATAAGATCATTATCAGAGTTTCTACCCCGCACACCAGTCGGACCATCAATATGATTAATATCGACTTTCTTGTTAGCGACATCACTGACAATTTCCACTAACTGATTGATGGTTACCATTTCCTCCGAACCAATATTCATTGGTCCCATGAAATCACTTTCCATCATTTTTCTCATTGCATCAAGACACTCATCAATATAAAGGAACGAACGAGTCTGCTCTCCATCACCCCACATCTCAATTCTGGACACCTCCCCGTTGTAATGTGCGACTTCTGCTACCTTACGACACATAGCAGCGGGAGCTTTCTCTTTGCCATTGTTCCAAGAACCCTGAGGTCCAAAGATGTTATGAAATCTAGCGACTCTAATATCAAGCCCGTAGTTTCTGTTAAAAGCGAAGTAAAGTCTTTCACTAAACAACTTCTCCCACCCATACTCACTGTCAGGGGCAGCAGGATATGCTGAATCTTCAGAGCACTTTGGGTTGTCAGGATCTAGTTGGTTATATTCTGGGTACATACAAGCAGAAGATGAGTAAAAGATCTTTGGTGGATTCTTAAATTCACTTGCAACCTTAGCAACATTAAGATTAATCATAGCGGAGTTGTGCATAACATTTGCATCATTATCTCCAGTAAAGATATAACCTGCACCGCCCATGTCCGCAGCAAGCTGATAAACTTCATCAAAAGTAATACTCAAATCACCAACGGCAGCTTTCATTGCACGGCGAACATTTCGTTCACTTCTAAGATCAAGAACCTGAAAGTCGTCACAAGGTAGATCAGTATATTCGTGCTCCTTGATATCAACGCCACGAACCCAATAACCTTCGTCCTTTAGTCTTTGCACTAAATGACCACCAATAAAACCACCTGCTCCACAAACTAATGCTGTTTTCATTTTTTTCTCCAAAACGAATAAATTCCTTTGTCAATTTCAAATTTATCAAAATCTCGACGCTCTCGATTTTCTTGTTCCTTTGCCCAATTCCACATTTCAGTTAGACCATCCTTTAAAGATGTATTGTCAACATAATCTAAAAGATCAACTGACTTCTGGTGGGTGGACCACGCGAACTTAGCTTCGTGTCTTTCTTCTAGATGTTTTATTTCACCACCACCCATAACCTCTAATAAAATATTAGCTGCTTCTTTGATTGAGTATTCTTTAATTCCACCTAGATTAATAATTTCCTTTGATGCTCGTGGATCTACTGCGGCTTTCCACAATGACTCGACACAATCATCAATATAACTAAATGCTCTTTTCTGTTCACCGTCACCGAAGATGGTTAGTGGTTGCCCATTTAAATGTTGATACATCCAAATACCTAAGACGTTCCTGTATTTGTCCCAAATATTTTGTTTGATACCATACACATTATGTGGACGAATAATACACCAATCAAGATTATGTTGCTTCCCAGCTATTACTAAGTCCTGCTCACATGCGGACTTTGCAATACCATATGGATCGATAGGCTTTCTTGACATATCTTCTGAGAAAGGTGGATTCTGATCTCCATACACAGCCATACTTGAAGTGAATACCAAACGCTTAATGTCATGATTGATACAATTATTAATTACATTAGCTGTACATACTGTATTATTTTGATAATTGTAACTACGAATGAATGGGCTAAGTCCCTCTGCGGCATAAGCTGCAAAGTGAAAAACATAATCTGGCTTTTCTTCCTCAAACACCCAATTCAAATTATCTGAATTTAACAAATTTTCCTGATGTCTATTCCAGAATTTAACTTTGGGATTTACATTTTCCTTATAACCACCAGACATATCATCAAAACCAATAACCTCATAGTCGGGGTGATTTTCAATAATCCAATCTGCTAGGCGGGATCCCAAAAGCCCTGCTACACCTGTAATCAATACTTTCATTTTAAAAAGTCACTTTCTCTTTTTTATGTGGTTGCTGTACTGTATATTCTTTATATGGTTCTATTACTTTATATTTATTATTAGTTTTGTAACAAGAATAATCAAAACTCAATTGATCCCTATAACTAAACTGAGCAACCATAGACCACCACTGTTCATTTAGTTTTGCTATTTGTGGAGTATTTCTTCTTACCAATAGATGACATGCACCAAGACCATTATTTTCTGGATAACCATTAAATCTCATATGCGCAACTTCATCATCAACCACATCAGGATCCTCATATTTTAACACATCACGTATTTCTTTAGCCTCAGCGTAAGCACACGATCGGTATGGATTTTTATGTAGAGCGATATCGTGATCCGTTAAAAACTCATCAATAAAAAACTGTGGGTGTCTGTTGATAAACATATTTGAGTCAACGTAAATTGTATAATCATAGTTCGGAAAATATAAATGTGAGTTAATTTTTGGATGTCGTGAAGTCTTTCTAACTGTATCAGATGTCAACATTGGAGCCTTGAGTTGCCAACCCGACACACTTTTCGGCTCCTCTTCGTCTGTTATCATGAATAAATCAACTCCCGGAATTTCCGGTATCGATATATTTTCATCATAACCACCTATGTTCACAGTGTAAACAGCTATCTTCATACTTCTACTTGTTTCCAATTGAATCTAATATAGTCATCTGACCAATCCACTTTTCCAGATTTTTTTTGCTCTAACAATTCAGAATTCACAAAGCAATCTCTCTCAATATCAGATTCACCATCCGAGTCAATTGTAACATGTAAGTCATATCCTTCATGAACCACATAATTATCTTGACTCGCTCTCCAGAAAAAAGCAGGATCGTTCATACCATAGTCTTCACAAAAATCTTCATCCCAGGCACCGATACTCCAAAAATCATCTTTTCGAATCATGAATTGACCGGGAGTTATTTTGTTAGCGTTACTGATTGATGTTCCATTTGTTCTATAGAACTTATAAATGCTCTTGTCTGGTGCCGACTCAATCAGTTCCAGAAGTTTGTTCATGGTTTCCTCTGGAATGATAGTGTCCATGTCTTGTTTGATAAACCACTCAGTTTGAGTTTTATCGGCACCAAGATTCACTGCACCCGGAACATTAAAATAAACGTCATCGGTAACTCTGTAGACATTAAGATCGAACTCACAACTAGAAAAATCAAAATCTTCTGTAGAATTTTTCATCGAACAATCATCTACCAAAATAAAATTAACTTCATCTCTCAGATCCTTTGAATATGAATTCCAGTTGTCAATCTGCTTTCTAAGCATTTTATCTTGATTATAATATGTCATAACAACTGTCAGTTTCATGTGAGTAAGTACCCTTCTCGTTGCCCTTGATTCCAATAATAACCAAAACCGTACTCACCAATCATATTTTCATAAAGTGACATCATCGACTCGGGTTTCTTTTTACCATCATCACTTAGAACATGATCAAGACAAATAATACCAGATTTAGCATTTTTTCTAGATGCTAGATAAATATCATTTGCATGTACATCATAACTAGATGCACCGTCAATATATACAAAAGAGTATTCAATCAATTGTATCAACGCATCCGACATTTCTGTACTAGAATTTTCCATGTGAAGGTGTACTGTGTCACTATATGGTTTTGTATTCTTTAAAAATTGAAAATATTTATCGGTTAACTTTTCATTTCCACTTGTACTTTTTCCAGTATTATATGGATCAATACAAGTAACCTGCCTATCATACCGAGCAGCAACCTCAGCAAGAATAGCAGTAACTCGACCCTTACCACACCCAATCTGTAGAATATCACCCGAATGCATCTGTAGTGCATAATCGGCTGTCGCATATATCCTAGCATTCTGTTGCTTGATTCCAAAATTAATTGGTGTCTCCAAGAAAGAATCTCGAATTACTCTTCTTGGTTCGTGATACTGTTCACATATCATTTTAACTTTATCTAACATTTAATTATCCTTATTGTTACTTTTTCAATCATATCTCACCTTATTTCTTGCATAATCAATACATGCAGCGAGTCCATCTTTCATTTTAACTTTAGTTTCCCACATCAAACATTGTTTTGATTTTATTGGACAACCTAGACTAAATTTATTTACTTCATCAACAATCCGTTTGCGAGGTAGTGGATGTTTACCAGAAAACAACTCTGGATAATTGTCCCAAAATGTTTCCGGTGAATTGTATTTTGCTGCATTGTCCACCATCATGTTACATTTAAAAAGATCATAAATCTCACGAACCGAATAACACTCACCAGAGCAAACATTGAACACCTCACCTGCTAACCCAGAATCATGATTCACTAATATATGTATTAGATCAATTAAATCGTCAATATACACATAATCTCGTTTTTGATTTCCGTCTGAGTAAAAAGTTGGTGTTTCACCATACAATAAACATTTGGTAATATACCCCAACAAAGGTGGTTGCTTTCTCATGAAATCCTGATGTGGTCCATACACATTAAAAAATCTAAGAATATTAATATCCATGTTATAAACATCAACATAAGATTTACACAACAATTCAGCTTGTCTTTTTGTGACAGCGTAAACTAAATTGGGTTCTTTCTCAACCTGATCCTCCTTGAATGGAGCGTTCTTGCAGTTTTCATATACAGCACTCGTACTTGCAAATATGACTTTTTTAATGCCATGTAATCTACAAGTTTCTAGGACATTTGCAGTACCCTCTACATTATTTGAAATTGCAGACACCGGATCTGACTGACAATCGGGGAGAGGGGCAACTCCCGCTAAGTGTAAAACAACATCTGGTTTGTAGGCTTCGAATAGAAGATTTAGATTACTTCTAATATCATACTCCACAAAAGATCCAAA
>Ga0209337_1000127_pt1 | contig 61643 bp, 55 predicted proteins | sample LinPmetageLP53_FD_184044 | JGI IMG/M metagenome (GOLD analysis project Ga0209337, IMG submission 184044) | Marine viral communities from the Pacific Ocean - LP-53 (SPAdes) (version 2) | ecosystem: Environmental > Aquatic > Marine > Oceanic | place: Pacific Ocean | collected 2010-02-08
ATAGTCCCGTCAACAGAGGTAAGGGGTGCTGTCGCTTCTAGGGCGTAGGAGGGAGCAGCGAACAGCACCCCGAGCATTACATAAGTAAATAGCTTGTACATTTACCGTACTTTCTTGGTTAGCTTAGGAAGTTTTCTCTACGGAGCAGTTGATAAATTCGCCCGCGTAAGAAGTGCCGACACTGATTTTAACTACAGCACAAGTATTCGTGCCGTCTACGGCAGTAGTGCCACTTCCAGTTGCCTTGTTAGTGCCAGTAGTGGGTAAGGTGACTGTGACATTTCCTGAAGAAAAAGCACTGGTCGATCCACAAGGCCCCGAAAAAAGCTTAACCGTATTTCCCGCCCCTGCCGCTGAAGAAGCCCTGCACGTTATGTTCGTGTAATTACCCGAAGGAAGGGGAGTATGGACTGTTGGCTCAGTAGAACTCAGATCGCCGGAAAGACTGGCATACAGAACCTTGGTTCCGGAACTCGGTGCAGATATCGAGGTATTAGTGCGGAATGTAATAACGGCTGGAATTGCCGTAACACTAGGTTGATCCGCACAAGCATAATCGCTAGTCCCATTGCCAGCGACAAGAATCTCATCAGGGTCACAATCGAGAAGCGAAAGTACCGGAGTCGTGGCGGTGGTGTTATCTACCTCAAGCCCGGTGCTATTAGCTAATTTAGTTACCGAGGTCACGCCCTCGTTGTCAGTAGGGTTAGCTACACATTTCAAAGCTGGCGCACCATTGGTTTGAACCACGCTGAGTCTTTTGGAGGCCCCGCAGGCATTAGTGGTTGTTGCCTCAATAGGAAGGTTAATTGCGCCGTCTGCTGCGGTAAGAGGGGCACTAGCTGTCAAAGCCCATGCGATGGAAGGCGTTAGGGTGAGGCTCAAAGCGGCAAACAGCGTAAGCGCCGCTCCCACAGCAACGTAAGTTTTTTTGAAAGTTTTGTTCATGGTAATGATCCTTAGTTAAGTACCGCTTGCGCGGTAAAGTTAATGATAGTGGGGGCGGGACTGCCTGTAGGTTCTACTTTTAAAGAAAATTTTTGTCCGGCATCAAAGCTCTGACTCACGCTTGTAAGCAAAACGTACTGGTTGGGGTTGTTAATAATAGTGGACGTAGCCGTTATCGGCGTATCGTCTCTCATTACGGTGATTTTCCAAGTTGTTCCTGTTCCCGGCGGAACCGACAAAGTTACCGCAACAGTATTAAAGGTTGTCGATGCCGTGGCGGGTATACCGACATCGGCAACATCAGAGGATGAGGTAGCTCCGACGTACACAATATTACCACCAGACAGGGGGATTTGACTACTGCCAGCAACTACCAGCGTAGACGGCCCCGCTGGTCCTTGACTGCCCCCGCTACCACCGGAGGTGCGTATGTCAGAAGCTCCAGCGTGGGAAGGAATTGCCATAAGCAACGCAACGGCAAGAACCTTAAAGAAAGAACCCATATTCACCCCTCCGTCAAATAATGCAGGTTAGCAGTAGAGCTTTTAGTAAAACATTTCCAACCTGTCGTACCGACATCAGTAGCTTTATCAAGGATCAAAGCGTCGTCTGTCTTTAGGTACATAGAGTTGGCTTCAAAACTCGCTTCAACACAGGTACTCGCGCTAGCGGGGCAAATGTACACGGTTTCCGAGCCAATATTCCGCATGATCAAGCTAGCCCTGCCACTGAAGCTAGTCCCAAAAACTTCGCCATTTGTGTCACAAGTCACTCGACCTGTAACTACCCCTTTGCCCTGCTGATGTTTGGTATAGAAAGGCTGACCGTAGCCGCCGCTGGGGGTAGCACGGGCCATAGTTGCCAATCCCAAAAACAGCAACAGGACCCCTATTGCCAAGGTCCACGCTATAAGTTTATCTTTACGGTCCATTAGTAGTTCCTTCGGATTTCCCAATCAAACTCAATAGTCGAGCCAGATGAGGTGTAGTTTTCAAATTGAATTACGCAAAAACTCTTTGATTTTACTACCTTTTTTACAATATAGGAAGAGGCTGTTTGCGCTGTGCCAGTAGAGCTTTGGGGAGTAATATCTATAGAATAGTTTGTATCTACTTCGGGGTAGGGGAAAATAGCGCAATACTCTGAATTCCCTTCAGCCACCCTTATTCTACCATACTGAGCCGTTCTTGGAATCGGGCACTCTTGCACGGAATTTGGGTTACTATCGGTACTTGTAGGGGGAGTAGTAACAGCCTGAAGCCGGAAATTAGAGGCCGCATAAGCCAGATTTTGCATGGGGGCGTAGGCTGAAAAATCTAAAAATACGTCCACATAACTACCCAAAGATCCATGTCCTATCTTTGCGTAGTCTGCCTGAGATATGTCATCTACCGCCTCGGAAACTAAGCCAGTACTGTTAGCGGACGTAGCTGCCTGCCATTTCCGAAGGCCGGTTACGTATACGTAAGACCCCGAAGCAGTACTACTGTCCGCACTGTACGCAGCCCTTGTGGCCGAAACGAAGCCTGTGTAGTAATTGTAGTTTTGAGCAGCAACGGAAGAAGTAGATTCTTGGCCCACACTTAAAACGAATTGCTGGCCTTCTACTCCACGCATCCATTTGCCGTACCAAGTACTGAGCAAAATCGTATTGTTGTAGTAAACGCTGCCGCTAGTGTTGTAAACTCCGGCAACGTACCGAGTCCCCTTATTATTCCCCCAACTAGAACTAGGGTCCCAAGCCAAATTTAAAGATTCTTCGCGAATAGCCCCTTTAATGTCGCGAATAGCGTTACCTAAACTAGCGTACTGACCTGCGTTTGTGTTGGGGCTAGCGGGATTTATCTTTTCCCCATCCTTGGGTTGGTTTTTTTCTACATTACTTCGCCAAGTATTCAAGGTTGTAATTGTGTCAGCCATTATGAATAGTACCTCGGCATTGTAATGCTCCAATCAAAAAAGATTTCCATCTTTACGCTGTCCACTGTACCCGGAGATTCAAATACATTTACGGTAAACTGGTTAAAATCTTTTGTAACAGATTTAATTAGACTAGAGTTTTCTTTTGTAATGTTTGGGTCTTTGTAGCAACACGACAAATGAACCATGTAGTCTTTAGTGGGCATGTACAATTTAGTTTCATTAGAAACAAAGGTATCCGCAGCGCCAACAAACGTTGTCGCTGTGTTTTGTTTTGTAGAAAAATCTACTACAAAAGAAGAAGCGCTTCCTCGAATTCCTGCTGACCCGCCAACAGAACTTAAGGGAAAAGCTTTCGGTAGATTGTTGTCAGTACCCAGATACAGCACAGTGTGGTTTGTGGTCCACGACTCACGCCAGAACGCTGCAGTAACAGTCGTTGCTTTTGCGCTGGAAGAATAGTTTGTAGCTATAACTACGCCGCCTACTAAAGATCCTGAAGCAGGATCTAGCGCTACAATCTTTCTCCCTCTTTCAAATTGAGCTAAAACGTTTCCGTTTACGTTAAAGATTACAACTCTGTAACTTCCTTGGGCATCAAAGGGAGCGTTTGTAAGTTCAAAATCATGGTCTTCGTAAAGTTTGTTAAAAGATAAAATTCGGTAAACACTTTTGATGTTGCGAATTTGAGCCGCTAAATCAGTTCCTATTGTAGAGGCATCCGAGGGCGCGTTAGGCGAACCGGATTTCCATTGATAAATTTTAGTATCTAATACAGCCATGGTTAGCTCACGTTATCCCGCTTGTAAGGCGTTTTGCCGTTTAAGGACGGAGTAAGGATAGTCACATCGTAAACAATTGTGGCTACAAAAGGCTTTCGGAATTTAATACTAAACTTTACTGTTTCTCGATTTCTTTGTGAAACAGACGCCCAATTAGTTCCAGACCATTGGTTCATTGATACTTCTGGGCAAGCGATGTCTGTGGTTAATTCAAACCCTTGCTCTGAACTAACAACTTCTACGCATTTTATAAAAGCTCTGTAGTCTGTTCCTGCATCTTCGACAAGTCCCCTATAGCTCATAGGGTAAGCTAATTTTCCAGCACCAAACTCAAAAGTTTTTGTTTCGTTTTGCCCTGCATTTTGTACAATAATTCTGTACGAAATACTTTCGTGTTGCTGCCCATTTAATTCACGGTTCCCGTTTTGAGTACCAATTAAATAATACGCGCTGTCTGGTGCCGTAATAACATCCCCGGAATTTTCAGGATTTTTTAAAAATTCTTCGTTAGACATTCGCATTACATACTTTGTCGTTAAAGAATCACTTGCCCCCGCACCAGAAGAAGGAGTCCATGGGTTTGTAAGGGTATAATCTAATCCGCAGTAAGTAGTCATTTGCGTTTGCAAAAGATTGTCAGTTTGTCCAAACGCTGCTTCTGCTTCAGATTCCGTCATACCATCGACTTCTACAGCAAGATCTTTTGCGTAAGCATACAGTCCTATGTACCGATCATTATCTACGTTTCTGTAACTACCGTCCATTACTAGAGAATATGATCCGTTGGGATAATATTCGTTTAGATCCGTGGCGTTGTCAGGATAATTAGTTCCACGATTAGTAGTTTTTTCTAAACGAATTACCTGTATCCTACGGCCTTTTGGATTAGCGCATTTAAATTTGGTTGCGTTGTTTCCATTAACAACTTTAAGTTCCCAAATATGAGAAGACGCAGGGCCAGATTTTAGGAGAGAAAAAGATACGTCTGAAGCGCAAACTTCGTCTGCTCTGGGAAACGGAACTAATTGGGGATGAAAATTAATTTTACTAGCGGGACCAAAAGCTTCGTATCCAGTATTTGCAGGTTGGTTGCTTTGCGCCCCTGTTATCTGTAAAGAAGCAAACTTTTTAAATCCGTCAGAACTTACACAGAAGGGCGTGCCGGGAAACAAAACTTCTTCCCAATCTCCCATAATTTGAAAAGAGTAATCTACCATGGAAGTAGAGCTTTGGTTCCCCACCCCTGTTGCAATAAGGTCGTGAGGAACTAAAGCGTTTGCAGTTATCTCTGCAGGGGTTGCTGATTTGTACAAGGCATAAGGTTTACCGGTGCCCGGAGCGGGCATGGGCGTGGTTTTAACGGAATAGGTAATCACATTCTGATCAGTCAAATCCTGTGAATTACTTAAATCTTTTTTAGACAATTCTTTTAAAGACCTAAATTCTCCGCCTAAAGAAGTTCCAATAAGGGATTCTTGGTCAGGAAGGTTAGTATCTTGACCTGAAAAATCGCTTTCCCACTCTTCTAATTTCGTATCAATTGCCATCTCGTGCCCTCATAGAAGCTATTAAAGCAAGTTTCCATCTATCAGAAATGTCTGCATTTCTTACATCTTCTATGGTTCCTTTATGCAAATTTAAAAGACCCGGCACGGTGTTTATTTCACCTTTACGATCAACAAGTTGCGATAAAGTTTCTAGACTACTTCCTACGTATCCTTGGTTGCCTTGAAATCCTCGTGAAGCAATTTGTATTTTACGCAAGTTCCTGCTTGATTTCGTCTCACCAAAATATCCAGTAAATTCTTCCGGCGACATAAGTTTGACGACATGGTGGATTTGATCATAACCCCTAGCTTTCCTAAGCATGTTCTCAAACATTCCCCTGCTGGCTGCAACAGGGTTTTGCAAAGACAATTTAGTAGCGTCAGTACGGTTCACAAGACTTTGAATAATTTCAGGGTTAGATACTAGCCCTGCATCTTTAAGATCTTTTTCAAACAATCGGGCAATAAATCTTCGGTCTAAATTTTCCCCGTTGTTTATTCGAGCAACAACTTTTCGTTGAGCATGTTGATACACAGCAAGATACGAGGGTTTGGAGCTTTCAGGCAAATCTGCAACCATTAAATCCATTGCTGCATTAAAAGCGTCAGACCGTACAAAATTTCCACCCGCTTTGGTTAGACCCAAGAAAGCTTCTACCGCTACTTTAGTTAGCGGAGCTTCGTCAATAACTAAGCGATCATAGATTTGTTGCAAACCAAAAGGGGCCTGACCTTTTACCGCAGCAATGGCAAAATCTGCAGCTTTTTCCGGAATAGTATCTGAACTAGGGTCGTAGATAGAATTCTTTTGGTAATCTTGGCCCGTCCAAAGAAGCTTTATAGGACCCCACATTGGGGGCAAGGCATGGCTAAACGTTTCTGCAAAACCCATTCCGTAATTTCGGAACCAGTTAAGAATGTCCTTGTTGTACGTAGGCATGCTTAACCGAACAGGCTCCATTCCGTATGGCCCAAGTTCTACGTCTCCACTAAGGGGGAACCAAAGCTTTGTGGCCATGTTGTGGAAATTATTGTATGCCGATTGATCAGAGTTCCACTCATCAAAAGATGGAAACTCTCCTGTTCTGGCATACTGAAAGAAAGACGCGTAAGCTCCCAAACCAAACATTCCCAGCAGATACGATGCTCGTTGGGAAAGTTCCAAACGATCTTCTTCGTCCAGTTTAATTTCTGCAACGTTTTTTCTACGCTGTTCTTTCGGAACTCCCGCCAAACGTTCTAGTTTGTTTTGAGTTTTAAGAGATCCGCTGTAGAAAGTGTCGCGTATGCCACCCAAGATCTCCCGTTTTGTACCGAGTTTCCAAGCTGGCGCTCTCCAATAGAAAAACATCAAATCTTTGACATGTTTATCCATTACTAAGTTGTCGTAGTTAAGCATACCAAAGCGGTTGTCGATGCTGGCCGCAATGTCTGCCGCTGCGTTCTGCAAAAGAAAGTTGTTTTTTGCTAACTCCGGCCTACGATAAACTTCTTGGTACATGTTTTCCAAAAACGCAGAATATTTTGCACGGGGAATAATGGAATCAAACAACCACTTTTGCCCTTCGGATGCAGCCGCACCCAAATATCTAAACGGCATGCTAAGCGTAGTAGATCCCCTAGCGGCAAAAGCCTTGGCCGTTGCAGGACCCCCCTCGGGGTAATTTTGGATAGGAGCTTCGCCTTTAACGTATTCTACTGCGTCAATATAACTTTTATTGAAACTATAGAACCATTCTTTTTGTCCGGCTCGCGCTGCCAGCGGGTTCAAAAAGTTGGCGTTTATACCTGCATTAATAATGTCATCAAACAGAGGATTTACTAGGTCGGATGGCGTAGTTCCCTCTATAAGACTTTCTATCTGTCGTCCGAACGAACCAACGTTGTACTTCGCGTAATCGGGGTGGTCCTTCTTCAGCAGTTGCGGGACGAAAGTATCCTGAAACGGTTCCCATTCTCTTCCTTTAAGTTTGCTGGCAAATTCGTCCAGAACCTGAACAAAACCTTTGCCCACTATTTCTTCAGAATCTCCCAATCTTTGCGTAAAATTGTCTTCGTATTTTTTGCGAAGATTTAAACCTGTCTTGGACTTGTAGTTAGGTATGTTGGAAGGAAGAAGTTCCGTAGGAGTAGAAACTCCTGTACGAACGTTAGGCATTGCCAGCGTAGGTATGCGACTGCGTACCGGAAACTGTCCCGCTTGAATTAAAATAGACATGCCCGGTGTAAGAGCGCGAATGGCAGCGTTTTTAACAAACCACTGCTTATCAATTTCTTTATCAATACCGTCTTTGCTTGGGAAATTTGTAATTCTTTCCGCACGCTTTAAGTCAGAAACCATTGTGACAGCACGAGACAACTTAGTGAGGTCGTTCATTATGTTCTCGAACAACCCGACACTAGATGCGTGGAACGCGGACCAACCTAAGTTAACCCCGTTCAAGAAGTTATTGCTTCTTCGCCACTTGTCCCACATTGCAGCGCCGTTAAATTTAGTTCCTGCAAAACCTACTTGCGCGTATGGTTTTTGCGCAAGTCCGGGGCTAGTAATGTTTTGGATAATTTTAGCTACGTTAGGATCTGCAAAAAACATTTTTGCAGGAACCGTTTTTGTCATTTTATTGAGAGCGGCTCTGTTGCCAGCTATTTCTGCAGGAACAGTAGAAAGATCTATTTCTCCTCTAGGATCTACTGTAGTCCAAAAACCTTCTACTTCGACCTTGCCGGTTTTCTTATCTTTTAGCGGGTCAATCCAAACGTTTTGCACAGGTAACGGCTGACCTTGCGGTGTCATTTGATCGTAAACTTCTTTTAGTACGTTCTGATCTTTAATGGCGTTTTCTGCAGCCATGTTAGCGGCACGAGTGCGGGAGTTAAATAGTCCCGGTGCAATCTGCTGCAAATTTGAAGTTACATTTACAAAATTTAAATCAAATTGATTGTCTGATTTAGAGCCTTGAGAAAATTTTTCTCGGGCCAAAGTGCGGTAGGATTTTGTGATGTCTAAAAGCTGATCGTAATTTAAAGCGTGAACTAAATTATTACTAATAAGCTCGTTAGTAATACGCACTCCCATAACGTAGTTATCCATTTCATTGGCTTTAAGAGTAACCATTTCCACGGGATTCCACGTTGCTGGAACAAATCCTCGGTCTAAAAGTTCGTCAAAATAATCTTTTCTGTAGATAGATTCGCCCTTAAGCTTCCATTCAATTGCGCTTCTAGCTTTAAGCCAGTCGCGATTTCCCTTGGGAAGCGGGGCGTCTTTGTCGTTTTCTCTAAGGTATTTTTCTACTAAAAAGTTTTTGTACGTAGTGCTAAAAACAGCCTCATCTGGATCAAGAGGCTGCATGCCCGGAGGCAAACTTCCGTCGTCCAAAGTCCGCCCTTCTTTTTTCCATCTGTCTACACTGGCTTTAATGTCCCAAATACGTGGGTAATAATTTTGAAGCCAAGCGTCTTGGAAATGTTTGTTTAGCCGCTCGTACCGGTATCTTCTGGGGGCCAGAATGTTTTGATCAACAACGTCCAGCAAAAGCTTAATGTCTTTTACTGTAACGTAGTCTTCTGGATTTTTAGACATCCAAATCTTAGCGGATTGTTCTTCGGGGGTAAGAGTGGCAAATCTTTCGATCTTGCTCATTAGAGCATCTCGAAATTGATTTTCTTTGGTCCCCAAAAAAACCTTAGTGCCGTTGTAAGATGCCATCCGATCAAACTCATAGCGGATGTGTTCTAGCCCTTGGGTTGCCCAAGGCATAACCCGGCTAACAACTGAAACGCGTTCGTCTCGAAGACGTTGCAATTCTTTAAAATCTTCAGGGTTAGTAAAATCTTCACGAATACGCGAAGATCTTGCTTTAATCCTGTCGTTTCTTCCCCACGCTTTAAAAAAAACGTTTGTCGTTTCTCGGGTTTTTTCTGTCTTACGGGTGTAATCACTACCGGGGACGTAATGTAGGATTTGATCTTTTCCTGTTTGACCAACTCCTTTTTCAAAATTAACGTTACTAAAACTTCCTTCTACTCCAATCATTCTGTGAGCAGATTCAAGCCTAGCCGCTGCTTCTAGCAATCCCCGCTGAGCAAGAGATTTTCCTTTACCCAGTTCTTTTAAACGGGCCACAGTGTCTACTGCAGTTTTAGCCGATTCGCCTTTTATAAGGTTTTGCAGAAATTTCCACCCGACCTGCGTGGTAAAAGCATCAGTCACGTTCATCGAGAACAAGTCATCGGCTTCTACTTCAGCTATTGCTGCGGGGGTAGGTTCGTTAATGCCAGAACCTCTGACAATTAGTTCCTCCGGTTTGTTGGGGTATTCAGAATCAGGTTTTCCTGCTTGTCGTGCTGCAGAAGATCCGTGCCTAGCGTTTGCAACTGCTTCTTTTACAGAAGTAGGCATGTTTATTTTAAGCTGATTCATCCATTGACCCTCAATTGGATCAATTTCTGCGCGTAACCTTAAATCTTCTAGGTATTTTTTGTGCTGCAAACGAACGTTTAAGTCACTGGCTATTTGTTTTCCAAGGGGATACCCCGCCCCCGCCAAGTTTTTAAATACAAGGTGCGCTACAGGCTCGTTGCTTCGCGCTACGCCGCTATACACCCGAACTTGGTTAGTTCCTTTTTTACCCAACAACAGTGTGTTATTTTTAATACTGCGCTTATCCACACCGTAAGCGTTAATTTTTTTAACGTCTAGTTTCTTCAAACTTTCCAAGCGCATGTCGCGCAAAGCTTGTTCAGTAAAAGTAGATCGAGGCCCCCCAAGTTGTTGCCGCAACGATTTTTCGGGGGAACCAACCCAGTTGTTTTTATACAGATTAAAAACTTCTTCTACTGATTTGGCGTTTGTAAGGGTTTCGTAAAAAGAATCTTCGTAAACTCTTTGAATTGCGCCCGGAGATACAGTGTTAAAAGCTTTCTGAAGCTCCAGCATTTCTTTAAAAGCTTTAATAGCTTCTTTTGCGTTAGCCGCTTTGGCGATAGTAACAAGCGACCTAAGATCTGTTACGGCCAAGGCAGCATCTTCTGCGGAGGTCAGAACTACTTTAAATTTGTTCCCTCTACCGAGAACAATGCTTCCCGTGCTCATGCCCGATCCATCTAAACTCGTAACATAAAGCTGGTCTGGGAGATCGGGGCTGTTTAGCTCAACTGGGTACAGTTCTCCGTTGCTTTGATCAACAATTCTTTTTTGTTCGGGACTGTTCCTCGTTACGGTAGGTTTAGTGGGGTCAGAATTATCTACAACTTCCCCCAAAATTACTTTTTCCTGTTTAGTGCGAGGAGCAGCTTTGTATTTGCGCTTGTTCTTTTTAACTTGCTCCCTGAAATAAGTAACAGGGTCTACTTTTACGGGTTTTCCTTTGCGAACAGACACAAGATTTAACGGGTCAACGTTTGTGATCCGATCCATTAGCTCATAGGTGCCGTCAGAAAGTTTTGATTCTTTAAAGAACGGCGCAGCAGATACGTTAGCCATTCGCTGAGAAGAACGCATAAGAACTTTTCGCAATTCATCTACAGCTTTTTCGCTAAAGTTTGCAGTATTTGCTTGAAAGTAAGGGTTGTTAGCTAACTCTAACCGGGTTCTAAAATACTGTCCCAAAATTTCTTGTTCTGCATCAGTGCGGAAAAGACTATTTAAAAAAGAAAAGTCTTCTACTTTTCTCGCAAAATACTGAGCAAGATGTTTATTGCTCTTCTTTAGTAGGTTGTCTTCCTCGTGTTTGCTTGCAATAGCTTTAAAGTTTTTTCCTTTAATGCCTTTAAACGCGGCTTGTAAAACTTCAAGGTTATCTGCTTCGGAAGAGTGTAGCACTAAAGAAGCTTCCACTTGATCGCTAAAAGCGTTTACGGCTTTTATTCGAGCGGTGGGAGCAAAAAGTTTTTCTTTAGTAAAAAGTTTTTCAATGTTGTCCGAAGCGTATTGGTAAAGTTTTTCTACATTAGTCCTAGCTTTTCCACGCAGGGGTTTATCCGTTTTGAGAATCTCAACGTCCCAGTTTCCGTCTTGCCTAGCACGAGCAACTGCCACATAAGGACCGTCACGGTGAAGTACATAAGACGAGGAGTCGTCCAAAGTACGGCCTCGCGACATGTCTACGTCTGCGCCCTCATCTTTTATGCGCAGAAGGTCTTCATGCTCTCGTTTTAGCCACCCGTAATCAAGATCGTTTAAGTCTTCTTCAAGAAACTTTTTAGCTTTTAGACCTTCGTTTTTGCTAAGGCTTTCGTCCCAAAGTTTGTAAACGTCATCAATGCCGTTCTCGAACCAAGTTAAAAAGTCTTTGTCTACGCCGTACTCTTCTCCAGATTTAATTGTAGCCGCAATATTTTTTCGGCGTTCAGGGTCCAAAAGCATGCTCCGAAGATTTTCCCAACCCCATTTATAATCGTTCGGATTAAACTCCCGCATTGGGTAAACAAGTCTGTCAAAAAGTAGGGCTTTAGATGTGGCTAAATGCTCTACTCCTTCTGCCTCGTTTAGTTCTCTAAAAGGGTTTTCTATACCCAATTCTTGTAGAATTTTTTCTTCTTCACTGCCTAGCTTTTTGGGTACTGCGAAAACTTTGTTCCGTTCCCCTGTGGCTAGCATTTCTTCCGGAATACGAGCGTTAATTTTTTCTGCTCGGACCACCGTAGGATTAAAAGAATCCATGGATTTAAACGACCCTACCGCTACTCCGCCTACAAGGGGAAGCATAGCCATAAGAAAGCGCCCAAGAGGGGTTGCTTCTGCAAGATCTTGTTCGTCTGCCAGCTTTAGTCCGGTGCTGGAATCGAACACGAAATTATTCAGCATACTGTTGGCTGCAGTAGTAAAAGCTACTTCGTCCGTTAGTCGCATCCAAAACGGTGCGTCGGGGTAAAAAGCTTTGTCCCCCTTTTTTGCTGCCTTAGCTACTGAGGGCACGGAAGACCTTCCCGTAATGCCCATGATATAGTTGTCCGCCTCATCTAGATGAGCAGTTAACCGGGCAGCTTCTTCAGTTAGCTCTTTAATTCGACCATTTGTGTAAGTTAAAGGGCCTATAAATTCTTCGGCAACGTCTCCTGTGTTAGCATCAACCTTACCGATCTTACTCTTCCCAGAAGCTATCTTTTTAGAAATGTAAGTACGCGCCCGCATAGCAATAGTATGCGTAGCCCCCAGTGCCGATAGCTGTTCTTTAACGCTTTCTAATTGAACACGTTTTTTGTTGTGGATGCCGAACACTCTTACTGCTCTAGCGCCCTTACGGCCCAAGTAGTTGTTAAACAGGAGGCTGGGAATTGTAACTCCCACCTTACTTAAGCCACCCGTTACCATTGCTATAGAGACATCTAGGCCAGCTTCCGCACGGGTAGTGGGTATGGAAAAAACGTCGCTAGGCCGCTTTTCAGCAATGGAAAGTTTAGAGGGTACAATGTAATACGGCTTAGCCCAGTAATCCTCGTCTTCAATAGCGGCAAGTCTGACTTGCGCCGAAGCCATGGCTCTGTCTGTAAAGTCTGACTTATCTACAGACATTTGGGCTAATAAAGCAGGAACCTTGTTAAAGGGAATGTTCCAAGCGTCCGATATTTTTTTGTATACTGAGCTAAGTTTCGCTTGGTTTTTGTCTGAGCCAATAAAGTCTTGATAAGCTCGCATGCCTTTTTCTGTAGCTTCGGCACGTTGTAACTGTGTTGCTCCGGGCTTTAACTTTTTTCGTTCTCGCTCCAGATACGTGTCTAAGCCCGGATTTTTCTTGTTTAGTTCTTCCAGAGCTTCTTCATCTGAAGTGGTCATGTAGTCCCAACCATCGATGATGGCTAGGGGAAGTGCTGAAGCCCAGTAATCCGAAAACTTCATTGTGTGGTTTGCTGCGTTAGCTACAGCGTACACACTTGCGTCTAGGTAAGATCGCAATCCATCTGTAAAAGACTCTCCATCAGCGTTGTAGATAGCCTCTCGCTCTTTTTGATACGCCTTAACCGCAGGAGACAAATCTCCGTAATTTTTTATGTCGGCTGATTCTACACCGCCAAAAGGTCCGGGTAAGTAAATTAGCCCCGGCGTGGGTCCGTCCAATAAGGAGCTTATGTAGTTTTCGTCTTGTCCTTCAGGGTTATACGTAAACGCAAACGAACCTACTTTGGGTAGTATATTTTTTTGATAGTTTTCTTCTGGAGAAAGAGTTCTATCTACTCCAAATTTTCCCGGCAGGAAGTCGTCAGTGGTAAGGTTTGCAAACCCCGGCTGATTCCCCAAGATTTCTGCAACTTTTGTACTGTACAAATACTCACTTTCCGCAGAAAGATGAGAAACGTCGGGGAAAGAAGCGTTAGCAAGGGCGGCGTTAGCCGCTTGTCTTTCAGGACTTAGGTACCATTCTACCTCGGAAAGACTTGAAGATGGAGCGTATCGCTTTAATTGCTGCGCCCCAAATTGAGCTAGGTCGCTCTGTTTGGCTAGATCCTGATCGGCCAATTCCTCGGCTGAAGAAAAAAAATCTCCCTTAACGGAAGGTTCCTCCTCTTTCCGCAAAGAGTTTGCAAGTCTAATTGCTCTAGCTGGCGTCTGCGTTTTTGCCCATTTAGAATCCAACATGTGACGACGAAGCTCGTCTGCACGGGGAGCAGGGCTATTAAGTTCTGTTAAAAAATTAGTAAATCCACCTAGACCGTTTCCTCCCATCTGAAACGCCATTTGCATGGCTACAGATTTTTGGTCCTCTGGTAAATACTCAAAGTTAGGAATACGCTTACGCGCTTCTCGAACGGCCAAAGGTACGTCTTCGACAAAACTTTGTCCCGCACGCTCTTCCGAAACAAGCTGCCCTTCGCCAAGGCCGTACTCGGGATCTTCGGGGGTAACTTTGTGGCCGTACCCAAAAGTAAGAAACCCTTCGCTATCGTTGTACGTTAGATGATAGGGGTTTCCGTATTCGTCTAACTCACCACTGAGCTTGGTTCCTTCTTCACTCTTTAGGTTAGTTACGGCATTTTCTAACCAAGACGCCATTAATTACTGTCCCCCAAGGCTATTGCGATGCTGGCCCCAGTGTTTGGTATTCCGCCTCTCGGATTTCCCAAGAAGCTATCAACCATGTCCATCATGTTTTTTAGGGTACGAGTATCTGACGATTGATCCTTCCAAGCGGCTGCGTATCCATGAAGCCGATCAGCGACGCCCTGTGTGGCTGCAATTAGCCATGAGGGATTTGCTTCCATATCTACAATTTTGTCTGACGGCACGCCCAATCCAACAAGAGTTGTTTTAGCCGTTTTTTGAACCTCTTCGTTGTCGCTTCCTAGCTGTTCTATAGCTTCCTGAAACTTTCCTAGGTTTTCAAAAGAAGAGCTTAACTCACCCAACACTTCTTTTTGTTTTTGGGCTACAGTTTCGGCACGGAGAGTCGGGTCTGTGACAAACGCCGGAAGTTTTTGCGCAAAAACTGAAGGGTTTTTCGCGCCGTAGAATTCGCCCATGGCTTTAGGGTCTACGCCTTCGGCTTCTGCTAGGTCTAATAGGAATTTTCGTGATGCTTCTTTCATCTGCGCTTTTTTAATTTCTACGTCTAATGCAAATCTCCTGTCAGACTCTTTTGTTGCTTGCTTTTGTTGCTCTTTTTGCAGTTTTTGTCTGGGTTGTAGCGCTTGATCCGCAGCGCCTTGACGGGAAATTTGTTCGTCAGGACCCATTTGCATTAATCCTGCGCCCAAAGCCCTCAACCCCGCAGCGGGGTCCGCAGTTTCTAATTTTGCTTGGGCTGCTCCCATCAAATTATCCCACCAAGAGGGGTTAACTACTTCTTGCGCTGCTGGGTCTACCCACTCTACAGGACCGCCACTCCCATCGTCCATGGACATGCCCATGGACATACCGTCTTGGTTCATAGACATGCCCTCCGCATACGGGTCTGGCTCTACCATCATGGTCATGCCGTCTTCGGGGAGTTCTTCTCGCCCCATGGGATACATATACGAATCCCCTGAACCTACCGCACCGCGCTCATCAAAAACTTCTTGCGGTTGCTGGGACATGCCATATTGTAGCGCCTCGTATTCAAGAGAGTCGCCGTAAAAAGTTGTTGGGGCAGGTCCCCCAGTTTGATACCGAACCCTTCCTTGATTTGGATTGTCCCTATACAAATGGTCAGTAGTGCCTGTTGTAAAAGGAAACCCCAGACCCAATTGATACGAGGGTCCCTTTCTTATGTTTAAAATGTCCTCTGCGGGATCTGGTTCTTGTAGATAAAAAGGATTTATACCGCTTATAATCGTGCGAGGAATTGTATAAGGAACATAAGGACTAATAGATTGCTCTCGTTGGTCGGGCCCAAGGTTTCTTGTTTGCAACAACTCTTTCTGCACTCTTTTAGGATACGATTTCCAAAGTTGTTCCGCATTGGAACGGCGCATATTGTCTCTATACGAATTAATAGCCGTTCCAATACTTCTTATTGGTCCTGAAAAAGGGTCCATTACCAACTCCCGCTATTTCTTTTTTGGCGTTCTCGCCAAAGTTGTTCTTGCAACTCGGCCATACGTCCTTGAAAAGGACTAGGTTGCACAAACGAAGTTCGCCCAAGAGGGCTAGGTGTAGGAGAAGGTGGCTCAAATTGGGGAGCAGGGGTTCTTGCTGACATTGCTGTACGACCACCCAAAGGGCTACCTAAAGGTCTAGTTGCTTCTTGCGCTAAACGATTAATGTCTGGTTTAGCCATCGTCATGCCGGGGCGGTCCATCGTCATACCGGGGCGGTCCATCGTCATACCGGGGCGGTCCATTGTCATAAGAGGCGGGGGCGGGGGCGGTGCAGGATACGCTGTTGGAGTTTCTGCTCCTGCTCCTGCAGCAGAACTGATTGTGCTTGCCGCTTGAAGAGCGCCCCCTACGGAACCGGTGCTGCCTCCTACGATAGGAGTGCCGCCCGCTGCCGCTCCGGGGACAGCGTTTAGCGCTTGCGAAACAGGTGCTAGGGCGCTACTTACGTTTGGCCCAAGGGTAGCTGGAATTGACATGCCCCCCGGAAGGGCCGTTGACGTTACAGTGCCCTGCAGTAAATTTGCAGCGGGTTGCGCCGCTCCAAATTCCCCCAAAAGATTTGCTCCAGATTGAACCGCTCCGCTTCCAAGTTCTCCGAAACCGCCTCCTGTAAGAAAGCCTCCTAATCCTTCTGCTAGTGGAGCAATAACATTGCCCAACCCAGTACCTAAGCTACTAGCAAAGCCCACCATAGGGGCGCTTACGCCCATGGCTGTACCTGCTGTAGCACCTAAACCGCCAATAGTAGCACCTAGGCTAGTAAGTCCCGTACCAATAGTGGTTGCGCCTAGTCCTGTAGCAAGGGCACCCAAACCTGTAACGGCGGCGGAAGGTACTGCAGCCAAGGCTGCAGCCGCAATTGCTGCTGCTGTAAATGCCACTATAAAGTCCTTCTATTGTACGTGTTTGAAGTAGTTGGTCTAGACACTTCCGCTCTCATTGCTTGTTTATTGGGAACTATGGTTTTAGGAGCGGCGGGGGTAGGAGCGGCGGGAGCGGGAGCAGCGGCGGCAGGAGTAGGGGTTGGGGTAGCAGGAGCAGGAGCAGGAGCCATATCAAAAGCGGGCATAGAGTTCGGCGAAGAAGTAAATGCTTGCTTTTGGGCTGGAACAGTTCGGGATTGGAAAGGTTGAGTTTGTACCGGAGGCGGTGTTCTAGCTGGAAACCGGTTTATTACTTCTGTGGGGCGAGGACCGGGGTTGTTTTCCCAAGCTTCCGGAGTAAGAAGCACCCCTTTAGCTGTTCTTCTACCTAAACCATCAATCGCATTGTACGCAGCAGTCGGATCGTATTTAAAACCAGTATGCTGTTCCCAAGCTGCTTTTTGTGCTGCAACAATTCCAGCGTAATCGCTGCCAAAAAGGTTAAGATAGTCTTCCGGAACTTGTGTGTCCCAAGGATTCTGCACAAACCACGGCATTGCTGCCATGTTTGTGGGGTCAGAACGCGACTGCATGTCGTAAGTAAGGCTGTCTCGCCATGCTCGCCATTTGTCTTGTGGTGTCATTAGACTCTCCTTGGAAACAAGGTTCGTTGTTGTGCGTAAGGCTGTACCCCTTCTGCGGGAGTACTCATCGGGCTTTGCAAAGGGCTTGGGGTAGGCGCTGGTGCAGATTGTTGCGCATTACTATAAGGCATTGACTGGCTTAAAGGATTTCCTTTAATAGATCCTACGTCCATAGCAGGAAGTGCTGTAGAGCTTGTGGGTGCGGGGGTGGGTGTGGGTGTGGGTGTGGGTGTGGGTTCGGGGCCTAGTTGTTTCTGGTCCCCAAAGTTTTCATTAGAGTAAAGGCTGCTACTTCGGGTGCTACCAGTGCCGCCGGGGCTGGTCGGCCACCCATCATACTCCTCTGGATCTGGAAGGGGAGCGCCTCCCCGGCGTGGAGGGGGAGGCGCGTTGGGGTCAGGGTAATCAGGTTGAGTAGGATGCAGTGTAGGATCTTCTTCTGGAGAGGGGCCTATGCCGGGGAAATTAGGGTCAGGGGGAGGGGGAGGCGCGTTGGGGTCAGGAATGTCTTCTAAAAAAGTATCTAAATCTGTCTGTCCTGTAGGGGATAAAATTTCTGCAGACAAAGGAACGTTAAATTCTCCGTCCCAATCCGGATTAACGGGCATGCCTGTTACAGGATCTAACTCATTTAACAGTAACCAGTTACCCCAACTCATCCCACCTGCTGTAATAGGCCTCCCCATTATGTCGTTGTTTGGATTGTGGTCCGGGTGCCACGGAGGCGGGTTTTGAATATTGGGAATTTCCCCTGTAGCAAAATCGTTTCCGGCCCACGGCGTATCGTTCTGATCGTCAAAGAAATAATCTTCAGGATTATTTCCAACATCAATAAGAACGGGGCCGTCTACGCCAAAAAGATCCAGAATCCATTGCGCTCCGGATGCATTTCCAGAACGAAGAGCTTGGTGGTAAGAGAAGTAGCTAGGGTGATCTACAGGAATGTATCTTCCTTGTTCCAGAAGCATGTCAGGTGGGGGTGGTACCCCTTCCGGTAACGCATCTAAACCTTGACCAAAAAAATCGCCATAAGTAGCCACGTAGTCGTCGCCAACAGTACCGATCATTCTTTCCCGAGGGGAAGAAAGCCATTCTTCAGGAGAAGCTGCATCAAAAAACAAATGAGGGTATTTTGCTACTAAGGCTAGCTGCTCTTCTTCCGAAAGAATTGGCGCATTAGGGTCGTTAGTAGCTACCAAATATGCAAGATTTTCTTCGTCCGATATTACCGAATCACCGTTAGCGTCTACTAAGTTGGTTTGGGAAGTACCTTGCGGCACAGGAAGGTTGTATTGAGAACCTTTAAGTAAAGACCCCCCTACAACAGGGTTGTATCCCGTAGATCCTACGTTGTTTTCTGGATAATAGAGGCTTGTTGGAGTTGAAGCGTAGCTCGGCAAGGGAGCAGGACTTGCTGACAGCCCTCCACTTAACGGAGATCCGCTTTGATCTGGAGTAATTAAATCTCCATTAGCATTAAAATAAGAATAGGGGCTAACTTCTCCGTCTAATATTTGTTGCGCGAGTTTGTCGGCGGGTCTTTCTTCTTCTTCTTCTTCACTTTCATTACCCTCGTCTTCTTGCTTTGTTGTTCTACCAACAACGTTTCCGTTTTCATCTAAAATCGGCTCAGAGTTGTTAACAAACGTTTCAAGGTCTACAACCGAAATACCAGTGAGAAACGACTGCCACCTAGAATCTCCTGTTTTAAAGAGTTCAATAGACACCATATCAACAGATCCGTCTGGGTTGTATACTTCTCCTTGCTCGTAAGCGTTAAAAGCTACTTCTGGATCTACGACTTTGGTTGCAAGACCTTTTCTTTCCGCTTCTTCCCACGACATTCCATCTGGAATTTCCCACAACTCTTTGGGATCTAACCCAAGAAATCCTCCCCCAGAAGATAAGCCCGCTTCTTGAGTAGTTGTTGCGTTGCGTGTTTTAGAAACAATCATTTATTTACTGGGGAAAAAGGTAGAATAAGCGTTTGTGGCAGTATTAATAATCTGACCGGCTTGTTGAGCGCCCGAAGGTCCGGGTCGGCTTACAGTAGACGAACCGCCGCCAGCCCCTCGATTAATAGTTGCCAACAAGTCCGCTTCTCTCATAGGAGCACCCATTCTCCAATCATACCCGCGTTGCTGATTACCAAACCATGTCATGTTGTTTGGGTCAGTTACGCTACTTCTATTGTAGCCTCCCAAACGCAAGTTCCTATTGGCGTTAGCAAAGCGCATTTCGTCCGCTCCAGCCAAATTGTAAGCGTCTCCACGGGAAGCTACTTGACCTGCCATAGCGTTCTGCTCTGCAAGTCGTTGGTTATAATTGTCGTAGATCAAATTACCTTGCTGTTCCGCCAAAGACTTAGCCAGAATGTCTCGGTTAGCGTTTTGCGCTTCTCGATGGCGAGATCCGCCCAAGGTTCCACGACCGCTAAACCCGCTACCGGTTTCCCCGGTAGCGGCCTCGTACTGCTTAGTCACGTTTTTCCCGATAGTATCTAATACAGACTGCATACCGGGGTTTTCTTGACTTAGATATTGACTGTCCAGCGTTTGCAAGATCCTGTTAGTAGCTGCGGGGTTCTCCTGATTAAACAAGCGATTTGCCTGCCCGCTAGCCATGCCCGAGTAAGGATTAGGAGCCGCGTTCAGTCGGGCTGTTTCGCTATAAGCTGACGCTTCCAAAGGATCAAAAGCAGTTCCCCGCTCATTTGGACCTTGATACGGATAAGGCAACCCTGTAATGGGGTCGATGTTTTGTTCGCGCCACATCTCATGGGTTTTCGCAAACTGATCGCCGGTTTCCTTACCCCCGTAAAAAGGCATAGCTGTAGTAGTTGTGTTCTTTGGAGTTTTACTACTCATAGTAATCTATCCTAACTTTTTTTCGTATACTCTTTCCCGTAGAGTAAAACCTAGCTTTTTGGCCCTTCGGACCCAGCCCGGACGGGGAGAGTGGAATACAAGATACCCGAAACCGTGGTCTTTTGCGACAGTTTCCAGTCTTTCCGTAGTATATTCAGCGGCTCCGGGGACCTTGGAATATGCTACCCAAATCAACATTTCTCGCCTTTTGGAGAAATTATCCAAATCCGACTCAGCAACAACGGTACAGCCAGCGTAAGTCCCTGTCATATCGCTGGTTATAATAAGCCAAGCAAAGTTTTTAACACAGTACCCTTTAACGTCCGAAGCCGTAAACGGGGCTTTAGTCTTATTAATTACGTATTCTATGCCCTTTTCTACTAGCGGCCACCACCGCTCTACTTGATCGGGGTCTACGCGGAAGCATTGAAAAGGGTCTATTTGTTCACATGGTGCCAATGTCCGGAGATCTTGACGAACATCGCTACGTCCCCCGCTGTCGCCGTCCCGTTCTGATTTAGAGCTACGTTCCCGTTGCTCGCCTGTATCGTTATGTTCCCGGTATTCCCGTTCTTCAGAAACAACGGCCCCTGAAAATTCGGAGGAGCGTCCATCCCCACAGACAGGTTTACTGTCCGAGCGCTGCTCCCTGAGTCCAGAACCATTATCGGGGACAAGACTCGAAACGTTACTGCTGAGGTTATTGTCGCTACTACTGAACGATGGTTGATCCACTTCAGTTCGTTCTGAGTTTCTAGCTGCAGAAGATCCAGAGCTTTCTTTAAGAGGTTTTCCCAAACGTTTGGAGTCGTAGGATTCTCTATCCTCTGCCTCGTTATCGTTCCCTTCATCTTGTACCTGAATCATCATAGTCAATGTCGTACCCCGATAGCTCTGCTGCGCCAGTGAAAGTAAACTTAAATTGGTGATAGCGGGAATTAGATCTAATAGAAAACCAAAAGGGAGAATCTGCGTTCAAAGATCCTTGCCCTGCAAACGAAGATCCGGACTCTTTCCAGTCGTCGCTAAGTTGTTGTCTAACGTACACCGTACATTCAATACTTGTAGGAGTAACGTTGCCTACAAACCGTGGTCTAATTGCCCTGACAAATTTAAAGTTAATTCCGTCCCCAAAATCTCCAGAACGCACTACACTTACTACTCCCGAAGTAGGGTCTTCGGGGTCAGACAATAGGTTGTTTTGATAGGTATTGGCTTCGTCTGCAGTAAAAACACGTTGGTCAGGAAAAGGTTTAAAAATAGAATCTTTTAGAAAAAGGCTGGTATCTACTTTAAATTTTAGGGCACTGCCTAAATTATACAGAGGCGTGGATTCCAAACTAGAGTAAGAAGTCAACGCTCCAAACACTGCAGCCTTACGTTGACTAGATCCTGCAATTAACGCACTCGACCATGAATAAGGTGCTGCAGTATTCCAATTAGGTTCTACGCTGTAAATATCGTTACCCGCGTTTGTTCCAAACCCTAAGTAAGTAACTGCATTAAGTTGCGAAGTATCCAAATCAGGACTGCATGTAGCGAAAACTGCTACCTTGTCTTTGCTTTCAGAGTTAACTTGAATACCCGTACCTCTAGTCCAAGAGTCTGTAGTGTAGTTCCAGCAAATCCATTTATCGCAAACGGGTTTAAACTCATCGGGGTCGGGTTGGAGGTAGGCATAGTCCATGCTGGGGTAATACCAGTACACACAAGTTTGCTGCTTGTGGTGTTGGCCGCGAACCCCAAAGTGTTTAGATTTGTCTAAATCTCCCCCCGGACCCAAGAGGAATTCTTTACATGGATTAGGCAGCGTTTGAACCGCCTGACCTTCTACAAAGTAAAAATCATCGTGACCTACGAATACGTGTTTGCCGCCTAGATCTACTACGGCGTTGTTGCATAAAGCTCCAGCTTCAGTACTCAATGTTTGCTGAACCATGGAAGAACCATCATCTGCAATCATGTATACCGCACGCTCTTTGTATAGCATCAAAGTGCGATCAAGCGCTTTTGCTCCTACTATAGGACCCGGAGTATCCGCCAAGCGGGAGGATTCACAACGGTTTGCGGCAGTGTTATCTAGATTAAAATCCGGAAAATCGTTTGCATCCAATACGCCCAATCCAGAACATATCCAATATGTACTGTCTCTAGGTACTCCGCCGTCATCGTTTCCGGTTGAAGTAGAGTTAGCAAGAAACAAAAAGTCCCCAGCTTGCGCAACAAATCTAGCGTTAACTTCTTGGCTAGAAGGAGACAGCCTTTGATCGGGTACTGTCTTGGAAGCGCTTGTGAAATAAACTAATTTATTTCCTGTAGCAACAAAGCAGTAGTTTCCGTATTGAGCAAAAGACCCTGTGTATTGACGGGGAAAATCAAACGTAAGATCAAACGCCGACGCAACAGCAGTGGAGTCTACGTTGTTGTTTTGGCCTGTGCCGGGAACAGTATTCGGCTCTGCGGTCCTGCCACTGTCTCCAGAAGTTACATATGCTTTGGGTGTAAAGGCTCCGTCTACGTATACAAAGATAGCTCCGTTTACTGCAGCCGTTCCCGTTAGATTTGTAAGATTTGAAAAATAACTAGCCCGAACTTTTTCTGTAAGTACATACAGAGTAGAAGAACCATCCGGCCAATAGGCAGTATACGATTGCATTGGCGGGGGATAGTACTCTTGCAGTACATCCCAAGTACCGTTGCTAGTGTCTGGAGCTACGAAAACAATTTTGGGCGTAGCGCCCATTTTTACAGGAATAGAAAAAGACTTAACCCCTTTTGTAGTAGGGAAAACTTGATCTGAGTCGGCTATTTGGCTGGGGTTATTTTCGTCTACATCAGGTGCCCAACTAGCCAATTGTGCCTGATCTATCATTACAGATACCCTACCACTTCGTTTTCAAATGCGCGGGACTCTGAACGCGCAACCAAACGATTAAACTCCGCTTGGGCCAAAACTTCTTGAGCTTGGGCTTGGTCGTATTGCTGCAAATAATCTGCGTAGATAATTCCTTTAGAGTAGGCTTTGATCATTCTAGATGCTTCGTTCATCCAGAAGCCATACTTTGTAGAATTATCTGTGCCGTCCATGGAAGCAGGATCTTCTAGATTAGACACGTACCTAAGAATCAAAGTGTACTCTTTGTCGGGTCTAGGAAAAATTCTGATTTTACCCGGCGTGTACTTAAGTTCTAAATCGGATTTAGCAGGACCCGCAGGAGTGCTTTCTCCTATAGAAACTCCAGCGTACTCGCCAAAATAAGCCCAGTATTGTGGTATGCCCGTTACCGGATCAGAGTATAAAGCGTCCATTTTATCTAATTCAGGATAGGTAAGTAAATCCATTTCATAGATAGTTCCGCTGTTGTTCACGTTAAGCGAAGTCATGGAATTAAAATCTTTGGGAAGATCAACGTAAGCTGCAGCCATGGGATTAGTAGTAAGATCCCCCGCCACTAAAGCTGGCGCTGAAGTGTAATAACTAGCTTGGTTAATGGCAAAACACTCGTCTTTAAAATGACGAATAGAATCGCTAATGGCGTTTGTAATAATAGTATTGATATCAGAATCGTTGCGCTGAAGTTCGTTTTTGATTCTGTCGATTAAGTCTTGATACGAATTAGTAGCAGCCATAAAGAAAAAAAGGCCGGGGACATAGATGCCCCCGGCCTTCCTCCATCAATCGAGAGCTAAACGCTATTAGCCGCGTTTGACTTTGTTAGGGTTGGTATTGTCATTAAGATACGCACCCACGCGCACAGCCCCTTCGGGACCGGTTGCAAAAACCGAGTTGGCACCCTTGGCACCGGTCGTAATCTGACCAGTGCTCGGGGCATCCTTCGTATCTGTCTTACTGCCATAAACTTTATTAGACATAATCTATCTCCTTACTGGTCCGCAGACGGAACAAAACGCTCACTCTTCTGCAGAGTGTACGTGACGAAACCCGAAATGTCCTTGAACTTATCCTTGGCCTGATTAGCGTCTGCGCTAATGGTCAGGTAAATCGTATCGTCCTTTGCATCGCCGGGAATGGACGCCACAGTAAGCGCCTTGCGAGCACCCAGAGTGAGCACACGAGCAGCGGTGCCCGCTGCAGCTTCAAGAAGGTACACTGAAACCGTAGACGACCCATCCGTGCCATTAGCCTTTGTGTACGCAGTTCCCACAGAAAACTTGGCGCTGGTAGTAACAGAGCTTGATGCCGCAAAACAACCTGTAATCAAAGCCCCGGCAGGCAACTTCAAAGCAAGAAGTCTATCCGATGCGGAAACATAATCCTCTGTCGCGTTGGAAAAAGAAAACTCCAACGTAACGGAACCCGTAGGCTGTATAATTGCAGGAGAGTTCGTTTTGACCTGATTAGATTTAATATCAGCCATTTTTCACTCCTCCCTTATCCGATAACGGTAGCTTCGCCAGTCGAAACACTCGACAGGGCAAGAGTACCGAAATCCTTGCTATCGAAGACAGTCTTCTTACAACCGTAAACCAGAGCCGCCGAAACGCCCAACTGGTTCTCATAGTCGTTAAGAACTTCCGTCCACTTGTATTTGACGTTGCTTCCGGTCATTCCGTAGGAGCGACCGAAGGCCACACAACCGGCCTGCGCACCGAGGAAGATGCCTCGGCAAACGTCTTTGTAAGTCGTCGCGCTACCAAGATCAGTCTTGGAACCCGAACCGGCCCGAGGAATACGAGCATCCTCGTGAATGATCACACCATTGTACATGCCAACCGCGCCGGTAAAGAGCGGGTTGCTGGTGATCTGTCCACCCATCATGGCCGACTTCTGGATGTCCATCCACTGACCATTGTTGGTGTTCCGTCGCAGATCGAGGACCTGATACGGATGCAGGATAGCAACGTACACTTCCATTCCGTTCAACTTGATCGGACGGATAGGAGTCTGCATCGTGCGGGCTTTGACAACAGCCGCGTCCAACATGGACAAACGGAAGTACTGGTCGTTGCCTGCAGTAGTGCCGATGGAGTTTCTGTTTGCCTGCGACTTAACAATGTTGGCTTCCCAAGTAGACCAACCAGTGTCAGCAGTAGCCGAAGAAACGCTAATATTGTTTGCGGCAGAGCCAGCGCCCACAATACCGTACTTCGCAGGAATTACTCCGCGATCTTCTACAGCAGGAACCGCGCCGGCTGCAACTGCTGCAGCATTGGGAGCAGCCCCTACGTAAACACTATCAATCGTGTTCATGCCCGTAATGGCAAAGGTGCTAACCGACAAGTCGGTGCGAAGCTGAGCGTAACGGTTACTCGAAAGCTGGTTGATGTAGTTGCTGTCGAGACGGTCAGCCCACCAATCGACAAGGCCACTCTGCGCTTCAGCGCGAATGTCAAAGTTGACACGCTGCTGCGACATGTTGCCGACAACCTTCACCGCGTGGCGAAGCTGGTCGATGTAGATGCTGTCAGTGTACGTGGTCAGAGCTTCTTCGTTCCCTTCGAGGGTCGAATCGCCAATGACACCATCGCCACCAAGCTGCATGCGAAGACCGTAGGTGAGCTTGTCACCGGAGGTTTTCGAGAGATCGTCTTTTACCTGAATCGCTGCGTCATTGCCTGTGCCAATGAACTTGTCGAGGAGAGTCTGCTTGAGAGCTTCCACAAAAAGCTTCTTGGCCCAAATCTTGACGGCGAGCGCATCGTTCACACCATAAGTGTATTGCGGATTTCCGCTATCCGTAGCCATAATAAGGCTCCTTAAATTTAGGTTAGAATTTATTTTGTGGTCGGGACCGACACTAGGACTCCAACACCGCCCAAGTGTTACCGAATTACGCCTCGATAATTAGCGAAACAGCCTCTACGCGGACTGAAGCAGGTTCGGCACACGCCCCGAACCACGGCGGATTTCGATTAATAAAGTATCAACTTCCAAGCATTGCGTCAATAATACCCGGATTATCTCTTTGGAATTGCTCAAATTGGGCGTCAGTCATCTCAGCTAGTTGATCCAAACCCAGCACTCCCTGCTCGGCTGTAGCCCCAATATTGCCCGAATTACGGGCGGCTTGGACACCTTTGTTCATCATGTTCAAACGGTCCTGAGAAGAGACTTGGACAGGGGCGCGGGGTTGTGGGACCTGAGCCGCCTGAGCCGCTTGAGCCGCCTGAGCTTGCGCCTGTCGCGTAGCAGCGTCTACGTAGCCACGTTGCTGGGCCAAACTGTACGCTACTGCTGCCGGATTTTGCTTCCAACCAGACATGTTTCCTTGCGTATCACGTTCGATACAACTGTTAACAATCATACCTTTTTCGTTCTCCAAAATCTGCTGGAGGTTTGCGCCGTCGTATCCCATGGTTTGAAGCTCTGAAGTACGAGTATCCATCAAATGCTGAAAAGCGTCCCAATAGTCCGATTTCTCTTGAACAAACTGCTGCTGAAGATTTTGAGACTGCACGACAATATCGTTAAGAGCGGCCTCTTCTACTTGCTGCTGTTGCTGCTGCTGAGCCATTTGCTGCTGCTGAGCCGTGGTCCGGGCTACGTTTCGCAACTGCTGCTCTAGCATACCAATCTTGTGGTTTGCTGCGCCGATAGGATCTTCTTCAGGATCTGGAGCCGGGTTCTCTTCCGCCTGACGCTGACGCTGTTCTTGCATCTGCTGCATCTGCTGCACGCGTTGAGCGTTCATAATACGCTCGTTCATTACAGCCAAGGTTTGCTTCTGATCCTGAAGCTCCCCTTCCATAGCCTGCCTTCGCCGTCTCTCTAGAAGCAAATCTGAGATTGGAACTTGGCTAACGGTTTCTTCAGGCGCTTGAGCAAACACATCCTGTTCAGGAGTAGCTGGTGCGTCTTCTACAACGGGTTCTTCTACAACGGGTTCTTCGTGGTTTTCCGCAAAAAATTCTTTTGCTTCTTCGTCGTGAGGAACTTCCCCCGACAAATCTGTTTCACTTGGAATAGAAGCTACTGCGGCCTCGTCATCAAAAAAACCCATTACTTATTCCCCTTTTTGTTGTACAACTCGTTGTGTTCTTTTTGCTCAAGGTACTTCTCTACGTCTAGTTTGTAGTACTTTCGTTCCGTACTCATACTGCGTACCCTCCCTTTTTCCCATGAGGTTTAATTATTTTACGGGCTTTCTGTACCATACCGTCTGCCAAATCCCCTTCTGCACTGGTTGCTCCGCCCGCTCCTTGCATAGGATCGCCCCCTGTGGAATTAGCCATAGTCATATCTGCCGGAGGTCCACCCATGCCCGGGGGTCCGCCCGGGGGTCCACCCATGCCCGGAGGTCCGCCCGCAGGTCCACCCATGCCCGGAGGTCCGCCCGCAGGAGCGCCCATGCTCATGCCCGGAGGTCCGCTGGGGGGTCCTCCTGCGGGATCGCCCATCGCTGGGGTTGCGCCACCGGCAGAACCCGCAAGCTCTTCTACGTTAATTTTCAACATTTCCTGCGATCCCTCATAGGGAATCATAAAAGGCGCTACCTGTTCCATAATACCGCTTAGATCAGGGCCAGCCTTTGTCATGTCAATTACAAGGTCTACTTGTCCGCCCTGCGATTTTGCGGCTGCGTAAGCCTGTACGGCCTGCATCAGGCCCGCTTCATCGTAGGAAAACTGTTCTGCCAGTTCTCCATTAATAATAATCATTGGCATTTTATCCGCTCACTTTCGGTGATTGTAGCCTTGTCACTGTGGTCATTTGGTCTGCGCTATTGTCGTCGCCCAAACGCCTTTCAATTTCTGCGTCTTCGTCTCTAAGGGACAACGTTTGTGCTTGAGTAGCCACATCCATATTCGATTCACGCAGCAAGGCTTGTGCGCGGGCACGAGATAGTTCGGCTTGGCTTTTCTTGTAGTCGATTTCGGCTTGGATATATTCGGGGTTCTGATCTTTTTCAGGAGTCTGTTGTTCAGCACCTTCTGCTTGCTGCTGTTTTAGTGTCTCCATTTCCTTCTTTACAGCCGAAACAACACTAGCGGGAAGAGGTGCGTAATCCAGCAACGACATGGGAAACACACCCTGCCGCACCAGCATTGGCATCAAGGGCTGCAACTGTTCCCAAACTTTTGCTTTTTGGTTGGGATCAGTCGGCGCATCATCTAGCATCAAGTCATACGCATCGGCCAAATCATCCTGCACAAGCTGGAGGTACTGCGCGTTGTAAGGTCCCCCGATTCTAATCCAACGACCGTCCGTTAAAAATGTTCTCAAATACTCCAACATGACCCGCGCTTCGGTTTCCCGGTATCGGGTGTAGGCGTTGAAGATAGGACTCATAATAGTGAGCCCTTGGATTTGCTTGTTTTCAATAGCCTTACCGGGCTGAGAACCCTCAGACTGACCAAGCATTTCCATGTTGATGCCAGTAACTTCACGCAACGACTCAATGCTGTACTGAATCATTGTAGTAGCCGCTTGGGGAAAAGCGGGCGCTGGCTCAACCTTAACCATAGACTGAGACAACGCTCCGGGTTTTAGGTGGATTACCGCTCCGGGCTTTGCCCAATCCGTAGCCACCTTTTGCGGGTTCATAAACGCCCCGCTTTCCGCCAGCATCGTGCCTTTAGGAGATACGCTAAACAGGTGTACGCCAAGGGAGAAATATTTGTTTGCGCCTTTTTGCGGATCAATCATGGCCCGAACTAGTCCGTACCAAATCTTGTCCCGCGCATCCCAGAAGCAAGTCATGGGCTGATACGTAAAATAATTAAAGGGTAGATCGTCTTCCTGCAGGATCATGTTGTTGCACAGGAATACCCGGTGATACTTGTACCGGTACTGCTCAACCACGTTCCCCGAATCTTCCAGATTCTTAAGGCGCTTTTTAAGTACTTTGTACTCTTCGTCGGTCAGCGTAGAAATGTCCCCGTTAGGGTCCAGCACGCGAAAAATCGTGTGCTTTTCGCGCCACTGATATTCCGTAATGTTTACATACCCCGTCTTAAACGGATCACGCTCCGGAACTTTACGAGTCTGAGTACCGTAGGAGCTTGCCCCCTTTGTGGTCACATTCTCGGTCTGTGGCCCGCCGGGAGTATAGGAACTGTAGTTCATTCCATACGGAACTTGGGGAGAAGAGTTGCGAATCTGATTAGGCTGGATGCCACGGCCCCCGCCCCAAACAGACATGTCGTCCCCTTCGGCTGCGGCCATGGCTTTGATCTTGTCGGCTTTGTCGGGCCAGATTGTGTAGACTTCGCTCATCTTCATAATGCGATGGCGAGACACCCAGTTAGCGTCTTCAAGGTTTTGTTTACGCGCATCAGGATCGTAGTGCATTTCCATGCCGTCTACGCGCTCCAACATTACCTTACCGTCAATGTCGTCGTTGTAATCCATGCGCGTGGACATCCAACCAATGCCACGGACAACCATGTCCCGAAAAGCTTGGGTGCGTTCGTACTCACCGTTGCACTGATCCAAGGCCCACGTATAAGCTTCTGTGGCTAGGTCTGACGCGCCAGAAGCTTCCTCGTCCGTGGGGTGACGAGGAACAAAAATCATCTTCTGACGGTTCTGAATTTCTGTACCTACAATCGCATTGACCATAGGCTGAATACGGTTGTAGGTAATGGCAGGCTTTTGGGCCTCGCGCATACGGCTCACATCGGCCTTATCCCACTGATGGCCCGCTACAAAATTATCGCACTGCTCTGATTCTTTTCGCCAATCGCTTTGCTGATCAGTGGCAGCTTTAATATTTGCGCCAATTGTCTTAATTAAATCAAGCTCACGGATGTCGTCTTTTTTTTCTTTCTTAGCCATTGCCAAGGGCCTCCTCTACGGATTGCACAAATTTGTGCGCCGCCTGACAGGGACAACTATTGGGAATCAAATCTACGTAATCTTTTTCACAACCCAAACAGAAACGTGTATCCAGTTCTCCGCTGCCGTAGGTAGTAGAAACTTTATTAAGCAATCCACGCATTACAGACGCAGCTTCTCGAAGCTTGTCTTGGTCTGCATTAATAAGGCTTTTACGCCCTGCAGATTTCTCTGAACGTGCTTCTCGTGCTTTTGCCATGTTCACTCTAAGTTTCTCCCTGTGAGAATCTGTAATTATGCGTGGTTCGCCTTTTCGTTTTTTCATGGGTCATACGCTCATCCAACCGCCGCCGTCGTCGTCGGTACCAAAATCTTGGTTTTCCAATTCTTCTTCGGTCATAGGCCAGTCTAAAATTACTTCAGGATCTAGGAACCTAGACAATGCGTCCATCATGTCGTCATGCACTGCGCTAGGAAAAGCCAAGTACTCTTCGTTACGCAATGTCTTTACAAGGTCTACTTCTCGCAATTCATAGGATTCAGTGTACCAAAGATTTTCAGGTGTATAAATCCTGCCGTTCTCAAACCACGGAACAAGACGCCTGATCCGGTCTTCTTTCTTGACCTTGCCACCTACGCTTTGAATCCTGAACCTGTAGGATAGCTCATCCATCTTCTCTTCAAAATACGCCCTGTCTGCCTGCGCCCCGTATTGTTCGTACACTACGCTACGCACGGGTTTCCATTTCTTGTGCAGGCGAAACAGCTTTTCTGCTCGTTCCGTTAAGGACAGCTTGTCTCGTATAATGTCCAACAAATACACATTCCGGTCTGGCCCCAGACCAATAACCATCATAGCAGTATAGTCAGATTTTTTACCTTTGTTATTGGCAGGATCTACCAATATGTACTTGGTCATCTGTTTTGAGTTCACTTTGGAAAACTTACTGTCGTCCATCCAAGACGCTTTAAAATCATTACCGTCACGAAATCCGGTACGCTGCTGATACAGGGATTGAAAGTCCACAGTACCAATAGCCCGCCGAATACGCTCTAAACTCATGCCCTTTTCCCCTGCGGGAATAGATAGCGGATATCGCGACGGCCACAGTGCTTCGCCTTCTGCACGCCAGCCTTCGTCTTCTTCCGCAATCGCGGGCATGTTTATAAGTTCCCACCCGTCATCTAGGTGGTCGCGAAGCAGCCATCCGGCAAGGTCGTCCTCGTGCCAGCGCGTTTGGATAACTAAAATCTTACCGCCGACCATAAGGCGCGTATAAACAACTGACTGGAACCATTCCTGCAACATACGCCGCGTGGTGTCGCTGTTTGCTTCTGCGCGGTCCTTTAGCGGGTCATCAATAATAACGAGGTGTCCTCCGCGACCCGTGATAGATCCGCCACGCCCAATAGCGTAGTATCCCCCGTTTTTGGTCATAGCTAGCTTCTGTACAGAGGCGGAGTCCTCTGAAATTACCGATTCCGGAAACACCGCCCTGTGCATCGGGTCAGTAAGTAGATTTCGTACCTTACGCCCGAAATCATCTGCAAGATGCTGAGCGTAGCTGCTACTGATAACAAAATGATCGGGATGCCTACCAAGGTACCAAGCAGGGAAAAACTGACTACAAAGATTTGATTTACCGTGTCGAGGAGGAAGCGTAATGATAATGCGGTCTTTTTTCCCGTTTTCGACTTCATGTAATACTTTAGACAGGAACTGAATGTGCTTGGGATTTTCAAAAGCAGGCCACATAAGGCGAGCGTATGCTGCCACGCTGTTGCGAGAAAATTCCAACGCAGCTTGGAACTCTTCTTCACTTGCCATCAATCTCTACCGTAGTTTCATAGTCCCTTGCTAGCTTAGCTACTTCTCCATCGGGCAAAGATAAACTAACGGTTACACTTTTTTGTTTAGACGAATTAGCCAAGCCGACCAACTTTGCCTGTGTCTCGATCAACATAGCGATAGCTTTGATCCCGTTGATGGCTGCAGAGTACGATCCATCGCCTCGGGCGTCTTGAATAATATCTCGGGCGTCTTGTAGCGCTACTTCTAAGGATTGCAGCAATCTTTGCCCGTAATCTTCTGGGCCAGTGAGGTCGCCGCCTATATGTTCCAAGTGTTTATTCATTACGGATTCCTTTACTCCTAGTACTGGAGCTAACGATATTGCCCTTTTTTTAGGGTACGCCGAGAACATTATCCGTTTATCTATCGCTATCCTGCTGCGAGAACTGCAAACAGGACACGTTGGGCGCGGATTCCATACCATCTCAGCCATATTGTCAACGCCATTCTATATGAAACTAGAAATTTTGGCGAATATTTTAGGGGCACTCCATATTATACACAGCCACAACCACTCGTAGGCACACGCGTATGGGACCCATGATCCGGGGTTACTGCGAAGTTCGATACATAACCGTAGTTGTGTATCACGATCCGTGGTTCGTTGTCGCTAAATCCCGAGGATCTTGTGTCTCATACGCAGAAAAACGGCTCGAAGAGCGCAGTTCGTCTTATCGCCAGAGGATTCCGATTCCCTCCTTCCCTCCTTCGTCGGGGGGAATCTCCCTTCCTTGCACAAGCCAACACATACAAAGGAGCAGAGAATGTCAGATGAAGCTAAGTCGAAAGTGATTGTACGGATTGGAAAGCTCATTCAGTGGTGGCTCGATAGGCCGCACCTTGCGCGTGCGAAGCAACGTATCGAGAAGCTGCGCAACGAAGCGCGGCGTTTGGGCATACATGACGAGGTTTGCGGTTGGCTTGATTGGAACCAGAATCTGTCGGAACAACATCGCTCGGAGCTTCTCGCGGGCGCTTAGTACCAACTTACGGGGCTGACAATCTGGTCAGTCCCGAACTTCTTAGCAAAGGAGAATCGAATGGAACTCTGTGGATCTGCAACCCCTAACGAGAAGCCCGGTCAGTGCGCGAAGTGCGATGGCCGTGGTTACGTTCACCTCGGTCGCGTCATTCACTACGAACTTATGCCCGATGGTCGTCAGGTCTGTCGCAGTAAGACGGGCAAGTGCTTCGGATGTTTGGGTAGCGGAGTCCAGAATTCTCGCGACATCAAGCGTAACAACAACTACAACAACTACGGAAGGCGGTGGTAACATGAGCATACAATATAATTTCCATGTGCACGAAGGCCTGCGTTATAAAAACTACGCACGCAACAGTATGGACACACGAGTTGACACTGTATTGAGGGCGCTACGGGACATTGATCCTGTTACTCAGACCTTTGCGTCTGTTTCCCACCGGCGCAGGTCGCGGGAAATCTGGAACGCTTGGAAGAAATGCGTTTCTTACGATCGACAACCCAAGGCCAAGGGTGACAACTGGACTGCGCTCGAAGGAGTAGCTCACGGGATGGGATGGATTGCAGTCCGAAGCCCTAACCCAAGGATTCATGATCTCATAACGCACATGCTCGAAGACGCCACCGGCGAGTGGGATCTGTAATGGGTAGGTGGTTTGCGAAGCTGATGTGGAGCACCCTGAAAGAGAACTGGGTGCTCCTTATTGCGTGTAGCCCTGCGTACTTAGCGATCTATATCTTGGTCTGCATTTACATGGGACTGCTACCTTTCGATCACTGACCGATTAAATATTCCGGCCCCCTCTTTCCTTCCTTCGTCAGGGGGGGCCTCCCTTTCTTTGATTTATTACCGCGCTAGACGGCATCTAGTATTGATATCTGAATGAGGAATTTAATCATGGCATTTGAATTTATTAAGAAGCAATCGACCGCTAGCACTAGCGTTAGGCGTGGCGCTTTCGACAATGCTTTCGCAGGATACGGAGATTTTACTCGTGCCCGCGATTGCGCTGATGGTGGTGACGCTCCGTATTACTACGACGAGGACACGGAGTATAATCATTTCCTTGCCGAGGACCGCCAGCTTACCGAGGGTACTCCCGAGCAGATCGCTACAGCCAAGTACCTGCTGAGCGTTCGGCGCGAGGGACCTTGGATGTTTCATCTTCACTTCGGAGATACTCCATTGCTGCAGCGCTCGCAGTACATGACTAAAGCAGCGACAATGAAGGGCGGTACTCCATCTGCTCTTACTCCTCTTGACTACGACAAGCTGCGCCTTGATACGAAGGGCAAGCACAAGCGTAGCGATACACACATTGAGCTTTGCAACGAACTTATTGCCACGCTCAACGAAAGCGAGGTAGCGCTGACCGATACGAATACTGCGGTCGGCGATGCTTGGTATCGTAACTGCTGCCAACATAGCGACGAGCAACTCACCGCCTCGCTTATGGGGCAGCACTGGCACGAACTGAATCAGACGCTCGGCCTTGATACTCAGAGCGGATTCAACTTCAAGTTCGTAGCTACGATACCTGACGTTCACCTTGCAACTGCACTCGATGGTACTACAAATCTTGTGAAGTTCGATGGTCAGGCGCACGGTGCAGTATCTTTAGTGCATGCAATCAACAGCTTCAAAGGCGAGTTCGGGGAGGGTGCAGCGAAAGCAAAACCCAAAGCGAAATCCACACCTGAAGTGAGCGAACAGCTACCCTTCTAACCACAGGCACGCCTCGGACTGCGCATCACAGCGTGGTCCGAGGCGAACGCCTTGGGCCGAGTCGGAGAGATCCGCCAGCCCAGAACTTTAAACGCGCAGCGAGTCGAAGAGATTCGCTAGCCCAGACAAGGAAAGTAATATGCCTAAGAAAAAACTAACAGTTGGTCGGCCTCGTATTTTTAACAAAAGTTCTCACAGAATTTCTGTTTTACTTGAACCTCAAACGCACAAGGCTCTTAAGAATTACGCAGATGAACATTGCTGGTCAGTCAATGCAGCCGTGCGTCTTATCCTTGAGGAGAAACTAAACAAGAAAAGAATCCCTAAATAAAATAAGAACTGCATGAGTAATAACAAACGAAAGGAAATTAAATGAGTGAACATAAGTTGTATCAGACACAGAAAGCCAACGGTTTGGATGCGCTTTCAAGCTGGAAATTAATTAATAAAGCACGACTTAAAGACAAGTATCTTACGGATCATAAGATAGAAGTACCTACATTCTTTGTTATTAACAAAAGCAACTGGTCAGATTTGACTCAAGGTACTGATCAAAGTGAGGGACCTAATGTTTCTATTCCTGTGGCGTGGGGTAAATACCTAAAGACAGGTTTGTTTGCACGGCCTGCTCCTCTCTTACCTGCTCATGGTTTTCTTGATAGCGTTAGAGTTACTAGCACTAGAGAAATTGCTGAGCTTTATCTTCAGGTACTCCAAGCAGATCCTGAAGGTGAGCTTATTCTCATGGATCATTTGAACCGATCGACTTCGAGTATGATTATTACTCCCAATGCTTTCAGTGTTGGTCCTGATAATGATGGTGCTACTGAGGGTAAGGATTCTATTATGCTTGGCTATCCCAGTTCAAAAGATAGCTGGCATAATTTGCCAGAAGATTCTTCTATTGTTCTTGAGTCTCACGATCCGTACTTAGAAGTTGTTCAATATAGGAAGGGCAACTCCAGTGGATATGTAAAGCCATCGTCCATAGCTAAAAGTTTTTTAGTTCAGTGTCGTGCTGGTGAAAAAGTTGAGGGAGTTTCTTCTAATTTTGTACCTCATTATATAGAGCACATTCAAAATGTTGTTATCCCAACGGGTAAGGAAACTTTTGTTGAGTGGCGCAAGCTTGTCTATTCTTTGGACCCAAAAGTAGATGTAGTTTACCACGCAGGTGGGGGGTTACATTCCCATTGGGGTGTGAATACCAAAGAAGCTGGAGTTACTTACATTACTCGGTGGGCAGACGATATTGAGTTAGAGTCTGGCAATAGTATTCATCCTGTTGATTACCCCAAGGCTAAGTTTACTTTCGAGACTCATCCTTTTAACAACGGTTATGCTCATGCTTTACGTGCCTTTGACTATCCTGTTTTTAGTGAGGGCATACACCATCGCAAGCACAAAGGTTCTTCTTTGCATGAAGACTCTGTTAGTTATCGAGAAGCTATGAGCATTATGCTTTTGGCTTTTCATACTCATCAGTTTCAAGAGCCAACTGTAGGGTCGCGCTTGCTTGGCTTGGGCATTGGCTATGCTGTTCGGTTACTTGGCTTGCTTTCAATTGGTGAGGCTAGGTATGGATCTAAACATCCGAAGCAAGCTAATGGAGAAGTGATTGCTAGGAATGTTATCTGGGATAGGTGGTGGTCTGGATGGGGTCCTCTTGCACAGGGTAGGGTTCGTCGTTCTTATCTTTCTTTTAAGAATGGCCATTGGTCTGGTTCTTATGGCGGGGATAAGTGGGCACGCATTGCACGCTATCAAATTCTTATGGATGAGATGGCCCAGCACCTTATTCGTAAATCCTATAACCAAGATTGGTCTTCAACTTCCAACCTAGAAGTAGCTTATAATACTTTGGGTAGTCGTAATCGAATAAAGCAACGACTTCTTGATATGTTTAATGAAGTTATTAATATCGGACACAACTGTGGGTGGGTGTTTAATAAATTTGTTACCACTAACATGTTTGATCACGCTGCCAATTTGTCTATTGATTTTGCTTTGATGTCTGGTTCCGCTGTAGAAAAACATCGGGAGTTTTTAAAGCATGGCTGGGAAGGCGACGGCACAGGTCTTTGTGTGCCTACTGCTTCATCTCTAACTGGTATGCAATCTTATACATCCATAGGGAATTCTCGTATTAATAAGAAGTCCATGGTTCCTTATTGTATTAGCAATGACGACGACCCATGCCTTATCCAAACAGATAACTTTGGTGTATTAAAAACTAAAGTTACAGGGCATGGTGCTGCTGTTGATGTTGAGGTTTCCGAAGGGCACACAATAAGCATGGAAGCTCTTGCTTCTAAGGATAAGGAGTGGGCATTTAAGGTAGCTTCTGATGATGGCCAAGCTATTCATACAAACTATCTTTATACGGCACAGCTTGACACCGCTGTTGAATCTCTTGCTGAAGAGAAAGTAGTTAGTGTTGGTACTGTTAAGAATACTCCCTTTAAGTATCTTAACTTACACAACCCTGATTATGTTATTAGTTCTCATCATCAAGCAGGCAATGCTTTAAAAAATATTAAATGGTTCGGCTCTGATATTGGTGAGCCAATGAACTTCTCTCCTGTTCTGGTTTGTCTAAGAGAGGGAGGAAATCTTATCCACATGCAGTACCACAGTGGACCCTCTCAGTTTAAAGATAGTAGCTACAGTACTTGGGACCTTCAGCATGGTAACTTGATGTGGTCCAATCAAAAGGACAACAGGGGTAACCACAAACCTTCACTACTTGAAACAGGTTTTGCAAATAATATGGATGTGCAGTCCTTGTTGAATTACTGGCAGGATTCTTCCAATGTAACTACTCCTTACCACGTTGTTCCCGCTCTTGGTGCCAACATTGGTTTGCTTCATGCACCCAAGCACGATGCTTTACAGTGCTTGTTTCCTGCTGGGTATGTAGTCAATAGTATGGCGGGTTCTACTACTCCATATCTCATGATGGTACCTGTAAATACAACTAAGCCGGGAGATGATGTTGGCCGTGTAACTTTCTATCCTCTTGGGTTTAGAACTATCGGAGAGTTTACGCACCCGGCACCTATGGTTAGTAATATTCATGGTAGCTTTAGTGTTTATCGTAAAGATTTACCCGGTATTTTTAATTGCCCACAACCTAAAGTGACCGCCAATGGTACTAAATATCTAGGCAGGATGGATGTCAATAGCCCTGCATTTATGCCGTTGTACAATCATTTTAACCAAGTGAAAGATACGCAACCTTCCATGAGTCTTAAGAATTTTTACTTTGGTAGTTTCTTAGCCAAGGGTATAGCTGCTGATCCTGCTGATTTCGATAAGGTTAAAGGAACTGTTCCCGATGTCGTATAGCGAGTTAGATGAATGGGTGTGTCACCATTGTGTTGCGGGATATGAATCGGAGCCAGATAAAACTTGTTACGACATGTCTCAATTGCCCGTGGAAATACGGGTGGAAGGTTCTTGGTTTAGTCCGCATCCAATTGAGGAAACGCTTGATGGCAAACAACCTATTATTGTTTGTTCTAATTGTCAGTGGGTATACGTCATAGCTCAACAGGACGTATGGGACATTGAATTGGGAGAAGGTAACCACCAAGTTGGACTGGGTACCTCCGAAAACTCAGAGAATGAACGGTATATTTACACTAAAGCTTTTGTGAATGGGGCTTTTGATTATGCCGAAGATTCAGGAGAGGTAATTAAGGAAGAACCAATGAGTAAAAATAAACATAAAAATAGTTGGGGACAATCAGCGTTTCAAAGTAGTGCTGGATTTTATACTGGCAACGCTAAGATTTGTCCGACACACAATGGTAAAACTATAGTATGGCAAGGAGAAAACAATGAAGGAAAAGTAATAGAGTTAGCTGGAGCACAAGGAGATCACGTTGCAGTAGATAGGGAACTTGAATTAGTTGTGGATCTAGCAGGCTTGTTCAAGGCTACTGATCCTAATGAAGCAATCAACTTTAAAGCAGGTTCTCGTGACATGAGGATAAGAGACGTACTTCCTCAGGCATTAAATGATTTCCATTGGCAAAAACAAATGACGCAACTGTGTGAGAAAGTAGATGTTCCACATGTGTTGCGAATCAAGAACCCTGACATGGGTATACCACCTGTGGGTTTTGATTTTTGGTTAGAGCTATGGAATCTTTTACCTCAAGGCAGGACTGTATGCTGTTGTGTTGGAGGGCATGGCAGAACAGGAACGGCAATCGCTGCTTTAATCTTGGTAGGTAGTAGGAAAAAAATATCAGCTAAGAGTGCTATCGAATTAGTTAGAGCTAAGCATTGTAGCAAAGCAATTGAATCACAAACACAAGAAAAATATCTAGAACTTATAGCCAAGCAAAGAGATGAACACTTGCTTGCATTGAAAGGTAAAGACAAATGATCACATTGAATAGTGAAGCAAAGAAACTAAAGATTGTTCAGTACAAACTGATGCCGTTGCCTACCAAAAGCAACTACTGGGTATTGCATGTGCAGGTAGGAAGGGACGGTAGAAAAACGGATGGGGATTATACCTCTCATTCTATGGTAGTTCCCAACGAAGTTGCACGAGATCTGGGTTCGACTACGGATCATGGCGAACTGATAGAGTTTCATCCTTCGTTCCGACCCGGATCTATGCAGGGTTACATGCGTAGGCTTACTCAACAGGGCGCTCAGTTTTTTGGTAGCGAAAAGTTTCTTGAGAAATTTTCTTACAGCTTTCGACAGTACATTGAAGCTTTGATTTCTCCTGACAAAGACATGGATACTTGGGCCGAACGTTTTGAGATTTTCATGGAGGATGCTCAATTGGAAATGGCTTCCAAGATGGAAGAGAAGGTTATGAAAGAAAGCCTTAAAGATCTTGTGGGTTTGCACAGCAACAACGACAATGAAACAACACACTAATTCTTTGGGTACCTCAACCCAAAGATATGTCTAGCTAGGTATGCGTTAATCCTCTTTCACATACAAGGCTAGGCTGCGGCCCGGTACCCCTCTAATCTCTGGGGGTACCGGGCTGTTTTTTTCTTAGGGATATTAGGAACGTCATGAGCACATCAGAAACTACAGAAGAAAGAACTGCTCGGGTTATCGAGGGCACGCGACGATCAAACTTCGAGCACGAAGGAACCTATCGTGTTTACGGAATTAGTTATCCTGAACACAAGGGCGGAACATCCAACGCTAAACCGTTTAACAAGACCCTTATCGTAGACAACGTAAGCGAAAGTTATGCTCAAAAAATTTTGGGAAAATTAAAACTAAACAGCAACTATGTAACAGGCGGAATCGAAAACAATACGCCACCGTATCAGCACAATAACTAATGCTTGGGTGGTAATAAGATATGCGGGTTGCCCACGGGTAACCCGCATTTCTTTTTATCTAATAGAGTTGAACGCCGCTGGCCCAGATTCTTTAGGTTTATTAGATACTTACGCTGCATGTGTCACGCCAAGGTCTATGTGTCACACCATTTTCCCTAGTGTTATTAGTAACTTGCCCCAGATTTGTGACACCGTGACACCGTGACACATACTTTGGAGTTGGAGCAAAACTACACAAGATCCCCGGAAGTTTCGGCGCTCTCTCTCTTCTACCCCCCTTCTACTTTATTATAGTATTAAGTGTCACAGTGTCACGAGCCACATGAAACCCTTGTATCTATTGGCTTATTCCTGTGACACATATGTGTCACAGACTGTCACGATGTGTCACGGATTCATATAGTCAGGCCACTACAATATAACTACGCAGGTGTGACACGAGGGGACATGAACTTCTCCTGCTCCTTGTTGTACATCTCATCCAGCATGGCCGGTCCCATGCCCGCCACTGCCGGGTCAACCCAGTACCTACCTTCCCTACCACGGACCCTGACCCACCCCTGTTGCTCCAACAACATCCCGAACCTGCCGCCCCGCCTGTCCCACTTCGTACCCGTGACATCGTAGACATCCTTCATCTGGACCACGGACCTCGCCCCAAGGAACGCGATCACTGCCTCCTCATCCGGCCTCACCTCACGCCGTGAGTCCTGCATGTCCGACAATTCCATGGCGAACTTGCTAGCCACAAACAGGTTGGGGTCTACCTCCCACGCAGCCACAGCCTCCGCCATTAGCTGGTCCCTGTCCCGCTCCAACGCCTCCCTATCCAGTTGGCCTACCCGGACAGGCAACCACCTACGGTTCTGAGTATCCGTAAGATATGTGTGGCTGTTGGTAGTACCAGCCATGACGAACGATCTGGGTTTGATAATCTGATAACGAGCATACATCATACGTATCGCATCTTTACTCTGAGTAATGAACTGCTTGATGGCACTGTCCCTCTTGAACTGCCCCTTCAATGCGTCCAACTCACCGAGTTCCACGATCCACGCACCACTAAGATAGAGTTCGCGAGTCACATCGCTGTGCTTCTGGCTACCACCTAGCTCCAACTGCGAGTCGATGTAGTGTTTGCCCCCGAGTATGCGTAGGGTTGTGGTCTTACCCACGCCCTGCTTACCTTCGAGTACCATGCAGTAGTCGAACTGACAGCCGGGGTCCAAGGCCCGAGCGACTGCACCCTTGAGCCAGACCTTACCTATCTCCCTGTTGAGTGGAGTATCCTTGGCGTTGCAATAGTCCACGAGCCACGAGCCAAGGCGCTCGACTCCATCCCACTGGTAGCTACGGATCTCATCCACCACCGGGTCGAACTCCTTGAGTCTGGATGCCTGCTCCATCATGTCTCGCGTGTCGTCCTTGCTGAACTGCACACCCCACTCACGGACAAGGTAGGTACGAACCCCTACTATGTCAGTGTCCAAGAAGGGGCGGGGCTGACTCTCGGCAAAGGGTTTGAACAGGTAGGTTTCACTGCGTGTGTTGTAAGCGAAGCGGCCTTGGAGGTTGGGGTCAGTCTCAAAAATTACTCGCAAATTTTCTACGTGTTTGACTAGCCCGCCCTTTGAATCATAAGCAATCCGAGGGTCCGCTTGCCCAGACTGCTTGCGGCCACGGGCCACGGTACCCGTAGCACGAGGCGTGACTGCTGCAGTATGGATAGCCTCAACCTCTTTGCCTTCGAGCAGGGCCGAGATGTTTTCGTCGGCGTAAGCGACAGGCTCCTCGACCCTTTGTGTAAAAGCATAGCCCCACTCCTTGTTGGATCTGGTGGCCGCTTGCTTTAACTTGTGCAGTATCTCACGCTGACTCCAAGCAGGCTCGCACCTGTTGTTGAACTCCTCGTTGAATACAGTAAAGGCATCGGGTTCAGGCAGGCAGTAGCCACGGACCACGGTTACTGCAGCTAGCCACGCTGCTCCGTGTCCGTTCTCCCCCGCTACACTAGGCTCCAGTTGGCGTACAGATACACGAGCTTGCTCAATAGCGGAGTCCAAGTCAGCGGGCGTCAGGTCTATAGACACTGGGGTTTGGGGCGTGGCCTTTTGGTGGCCGTAGATTACACGCACCCACGCTTCGGGAAGATCGGGAAGTTGCTTGTCGGGTCCGTTGCCCTTGCCCCACGCATAAGGAGTACCGCAGGCATGGGGCGAGGGGGCACATACTACGTAGCCATTTACTTTTACTTCGACACCGGGGGCGAGGTTGTTGATGTTGCTGTCTATGCCACCGGGATTGCGGAAGTATATGTGGGCACCCCGCCTGTCCTCATTATCAGTACCCGTCAGTTCAAAGGGTCCGGTCTGTGGTAGCGGGCCGAGTTCTTCTTCCAACTTGGTAAACGATTCACGGCCCCCGTTGCGGGGGTCGATGTCAATACAAATAAAGGTGGAGTTAAGGGCCATGCCCACTCCACCCCCATTAGTTAAGTGTGCTGACCATTGGCTACGTGGCTTGGAAGATGATGGCCCGTTGATAGGGTGTTTGCCGGGACTGTCACACCCATCAGGGCAGGCGCATTTAGCTACGCCGTCCACCATTCCCATAGCGTAAACAAGTACTCGTTTTGTTGGCAGGTATACTTCTTTATCTCTATCATCTTTCATCTATCACCTCACTCGCATGTGTGCGGAAACGGTTCTTCTTGCATTTCATACGGCCAACTGCAAGGCTGCCCGACAAATGAATGACGAATTGATTAGAACGAAACAGATATTGAACAAGATAAGTAAAGGGAACTTCGCTGCTCAATGGATCACGGGCCAACCCTTCTTCCTCCTGAAAGATGTAGTCGGATCAAAGGGTATAGACGTTCGTATTTATAACCAAGATTTAAATTCTCTTATTAAATTACTTGAAGAATTGCAGGAGATACAAGGTGAACAGGGACTCGATACCCTCTTCTAAAATTTTGCAGAATTTTCTAGCGACACAGGCGACTGCATCTTTGGGCAGGCAAAGACTTGCCGTGCTTAACAGGGTAGCCGCCATGCTATCCACGGACCACGACGCATGGACCTACCCTTGGTCGAGCGTCACACCTGAGCAGGTGTCCGTGTTGCGTGAGTCATTCGAGTCGATGGACTTGAAGCCACGCACTGTGCGCTTTCAGTTGCAGACACTACGTGCCTTCCTGTCTCGCATGGTAGAGGCTGGTGCGTTCGATGCTGTCAGTCTGTCCAACGTGCGCCGTGTTCCGTGTCCACCACAACAGGCCACGGGCCACGCTGGTCGGAGGTTGTCGAGTGAAGAGATAGCCTTGGTCCTGTCTGATGTGGGTCAGCTTCCCAAAGACAGGTTCATGCGGGCCGCTTTCTTTGTGCTTGTTACTACAGGCATGCGCGTGTCGGAACTGTTGTCACTACCCCGCGACTGCATGGACAAGAGCGGGCGCATAGAGCTAGTGCAGAAAGGTTCCCGCGCTCATGTTGTATGGATAACCAAGCCTGTAGTTCAAGTGCTACGCTTGCACTGGGTAGATGTACCCAATCGCAAGCACCTAGTGCAGTGGCCCCGAGGCAGGCAGATACTACGCAACAACTTCAATCGTGAGTTGAAGTTGTTGGCTGATCGTGTTGGTATCGAATCGTTTACGCCGCACGATCTACGCAGGACAGTAGCTACTACACTGCTGGAAGCTGGCGTTGATCCATACGTGTTGAGTAGTATCTTGGGCCACTCCAAGCCTGAAACCACAGCCATATACGATCACCGTCCCGACACAGTTAAGCAGCAAGTCATACAGGAAATGGTAGAGACAATTGAAAAAGGCAAAATCTTTTACACTCAGCCCCTTGGATACATATCTGGAGGAACGAAGTGAGTACCTTAACTCTCTTATCGAAGAGCAGACTGAAGTTATTTGGGAAGACTTTCTTGATGCTATGCCTGAGTTAGAGAAAATTTTTGAAAAATATTCTGACACCGAAGAGGGTAAGCTCTTGATTGAGGCAGCGCATAAAGGTACAGCTTTTATTCTCAGTCGCTTGGCGGCACTGATGTTATTAAATAACTACGAGACACAACGCTTAGTATTGCAGTCGATGGAAACAGAAGGAGAAGAACAATGAGTGATATCTTTGATGAGATTGAAGGCGCAGTTGCAGAGCTTGAGCAACACCAAGAGGTCAGCCTTGGTGACGTTGGCAGACTAGCCAACAACATGGTCGCTCACTTGAGGGCAGTAGATCAAGCAGAGCAAGACCTGAAGAAGGCAAAGGAAGAGCTACGCTCTATCCAAGAAGAACTCCTTCCGCAGGCTATGACAGCTATGGGCTTGTCGCAGCTTAAGCTTGAGTCCGGTGAGAAGCTCACAGTTTCTAACTACTACCAAGCCAGCGTTAAAGTAGAGGATCGTGAAGCTGCGTTCAACTGGCTGCACGACACAGGCAACGGCGACATCATCAAACATAATGTATCGGTTGACTTCAAGAAGGGAGAAGGAGAGGATGCCCGACGAGCCTGCGAGAAGTTAGGCGAGCTTGGTTTGGTACCCAAGGATGAGATTAAAATTGCACCAATGACATTAAAAGCATTTGTAAGAGAAGAGATAGAAGCAGGCAGAGAACTGCCCAAAGAGTTCAACGTTTATGTCGGACAAAAAGCAACCATTAAAAGGTAAGGTAATTCAAATGAGCAAAGCTATTGAGAAGAAAGAAGAAACTCTCCCCGAAGAACTGTTCGATGGACTGGAAGGTTACGGCGCGGACTTTACTAGCGACGAAGTAACCCTACCTTTCATTCGCATGGTACAGAAGATGTCGCCGTACTTGGTAGAAGGAGACGGCAACTACATTGAAAGCAGCAAGGCTGGGCAGCTTGTACATACTGTCAACGCCAAAGCTTACGACACCCTTACTATTATTCCGCTGCGCTTTGAGCACCTTAAGATTCAGTGGCGTATGCGTGAGAGCGGAGGAGGATTGATCAATGTCTTTACTCCTAGTGACCCAGAGCTACCTGCTACGCACAAGGTAGAGAACCAGAACGTAGTAACCGACGACCCTACGTCTGTCATTGAAGACACGCTGCAGTATATCTGCCAAGTGTTTGCTCCAGACGGGGAGGATCTTGGTATGTCTATCGTGTCTTGCTCTAAGAGTCAGCTTAAGTATGCGCGTCGATGGAACGTACAGTTGCAGAGCAAGAAGATTACTCTGTCTTCTGGCCGAGTAATTCGTGCGCCCTTGTTCTCTCATTCCTACACTCTGTCTACTATCCAAGAGAGCACCCAGAAGAATGGCATGACACAAAGCTGGCACTCGTTTAAGTTCGGCGAAGGCACCCTGCTTACTGATCAAGACATGCTGCAAGGATGTATCGCACTGGCCAAACAGGTAAACGATGTGAAGTTTGCCAAAGCAGTAGATGCTCCCGTAGTTGAAGTGGAGTCCTCGACTGAGGACTTCCAGATGTAGGGTGTTCCTATGCAGTACAGGCTTTGGTTTGATGCTGCGACTGAAGAGGAATGGCAACTCCCAACGGAGTTGCCTGACCTCTCAGGTGCGGAAGAGATTGCGATTGACTTGGAGACATGTGACCCCGGTCTGAAAGACAACGGCCCCGGCTGGGCCACGGGCCACGGACACACTGTAGGTATAGCTGTGTCCGTTGAGGACTGGAAGGGCTACTTCCCCATAGCCCACGAGACAGGCATGAACATGGACAGGGACCAAGTACTTGAGTGGTGCCGGGTCGAGTTCGCTAGACCAGAGCAACCCAAGATATTTGCTAACGCATCCTATGACGTAGGCTGGTTAGAAAACGAGGGAGTATCCGTAGCCGGGGAGTGGGTAGACATACAGATAGCCGCCCCTCTTCTGGACGAATCAGCAAAGACATACTCTCTTAATGCTTTAGGCGAACGCTATCTTGGAGAGAAGAAGAGCGAGACATTGCTGTACGAAGCCGCAGCTATGTTTGGGTTCTCCACCCGAGAAGCCAAGGGTAAGATCCATGTGTACCCTCCACACATGGTAGGTATCTACGCAGAGCAAGACGCAGATCTTACACGTAGATTGTGGCACGTACTAAAGCCCCTGCTTATTAAGGACAACCTGCTATGAAAGTGTTTGAGTTGGAGTCCAAGCTTCAGCCGCACCTCTACCGTATGCGTAAGCGTGGAGTACGCTTTGATATGGAAGGAGCGGTAGCCCTTAAGGAACTGTGGTCAACAGAGATCGACACCTTGTCAGAAGACTTGGAAGGTGTAGACATCTGGTCAGGCAGGAGCATAGAAATTGCTGCAATTAAAAAAGGGCTGGGAGATTTTGATCGCACGCCTACCGGAGAACCTAGCTTTACAACACAGTTCTTTGAGAACACTGACGTAAAATTTTTTAAAATTATTAAGCGTGCTCGCAAGCTGGACAAAGGACTGCAGTTTGTTCGAGGGTTGGCTGAGAAGTACAACGAAAAGACTGGGCGAATACATGCACAGATACACCAACTCAGGTCAGACGACTACGGTACAGTTTCGGGTAGATTTTCATACTCCCACCCCAACCTCCAACAGATCCCGACCCGCGACCCCGAGATTGGTAAGCCTCTTCGTAACTTGTTTCTCCCTGAGTCAGGGGAAAGTTGGATCGGTGCAGACTATTCCTCACAAGAGTCTCGTATTCTCATGCACTACGTGGTCAAGCGTGGCCTTGGCGAAGGGCATCCTTTGGTTGCTGCGTATCAACAAGATCCCGGTGCCGATTTCCACCAGCTAGTAGCAGAACAACTAGGGGTCAGCCGGTTCCTCGCCAAGACAATTAACTTAGGCATGACCTACGGCATGGGCAAAGTAAAGCTGGCAGCACAGCTAGGTCTGTCTCTTCCCGAAGCAGAGCTTAAGCTTAACGACTACCACAACACCTTCCCCTTTGTGCGACAGATTAAAAAGATGTGCGAAGAGATGGCCTCGAAGCACGGAGTGATAGCCACCCTGTCAGGTAGGCGGTGTAGGTTTGAGAAGTACGAACCCTACAACGTGCGAGGAGTAACAGCACTACCGCACGACGAAGCTCTAAAGAAGTGGCCCCGACAAAACATACGAAGAGCCTATACATACAAGGCTTTGAACAGATTAATTCAGGGCAGTGCCGCTGACCAGAACAAGATGGCGCTGCTATCCGCGTGCGAAGCTGGGGTGGATGTAAAGATAAGTATCCACGACGAGATAACCGCAAGTGGAAACGAGTCTACTATGCGTACTCTAGTGCAGTGCATGGAAGACGCAGTAGAACTAAACGTACCCACACCAGTAGACGCAGCAATGGGCAAGACATGGGGAGAAACTAAATGAGAGGCACCACTGGTCCTATCCTAGATAGGTTAAACAAGAACGTAGTAAGCCCGTCCCACTACACAGTAGGTAACACTGAAGTAATAGACGTTATCAAAGATTGCTTAGGTACGTCTGGCTTCCAAGCTTACTGCACAGGACAGGTGTTAAAGTATGTACTACGCGCCAAGCACAAAGCTAACTACATTGAGGATCTACAAAAAGCCCAGTTCTATTTAAGCACCCTATTAGGTAGCGACCCGCGTAAGCCTCATGGAAACGAGTGACCTTTACTACAACACCGAAGTAGTGTCCCCTGTAGCAGCAAGGTTGTATGACAGGGCCAAGGAAGCATCCGAAAAAGAATGGGTAGATTACTATCACTTTAAAGCCCTGCCCCTCCACGAAGACTGGGCGTTAGATTCGTGGGCAAAAGATCTACTTGCCCGACACCCTTTCCAAGCTGGCATCATACGTCTAGATCCTTACGTGTTTTACGACTGGCACATAGACACTGACCGAGGGGTGGGGGTAAACATGCTGCTTAACGCAGAAGGTAGTAGTCACTGCCTGTTTACTAGAACACTGAAGCGAGACAGTTGCATTGCTCATGGTAGCGGAACCAACAACTTTGTTGAACTAGAGTACGCTTCCCACACCTACTACCTATTTAACACACAGACTGCGCACTCGGTCTATAACTTTAAAGAGCCACGCTATTTATTTAGCATGGACTTCTTAGAAGACAGGCACACCTTAAGCTACGCTACCCTGCGAGACGAGCTAACCCATTAGATAATAAGAACTTTTTAGGGTACAAGTAAGCTGTGCTTGAATCAGATTTTTGGCGGTTACTTAAGACAAACCTTAAGCGAGAGTTCTTAATGACTAGAGTAGAATCCGTGTCTAGTCCGGGCGTGCCTGATGTGTACTGGTCTAGCTTACGCGACGAAGGAGCATCGGGATGGATTGAACTTAAAGTTATACGGGGCAACGTAGTAAAACTAAGACCAGAACAAGTACTCTGGATACTTCGGCACTCACAACTCAACGTGAACGCCAAGATAATGGCTAGAAAAAATGACACGATCTATCTCTGGGAAGGAAAAGATGTCTCCATCGTTGCCGAACAAGGACTCCGATCTGACGCTCCAGTTACTACCTTCGAGAAACCATGGAATTGGAACGACATTATTCAACGAATCAAGTTGGGATGTAACGAACCAAGAGAAGGACTCGTACTTGTACAGCCAAGAGATGGGGACCAAGACTCACCTGAACTTCGCAGAAAAAATACAGTTCGTGATACTGCAAAATGCAATGAACGAGTTGTACTCAAAGGAACCAAGGATAAAAAAAGAAGCTGAAGACTGGTTCAATTCAAAAGAATCTAAATACATATTCAGTTTCATTTCCATCTGTTTAACTTTTAATCTAGAACCTGTTGCAGTACGCAAAGCATTGACTGATAGACGTTGGCATTGGCAAGCAGTTAGATTTAGAACTATTGGGAGAAGATAGTGGACTTGCAAACGTGGCCCTTTAAGACCCGGCCTTACTCACACCAGTATCATTTGATTGATAACTCATGGAGCTTGCCTGAGTTTGCCCTGCACCTAGAGATGGGGCTGGGTAAGAGCAGGATAGTTATTGACTCTTTAGCTGTAGCCTACATGGAGCAACGGCTAACCCACGCATTGATCGTAGCTCCCGCTGGTGTGTACCAGAACTGGTACCTTGAGTTCGACAAGCACTGCCCGAACCACGTACCACGGAGCGTGTACACATGGCGCAGACTCAGCACGAAGCGTGAGAAGGAAGCCTTTAAAGAGTTTGTCTTGGACGAGGACGAGTCCCTTAAGGTGTTCCTTATCAACGTGGAAGCACTGTCTACGGGCAACGGTTATAAGGCGGCAGAGTTATTCCTACGCAAGATACCGGGCGCAGCAGCCATGGTAGTAGACGAGTCTACTTCTATCAAAAGCCACAAAGCCAAGCGCACCAAGAACGCAATCAAGCTTGGCAAACTGTGCGAGCACAGGCGTGTACTGTCTGGCCTGCCTAACCCCAACAGCCCAATGGATGTGTACGCACCTTTCTCTTTTCTGTCCGGCAACGGGCCGCACCTCTTAGGCTACGAAAACTACTACGCCTTTCAAGCTAGGTACTGTATAGAAAAGCTAATGCGAAGCGGTTCCCAAAAGTCTTTCAAGACAGTAGTGGGATACCGAAGACTTGATGAACTACAACAACGAATAGACAAACACGCTGCACGACTGAAGAAGGTGGACTGCTTGGACTTGCCAGAAAAGATATATATTAAACGTGACTCGCCACTTACTGCAGAACAGAAGACCCTGTACAACAGCCTCAAGACTGCGTTCCTCACTGAGTACAAAGATGAGGAGATCAGCACTACCATCATGTTGACCAAGCTGTTGCGCTTCCAACAGATAATCACGGGCCACATTACAACCGACACTGGCAAGGTAGAAACCGTACCGCATCACCGCATCAAGACGCTGCTCGAAACAATCAATGAGGTGTCAGGCAAGGTAGTTATCTGGGCTAACTTCCGACACTGCATCCAAGAGATCGAAGCTGCTCTTGTACGTGAGTACGGCGAAGGATCTGTTGCTTCGTTCTACGGAGATACCACTCGCACTGAACGTGTAGAAATTGTACGTAATTTCCAAAACCCTAACCATGACTTGCGGTTCCTTGTCGGCAACCCTAGTACTGCTGGCTACGGTATCACTCTTACGGAAAGCAACACGGCCATTTACTACAGCCGCGACTTTCGATTAGACAATAGGATGCAGTCAGAAGATCGCATCCACCGCATTGGGCAGCAGAAAGCCAACGTAGTGTACATCGACATCGTGTCTCCTGATACGATTGATGAGAAGATTGTAAACGCACTGCGCAACAAGATGGAACTGTCCGCTAAAGTATTAGGGGAGGTAGCTCCCGATTGGCTGTAGACAATGTATCTAATCGAAACGTAACAGGCAGACTCAAAGGTTTAGTTCGCACTGACGTATCCCCACTAGAACTTACTGAAGCCTTGGCGGAAAGACTCAATGTACGTGTACAAGAAAGCATTAAGGAGGGTCGCGACAGGATTGACTTTAGCCGGGTGCAAGCAGAAGAACTCTGTTACGCACTCTCACTCCTCGTCCAACAGATACAGTGGGCGCAAGACGAGTTGTTCCCACAGCACGCAGCGTCCACACTCACGAACCACGCTCTTCGGGATTATGACAGGTGGAGAGATATGTACTTGTCACTGCGCAAACGATACAGAGAGTTGGCGTTCAAGTTTGTAAACGTAGGTAGCACCCTGTCTCCCGCAGCCACCGAAGTAATGTTTGAGGAGCTAGACAGGCGCTTGGTAAACGCTGTGTTTAAGAAGCGGGAACGCCAAGGCCAATCATAGGATCATCTTCTAACGCGCCCTTGGCGGCTGCTGCAAAGAGGAATGTAATCTGTGGATACTTTTTCAGGATAGGCCCAAGGACTTTACGAGCCTTGTCTCCAAGCGGCCCCACCGCCTCAAACATAGGGGCGTGCTGAAAGTAATCCATTAAGATTTTAGGTGGTATATCTGACTTAGTGGCTAATGACTCTACTATAGCGGGGTTGGTTGGCCTGCTGTTAAAGGTTTCCGTTGAGCGCAGAGGGATGTTGACAGGCTGTACCGTTGGCGCAGTACTTACCGTGTCTCTAAGTACAGGGTTCCCAAAACTATCAAACTCAACTGGCGGTTCCTCGTAGGCACGCAACAGATCTGGAGCTATAGCGTCCCCCGGATCAAATTCGCTGCTTAAGTAATTAATGTTAGTAGTATTTGCAGGCAGAGCAACTCCCCCTTGTTCCGCAGAACGAGTTGCCAAATCTTCGTACACACCTCCCGGCTGAAGCTGCTCCAACATTCTGCCTTGATGAACAAGGTTGTCCTCACGAGGCAAATTGGCTGCGTGTGCTGGTGAAGTAGGAACCTGCCCAACAGGAGGCAAGGTGTCTAGCACGGCTTGGTCGTAACGTTCGTTAGCAAGTCTTTGCGCTAACTGTTGGCCTTGCACTTGCCTGTCTAGTAGTTCTGCCTGCAGTTCTGCGGAAGTCTTGGGAGGTACAACTGGGTCAAGGAGTGGCGCATAACCGTCCCCCCGTACATCAGCACGGTACGGGCCGTAAGGTTCCGCCAAGGAAGGGAACAACTCTGGCTCGGTTCTAGGAAACGGGAACTGTAGTTGAGAAGTTTGAGCAGCTTTTTGGTCGTATAGTTCTTCAACAATTTGTTGCTGAATTTTATTTGGATCGTACCCCAAGGTAGGAGCAACAGGGTCATACAAATTTACAGGCGCTACCATCGGCGTCCCATCTGTAAACGTTGGAGTGGGAGGGGCTATATAATTGTCGATTTCAAAGCCCTTAGGCTCAATTGGATCAACATTTAACGGAAGGGTTTCCCTACCACTAGGACCGGGTACTAACGGAGCCGTGTATTGTGGAGTCAGCACTGCAGGGTCCGAAACGTGATGGGGAACTACAGTCTCGCCTACCTGCACAGAGGGAAACGTAGCAACATCGCCTTCAATTACGGGAGTTAAGTTTTTGTTGTACGCTCCGGGGGGACGAGTAGTTGTAACGGGAGCCGTAGCAGGAGCATTGTTAAGCACAACGTTACCCGCGTTATTACGACCAGCTACGGCAGAAGCGTAGAGCAAATCCTTAAACTCTTTGTCAGTAAAAGGAATTGTTCCGTCTCCATCATAAGAACTGTTTAACGCCGTTACGCTATCGGGAACCAGTTCTTCCGAAACAGTTGCAAAGCGATCCATTGGAACCAAATGAACCTTCTCTGCAGCATTGGCTACACTTTCTGCGGCCTCATTTGTGGTAAAAACTTTAGTTACTTCTCGACTACCCAAAGAAGTTCCCGGCACAAGCTCTGCTTCCAATACTCTTCGAGCTTCTTCTACGTATTTATTTGCGGCATCCTTTTCTATGTCGGAAGTGGCAGCTTTAAATCGTCGTTGTCCCTCTGCCTCAGCGGCTTCAAACGTTTCTAGAGCAAGTTGCCGCCGCATTGCAGCGTCACCTAATTCAGGAAACACAGCTTCTTGTGCCTGCTGTACGCTATCGTAGCCCATGCGACCGGCGTCACGACTGGGATTAGGAGCGTCTGGACCTTGTGTTAAACCTTGAGTATCGTGAAATCCTCCAGAAAAATACTGGGCAGTATCCTTACGCTCGTCACGAAGGGCGGAAAAAGGAGCGAAGTAGGCTTCTTCGTTCCCGTGATCCCCGGCTGAATAAAATATTCCTTTGCCCGGAGTAGGGGATTTAGTGTCGCCTACTATATTTTGTGTTTTGGACCTGTAGTTAATAAGGTACTCACCTCTTGCGGCGTCTTTACGTTCCCCGTCAAGAACGTTGTCCAAAGCTTTACGAACCTTAAACAACTTGGCTACGTAGTCGCGGTCTTTACTTCTTGCCATTTCCAGTGACAAGATTCGCATGAGTTCTTCAGTTTCTACACCGCGCCTTTGCCCCGCGTTGTCGATATAAGAGTAGCCAATGTCGTCGGGGTATCCTGCCTGCTTCAACGCTTTTGCAGAATCAAACTCTTTGGGAAGAGTATTCCAGAGTTCTTTTCGTTCTGAATTTGGATTGTAAGGGGTCCGCACACGTAAAGGTTCTGACTTTTCCTTGGTGTCTTCAGTATGCGCAGGGGCATTTTTTTCGCGAGTTCCGTCAGGGTTGTGCAGGTTCTTTTCGTCTTGGTGCCATTTTTTCCCAAGAACTTTTCTCGCTTTATCGTACTGTGCATGAAGAGTTTCGAGTTGTTCGGAAGAAAGGTAGCCGTTGCCGCCGGGTATACTTCCTTCCATATGTAAATCGAGAATTCCTTCGATGTCCTGTACTGTCGTTTTCGCTGCAATAAACTCTGGACTGCCTTCTACAATTTTGGTTTCAAGCTTACCTGTAGCACTGGCAGATTCTTGGATAGCCTTAGTACGCAGAGATTTAGATTCATCTAAAAGCTCTGCTACAACCTTGCTTTCTTTTTTTATCTTTTCACGAGCAACACTAAAAGGCGCAGCCTGCTCTCGAAGGGCACGGCCCTCGGGTCCGGTTGGATCTTCAAGGTTTCTGTACCTTGTTCGTAAAGATTCTAACGCAACCTCAATTTGTTCCAGAATGTACGGAGTATTATCTACAAAATTCTGAGCGTCGTTTAGCTGAGCAGAACTGTGGTCAACGGGCTTGTAAGTAATTTGTTCCCATTCCCCCGAAGCCATGTACTTTCTAAGAAACTCCGGCGTCCATCTTTCTGTTTCAGATAGCGCTTCTGCATCGGCCCTAACCACTGGCCTCCGCCCCGTAACCTCTACAAGACCTGTACGCCCTTTATCCCCAACAACCTCAACAATGGTACCCGGTTTCACGCGGTTAGAAACTTGACCTACTTTACGAAGAGTAGAAGTTCTTCTCCCTTTAAAAATTTCGTCAAAGGTAGTGGGCTGTGTGCCCGGAAGCGCCTCACCCTCCCCATACTTAAAGTTCATGGGAATTTTAGCGACTGGCTCTGCGTCTGTACTAAGACTAGGAGTTAACAATCCGTCGTCAGCAAGTTCTTTAAGCTTCTTAGCGATGTTATCGTTAAGACTTTCAATCTCACTACGGTACTCTGTACCTACAAGAACTCCGTCGTCATCTAAACGAGTGCTCTCAGGACGAGCAGCAGACTCCCCGTGCTCAGATACAGCTACGTTTTGAGCACCGACTTTCTTATCGGGCCTAAGCGAACTTCCTTGAGGAAGCGCCTCATCTACATCATACGTACCGCGATAACCGGGATACATTATTTCGTTATAGATGTCTTCTGCTACTACCGGCTTTTTCTTAGCGCCTAGTGCTGCGTCCTTGATAGCGTCCCTTGCGGGACCTTCGGGCGTCTTCGACCAAAGAACTCTTGCTTTTTCTATAAATTTCTCAAGAGCTTCTTTGGTGACTAGGGCTACTGCGGCCATTACTTATCTCCTACCGGCGGCGCGTGTCGGCGCATACGCTGCTCTTGGTGCCACTGCTGCTCTTCTTCTGGCAAGTCACTAAGGTATGCCTTGCGACCCGTGGCCCTGTCTATGACCATGTTGGGGTCGTGATCCCCGCTCATAAAAGGCATTGTAGCAACCATGCCAGTGCCCCCCAAGCCCAACCGTCCTACGCTGGGGCCAGCGGTAGTAAGAAATTTTCCGATACCGGCTCCTTGCGCGGCGTTACGCAACGCTTCCGGCACCGATTTAAAGAAAGACGGTAAGGGTAGCCGCCCCGCTTCGCGTAGATTCATGTAGGTGGGGCGAAACTTTTCTACAATGGGGCCAAGCGTGGCTTCTATACCCAAGTCCAACATCCCTGCTTCGTAGTTAGGTTGAGAATCGACGTAGGCTACGTCGCTTTCAAACTCTCTTAGCTCTTGATATTCTCTTTGGACTTGTTCCATCTGCATCGCCGCAACATAGCGGTCCCGTTTAGTGGAACCGTTTTGTGCGCGATCTTCCAGACGTTGTAGACGCTGAGCCAGTTCTATTTTAGCTCGACCTAGGGGACTACCTGTAGTCGCTTCCTCGGCTTTATCCCAAGGTATATTTCGTTTTCCACGGTCCACGGTCCTAGAAGGGTACGCCTTTGTCCGCTTCTTGTTGAAGAGAAAGTTTCAAACTACCGTCCATGTCAAACGTATCCAGAAGATATTGCATACGTTTCTTATTGCCGGGTACCCCTGTCAGGACCTCAGCCAGACCCACAAGATCCATGTTCCGTTCTTTAGCGTACTTGCTCAAACCCTTATAAAGCTCAATGGCATCGTCACGTTCATTCCGAAACCATTCAGCGACATATCCTTCTTCAAGATGCCCATATTCCGCATCGTAGTCCCCCATGCGATTGTGGGGAATCAACTTTTGAATATCGTCGTGTGTTAGCGCGTCAATTTCCTTGTCACTAAGTTTTACGCGCTCCCCTACTGTTTCAACTTTAGGAGGAGCATCCTGCGGCAAGAAGGGGCCTTCGGTTCGTGGCTCGGGGACTTCCAGTTTGCGCCCTCGGGAAAGCATTTGAGTGGAAAGTTTGTGATCAGGAAGAGTTTGTTGATAACTTCCTGTTAGACCTTCCTCAAGTTTGTCCCCCGCTTCCTCCGCAGAAATTGCTGGAGTATCAATCAGGCCCGGTTGCGTTAAGTCTCTTTGTTCTTTGGCCAGAGCCGCAGCTTCATCAAGATAAACCCCGTCATCAATCAAGGACTGCTGACGACCCCTGCCTATGTTTTCGGGAGGAAGCTCAACGTCGCGAAACAAGGGCAGCAAAGCCTCGTCCAAGATTTCATCGGGCGACAGGTCTAGCGAAGCCCCTTTCTTACTTCCCGTTCTTAGGCCCCGCATAAGACTCTTGCCTGCTTTTTTCCCTCCGGCTCCAAATAGTGCCATTAGTCTTCTCCAATGTATTTGCTTACAAACTTCCAGACCTTGCCCCAAAGCTTGTTGAACATGCCAACAATAAGGTCGATCAATCCGTCTGCCGCAGGCACGACAAACGGGGCAATCAAAGCCCACGGGACGTACTTCAGTTCTTTAATTGATCCGCTTTCTTGAGCGATGCGGTACATTTTTTCAGACGCTTCAGCCACGGCTGCTTTCTTTTCTGCACCGTTCTGCCCACTGGCTTCCGCTTCGAGAACCAATGCACGAAGCAAGGGAAGGAACGCAGCAATAGCGTTTGCTACTTCAGCCCCAGTCGCTTCTTCAACTTTTTCCACATCTTTAGTTTTGGTAGCCACTTTAGGACTCCTCCTGTTATTCGCCAACCGCCCCCGTCTGATACTCCGGATACGATGGGGATTTGCCATTTAATTAGCGGCCTCTACGGATCATAGGTCGAGGCACAAAAGGCGCACCCAATCCGCCGCCTTTCTTAAACGAAAGAGGGGCTTGTCCGGGCAATCCTTTTTCGCTGGTAATAGAAAGCTTATCTCCCGATCGGGGATTGTTGCTTTGTCCTCCGCCGCCACTTTCTTTGCGGGCGTTGTTCTGGGGGTTTACGGGGTAATTGTTGTTAGAATGGGGAGTTCCCATTACATTTCCGGGTATACGTCCTTGCATCATTCGCTCCTTGGATGTCTTTCAGACTCGTGTTCGCTAAGGGCGCGTGATCCGCGCTCGTCAATAGCTTCCAATTTCCTAGCAACACCTTCCAGAATCCTAGCGGTGTCTGCGTTTTGTGATGATAACTCTCTTAATACCTGTTCTTGCTGAACAGCTAGTTCACGATTGTCTTTTTGCACTGCTGTAATTTGTACGTCTTGCCGCAAATTGTGCTCATTTACACCGTTGATGACAAACAACAACATTGTAGCCAAAAGCCCCACAACTCCGCCTATTGCCCACCGAAACCAAGTGCTGATATCCATTGAAACATTACCCTTTTACGGCCTTCATTTGACCCGTAGCCCCTTGTCCAAGCCCGCTACCAAGGAGCAAAAGCCCCAGACTACGGCCTTCCGGATCGCCCCAAAAGTATAGCACAATACCTGCTGCCACTTGAATACCCAGTGTAATTAGCCATTTGTAATTCATTGCTCAACCTTTACGCTAGAAATGCTTTGACAATCGCTGCTTACAAAAGAAAAGTTCTCTCCAGTTTTTGAAACAAAGACATTACACCTAGTATATTCAATAAAAACTTTCCAAAGTTGAACGCTATCCACTTCAGACTCTAGCCTGCTTTCACAGTTACTAATAATTTGAGCTGAACTATCTAGGGCGGTTAAAAATAGCGTGCCCTGAAAACCGTAAGTGTAATCTTCTTTACTCAGGGCGCAGGTCATTGTTCCGTACATCGCATGGCCGTGAACAGAAGTTTCTACTTTGTAGGGAATAGCTGCAAAAGAATTTGAAGGAAGGCCCAGTGCCAAGCTAGTCGCAAGCAAACTAATAGTTGTAATGAACTTTAATAAAAGCACCCGTTCCCCCCTTTCCTCCCAAGCAGGTTGCCAAAACATTCGGTGCGGGCCCGCCGTCTCCCCCAGACAAATTTATTTGGCCATTAAGAGCATTTCCCGGTTCCCCGTTCGGTGCCGTATATTTGCCTCTTAGACCCAAATAGAAAGATCCTCCACCGCCACCCCCTGAACATTTGGCGCCGGCCCCCCCATATAAAAGAATTTTACCAAAACCTGTAACGGCAAAGTCTCCTTTTACCTGCATTATTAAGCCCGCTCCACCCGAACCTCCCCGGCACGTAGTATCACAATACCCAACGTTGTTTGAGCCATCGGCGTACCCTCCACCTCCTGACGCTGCCCCATACCAAACGACTGGACTTTGCGAAGTAGGAACTAAAGACTGGCAACCGCTTCCACCAGTAGCGCCACCATTTTTTTGCCCGCCCGCTCCAGCAAAGCTGGTTTCAAAAGAAGGGTTTACAACATAATCAACAAGGCAAAATTTATTGAGGGTGCCTCCAGTATTTTTACAGACCGTAGAAGTGTTTGTTGGAGTGCCTGCAAAAGTTCCAGTCCCGCCCATGGCGGTGGCGCTGCCGGAAGTACTAGTAGAATTTCCTCCTTTGCCACCTTTAGCGAGAGCCGTAGAACACCCGTCAAGGCCATTGATTGCCGTTGTCGCAGAAATAGCCCCCACTCCCCCGTAACCGCCAGCCTCACTGCCATCTAAAGACCCGTTGATAAGCACATCGCCAAGAACTTTAAACCACATATTCCCGCCTATGAACTTGCCAGAAGGGGCTGATAGCTCCTTCCTTTCCGTAGAGCGTTTTAAGCTAAGTCTATGGAATACAGCTAACGTAAAGCTAGTAAGATTATATTTAGCACTTACGCCGTCAGCCAATTCAGTCGGGAAGATCAGCCCTTGCCAAGTAGTTTTGTCCATCCCCTGAAAAGAATTTTCGCGCAAAACACAGGAACAGACATTCTCGAGAGCTAAAACTGCATTGGCGTCTTCGGGGGTACAACTTTTTAACGGACTACTAGAAGTGCCCGTCGCCACGGTAGCGTATGCCGCGCACTCCGCTCCAGTAGTAGCGTCTAAGGTCAGGGCTCCATCGCTGCCATCACCATACAGTTCTGTTTCTCTGTCTAAGGCGTAGCCAAACATTGGCTTCCAATTGGCTAGAGATTCTTTGCCGTTGTAAGTGTTGCTTCCAATAACAACATCCTTAGCTACAAAAGGAGTACTAGTTGCCCCAACTGTACCGTAAGAAATTGTTGCAGGAAATTTAATTGACGCTTCAGAAGAAGCAGGAGTAAACCAGTTATTTCCTATTACTAAATTTTTAGAAGCAGGAGGCACGCTGCTTGCCGCAAAATTAATAGGGGCGTCGGTTGAACTTAAATTGCCAACTTCATAAAACATGTTGCCGGTTATCGTTAAATTAGAGGTAGCCCTTTGAGCTGTACACATATTGCAGTAGCCACCTACGCCCGCAGAATAATCCCCGCCGCTGGCAATGCAGTTTTCAGTTGTAGGTGAGTCCGTCATAAGAACGCTGCCGGGACAGGTGCTGCGAGCGTTGGCGTTGTCCCAAGTATCGCCGGGGCAATCAGTTGAAGCGTTTGCTAGCCTGCACACTAAACCTTCGTTTGGTCCGGAGTCACAAACGCCACTCGTATTGGCTGCTCCGTTCGGTATGTCGATAAACACCTCTCTGCAAACTGGAGGCGAATGACTGCACGTTGTAAAAACGCATTGCGCCGCTGTTCCGGCAGCGTTATTTCCCGAGCACTCCGAGCTTTTATCGCAGATGTCACCGTCATCAGAGCCCCCTGAACAAGTTCCTCTTTTACAGTTAAGGCCCCTGCTAGCGTTAATTACTTGGCCAAACATCCGCCTCTGCGTGCTGTAACTATGAAAAGAATTGCTGTTTAGAATAGAGTGGCCAGTGGGGCTAGTGCCATTCGCGCTTTCGCTATTAAACTGGCCAAGGACTACGTTGGCCTGTTCTCTTAAAGGCTCTGTTGGCTTTTGCAAGTTATAACAAAGCGACCCTGTATCTGCTCCTACCATGCAAGCACCATTACCATTGCAGCCGTAACCTGCTCTAGGGCCACTAAGGCAAGTTTTTCCTCCTTCACCTTGCCAGTTAATAACGTTGCCTACTGCGTGCCATCCGGTTCCTAGCGCAATACCAATTCCTCTATGGAATTTAATTTGAGTTCCCGTGACTCTTACGTTGACTTGAGAACCGCCAATTCCATTAACGCCTCCCATAAACACAGAGTTAATAACTTCTGTGTATTGACCTGAGAACGGTGTTTCAGGAGTTCCTGCCCAAACGTTCCAGTTGTCAGGAAAATCGCCAATAGCTTGGTTTGCAGCTGGAGCTTTTCGGACGCTAGGAAGCTTACCCGTTGCTCCAGATATGGTTTGACCGTAAACGTTAGCATGGTAGCCGTAATAACTTCCCCCCTTTGTTCCATTTTGAAACGAGTAGGAGTTGTTTGCCCAGCTTTTGCCCCCGGAAAAAATAACGTGGTGGCCATGCCTGTGAAAATCGCTAGTCCCTTCCGTAGTATTATTTACCCACCAAACATTAGTATCGGCTTTGTAGGTATTGGCTTCGCCTACGCCAAATTGCGATAGCTTAATTCCGTAAAAGTTATTTGCTCCCGATCCTTTTTTGTCTGCAACAGAGCATCGAGTAGAATCGTTTCCGCACGAGCCAGTGATTACATTTCCCGAGGCAAGAGTGTAGCCGTTTGATGCTGATCTAAGATTAATAGCTTCCCTAGTTGCCCTGAGAACCGTAGAGTCAACAACCCTGATTGGAGAATACGTTATTCCAAATAATGTTTTGCAAGTAGACGAGGAGCACTCATTATCATTGGCACAAAGGCCATTTGGGATCCCACTAGTGTTTGAACCCGTTACGCAATATCCACCGTATGTATTATTGGCGTTGCTTCTACTTGTTCCGGATCTTGCAACGACACGAAGAGTATCCGAAAAAATACCCGGACGCAGTTCTCCCGAAGAGTAGGTTTTAATTCCGTATGTAAGATTTTGCGAAAAATCGTTACATATAGCATTGCTTACTTGGCACGGGTTAGCGTTATTGCAAACCTGAGCGCTGCCACCAGTCGCGTTATTAGAACAAACGCCATTAAATTCTACTTCAACGTTTTTAACAAACGCGCAAGAGCTTGTCTCAGCCGGGTGCGCCTCGCCGGCAACAGTGAGGGCAGTAATTATATACGCCCTGCTGTCAGAGCACCCCAAAGCAACACCAGTGCTACTTTTATTCACGAAATAATTTACTGGAGTATTGTAAATTTTAGAATCTTTTAAGGACAAATTTGAAGATCGTGTTAGCCAGTTTGTGCCCGAAGCCACCCCTCCAACCGTAAAATACGAAAATAGGTTAATCCCCACTCCGTACTTTAGGTTCATGTCTACATCGCAATTAGATACACCTACATTTCTGGTAAAAGTAGGAGGATCTGTCCAAGAATTTTTTAGCTTAATTACCCCTTGGGTATAGTCTACGTTGTCCTCTGCGTGAAGATAAGCACCATCGCACACAAGCTCCGTATTAGAGAGAAGTTCAATTCCTCCAGTTCCAATACCGCAATGGTCTGCCGTTCCTTTGATTAATGTAAGCCGAATATTGCCTGTTGCAATTAAGTTGTTAATGTTTTCGTCGTCGTTAGCGCCTGTGCATCGGTATACTCGACTATCCGAAATAGTCCCGTCAACAGAGGTAAGGGGTGCTGTCGCTTCTAGGGCGTAGGAGGGAGCAGCGAACAGCACCCCGAGCATTACATAAGTAAATAGCTTGTACATTTACCGTACTTTCTTGGTTAGCTTAAGAAGTTCTTTCCAAAGAACAAGTAATGGTGGCAGCGGTAGCCCACGCGGTACCTCTGGTAATTACGATTACTCCACATTTGTCTGCTCCCACAGTCGTGCTTGTAGTTTGGGAGTCTTCTCGGGTAGCACCGTTAGGTAGGGTCAGAGTTACGCCGCCCGAAAGCGTAGCGTTATTACAAGTGCTTGTTTTAAACGCGACGGTGGTGTTGGCTACGCCGACACTCGCACTAGTCCGACACACTAAATTTTTATAAGTTCCCTCGGGCAATGGAGTTTGAACATCAACGCCACCAGTGGTCGCACTTAACTTACCCCCCAAAGAAGCGTACATAGTAGTACCAGTAGCACTAAGATTAGTTTCCGTGCTAAACGCAATAATGGCTGGAATTGCCGTAACACTAGATTGATTCGCACAAGCATAATCGCCGTTGCTACCGCCAGCGACAAGAATTTGATTTGCACTACAATTCTTGAGCCCAACTGATGGGCTGGCCGCAGTTCCCGACACTACAATCCCGGTCCCAGTGTTACCAACCGAAGTCACGCCCTCATTGTCAGTAGGGTTAGTTACACATTTCAAAGCTGGCGCACCATTGACTTGGACCACGCTGAGTCTTTTGGTAGTGCCGCAGGCATTAGTGTCTGTATCGCTAATAGGAAGGTTAATTGCGCCGTCTGCTGCGGTAAGAGGGGCACTAGCTGT